>Ga0137433_1000079_pt1 | contig 49947 bp, 36 predicted proteins | sample EasRivERMZT840_2_FD_102335 | JGI IMG/M metagenome (GOLD analysis project Ga0137433, IMG submission 102335) | Soil microbial communities from meander-bound floodplain in the East River, Colorado, USA - East River MetaG ERMZT840_2 | ecosystem: Environmental > Terrestrial > Soil > Floodplain ...
GGTGGACGATCACGCCGCGAGCGTGAAGGAGCAGCTCGCGCTGCTCAATCCCGTCGACGCGCAGGGCCGCTTCACCGACGCGCTGCCGGCGCCGTTCTCCGGCCAGTTCGTGCGCGACGCCAACTCGGAGCTGGTGCGCGAGCTCGAGCGGCGCGGGAAGCTCTTCCGGCGCGACTCGTTCGTCCACTCCTACCCGCACTGCTGGCGCTGCAAGACGCCGCTCCTCTACTGGCTGCGGCCGAGCTGGTACTTGCGCACGACGCGCATCCGCGACCAGCTCGTCGAGCAGAACAAGCAGATCCAGTGGTTCCCGCCCGAGACCGGCAGCGGGCGCTTCGGCGAATGGCTGGCGAACAACGTCGACTGGGCGATCTCGCGCGAGCGCTACTGGGGCACGCCGCTCAACCTCTGGATCTGCGAGAAGTGCCAGACGATGCGCTGCGTCCGCAGCGAGCCCGAGCTGCGCAAGCTGGTGCCGTCGCTCCCGAAGGAGTTCGACCTGCACCGGCCGCACATCGACGGCGTGACGCTGCCGTGCGCGAAGGCGGGCTGCGGCGGGACGGCGCGCCGCACGCCGGAGGTGGTCGATTGCTGGTTCGACTCGGGCGGCGTCCCGTTCGCCCAGCACGGCTGGCTCGCCGAGGAGGGGAAGGCGCCGCCGGCCGGCACGCCCGCGGACTACATCGCGGAGGGGCTCGACCAGACGCGCGGCTGGTTCTACACGCTGCACGTGCTCTCGGTCTTCCTGACCGGGCGGCCGGCGTCGAAGCGCATCCTGGTCGGCGACCTCGTGCTCGACGCCAAGAAGCAGAAGATGTCGAAGTCGCGCGGCAACGCGGTGGATCCGTGGCACGAGATCGCGACGCACGGCATCGACTCGGTGCGCTGGTACTTCCTCGCGCAGAGCCAGCCGTGGCTGCCGAAGGTCTACGACTCGGCGGCGGTCGGCGCGGCCGGGCGCGAGCTGTTCGGCACGCTCTTCAACTGCTTCTCGTTCTTCGCGACCTACGCCGAGATCGACCGCTTCGACCCCGCCGCGACGCCCGAGCCGCCGCTCGCGCAGCGGCCCGAGCTCGACCGCTGGCTCGCCGCCGAGCTCGAGCGGCTGGTCGCCGACGTGGGCGCCGCCTACGAGCGCTACGACCTCACGCGCGCCGCGACGCTGATCGGCGCCTTCGTCGACCGCAAGCTCTCCAACTGGTACATCCGGCTGAGCCGCGAGCGCTTCTGGGGGCGCGAGACGGGTGGCGACAAGCTCTCCGCCTTCCACGCGCTCTACGACGCGCTGCACCGCGTCGCGCGGCTGATGGCGCCGATCGCGCCGTTCTTCCCCGACGCGCTCTGGTCGTGGCTCGAGCCGGGCCAGGGCACGGTCCACCTCGCCGACTTCCCCGTCGCCCGGCCCGAGCGGCGCGACGCGCAGCTCGAGCGCGACATGGAGGCGGTGCTCGACGTCGTGGCGCTCGGCCGGCGCGCGCGCAACGCCGCCGACATCCACCTGCGCCAGCCGCTGGCGAGGATCTTCGTCAAAAGGGCCGATGCGCGCGCCGACGAGGTGCTGCGCACGCGCTGCAACGCCCTCATCGCAGACGAATTGAACGTCCACGAGGTCGCGGTCGCCGCGGGTGAGCTCGGCACGTTACGCACGCTCAAGGCGAAGCCGAACTTCCGCCTGCTCGGCCCGAAGCTCGGGCCGAAGCTCAACGCCGCCAAGCAGGCGCTCGCGGAGCTCCAGAGCGACGCGATCGAGGCGCTCCAGCGCGACGGCAAGGTGACGCTCCCGATCGCGGGCGAGCCGGTGACCTTCACCTCGCAGGAGATCGAGGTCGTCGTGCAGGCGCGCGAGGGATTCGACGTCGAGACCGACGGCCGCACGCTGGTCGCGCTCGACACGCGTCTCACCCCCGAGCTCCTGGCCGAGGGTTCGGTGCGCGAGGTCGTCAAGCGCGTGAACCAGTCGCGCAAGGAGGCGGGCTTGCGCGTCGAGGACCGCATCGAGCTCTGGCTCGACGGCTCGGAGAAGCTGCTCGCCGCCGCGCGCGACGGGAAGGCGAAGATCGCGGGCGACGTGCTCGCGACGCGGCTCGAGGTCGGCGGCGCCGCGCCGGCCGACGCGAAGCGGTTCGACTACGACGTCGACGGCGAGAAGCTCGCGGTCGCCCTACGGCGCACGGAGAAGTAGGCGCGCGGTCAGTTCGCGGGCGCGGCGGCGCCGGCCCCGGGGCCGTCGTCGGCGCGCGCCGCGGTCGGGGGCGGCGCGATCTCCGGCCAGAGGCAGATGCGGTTGCGGCCGCGCCGCTTCGCCTCGAAGAGCGCCGCGTCGGCGCGACGCAGGAACTGGTCGGGCTCGACCGCCTCGTCGCCCTGCAGCGCGTCGATCCCCATCGAGAGCGTGATGACCGTGCGCTGGCTGTCCTTCTCGAAGGGGCTCGCGGCGACGACCGCCTTCAGGCGCGTGGCGAGCAGCGCCGCTTCCTCGAGGTCGGTGTTGGGGAGGAGCAGGCCGAACTCGTCGCCGCCGAGCCGCGCCGGGATGTCGATCTGGCGCACGACGGTGCGCAGCTTCTTCGCGAAGGAGAAGAGGACGAAGTCGCCGAAGAGGTGGTCGAACTGGTCGTTGATCGCCTTGAAGTGGTCGATGTCGAGCAGGACCAGCGCCGCCGCCAGGTGGTGGCGCCGGCTGCGCGCGACCTCCTCGCCCAGGCGCTGGAAGAAGAAGCGGTCGTTCCAGAGCCCCGTCTTGAAGTCGGTGACCGAGTCGCGCTCGCGCGTGCGGGCGGCGCGCGAGAGCTCCCGGCAGCGGCGGCTGCGGGCGATCAACAGGTCGACGCGCGCCAGCAGGGCGTCGAGCGGGCAGGGGAGCGCCACGAAGTCGTCGAACGGCCCCAGCCGCGAGATGGCGAGCGCCGTGTCGAGCGGCGGCTCCGGCAGCACCAGCAGGATCGGGTGGTCGCGCTCCTCGCCCCCCGACTCGAGGACGTGGCGGATCTCGAAGCCGTCGACGTTGTTGGTCAGCGGCTGGAAGACGACGACGTCGGGGGGCTGCGCCGCGATACGGGCGACCGTCTCGATCAGGTGGCGCGTGGTCTCGACGGCGTAGCCCCGCTCGAGCAGGAGCGGTTCGAGGGCAGGCAGCGCGGAGGTGTGGTGGTTCGCCAGCAGGAGGCGGGGAGGGCGGTCGGTCATCATCCCGGTCTTTCGGAAACGCGGAGGGCGGACAGGACTTTCGCATGGGGCGGCGTCGACGGGAAGAGGCTGCGCGCGACGCGGCCGCGCGCGACGCGCTTCGCTTGACCGCCCCCGGCCGATCACTACACTTCTCCGCCCTTGTTCGCCGGGAGACGTCCGCGCGGGTCCGGCATGGTGCCGGCGCGACGCGGAGCGGCAGCGGGTGACGATCGTCACGCCGCCGCCGGGTACCGTCCCCCGACTTCGCCGGTTGGCCGGACGGCGCCTCGCGCGCCGCCGACTCACGCAAACCGGCGGCAGCGGGCCTCGCGGCCCGGGAGGTCGAGTTCGTGGCGGTTCCGCAGATCGAGGAGCTGGTCGAGGCCGGAGTCCACTTCGGGCACCACGTGAGCCGGTGGAACCCGAAGATGAAGCCGTTCATCCACGGCAAGCGCAACCTGATCCACATCATCGATCTGGTCGCGACGGTACGCGGTCTCGCGCGCGCGCAGCGCTTCCTCACCGGCCTCGTGGCCGCCGGCCACAAGATCATCCTGGTCGGCACCAAGCGCCAGGTGAAGAACGTCATCCAGGTCGAGGCGACGCGCGGCGGCATGCCGTACGTGAACGAGCGCTGGCTCGGCGGCACGCTCACCAACTACACGACGATCCGCTCGCGCCTGCGCCGGCTCGAGGAGCTGGAAGCGCTCGAGTCGTCGGGCCGCCTGGCCACGTTGCCCAAGAAGCAGCAGGCCTTCTATACGCGCGAGCTCGAGCGCATCCGCCGCAACCTCGAAGGGATCCGCACCCTCGATCGCTTGCCGGGCGCGCTCATCGTGGTGGACGTGGGCAAGGAGTACATCGCGGTCAAGGAGGCGAACCGCCTCGGGATCCCGATCGTCGGGATCCTCGACACCGACTGCGACCCGACCTCGGTCGACTTCGCGATCCCGGGCAACGACGACGCGATGCGGTCGGTCTCGCTCCTCCTCTCGCGGCTGATCGACGCCGTGGTCGAGGGCAAGGCGAACCAGCGCGGCGCGCCCGCGGACGCGGCGAAGACCTCCGTCGACCCCGACATCCGCTCGGTCCGCTACCGCGCCGGCACCAGCGCCGAGCGGCGGGCGCCGCGCAAGCCGGCGCCCCCGAGGAAGATCGACGAGTACGGCGACGAGAAGCCGCCGGCCGAGGTCGCGGCGGCCGAGGGCGGCGCGCCCGAGGCGGCCGCGAAGGGCGACGTCAAGGTGCCCGAGAAGGCCGAGTGACGCCGCGGGGACGCCGTCGACCGCGACGGCCGTCCCGGCATGCGAGCGACGACCGCGAGGAACGACGCGCACCGCGCGTCGCGATCAGGAGCACGACGAGATGGGCAATCCGATCACGGCGGCGATGGTCCAGGCGCTGCGCGAGAAGACGGGCGCCGCCATGATGGACTGCAAGCGCGCGCTCGACGAGGCGGCCGGCGACGTCACCAAGGCCGAGGACAACCTCCGCATCAAGGGGATCAAGACGGCCGAGAAGAAGTCGGGCCGCGCCACGTCGCAGGGCGGCATCGGGCACTACCTCCACCACGACGGCAAGAAGGCCGTCATCGTCGAGGTGAAGTGCGAGACCGATTTCGTGGCGCGCAACGACAAGTTCAAGGAGTTCGCGAAGGGCCTCGCCATGCACGTCGCCGCGGCCAAGCCGCGCTGGACGAACAAGGAGGAGGTCCCGGCCGACGCGATCGAGAAGGAGAAGGCCATGATCGCGGCGGAGAGCGCCGAGGAGATGGCCAAGAAGCCCGAGGCGGCGCGCGCCAAGATCATCGAGGGGCGCCTGCAGAAGTTCTACTCCCAGCACTGCCTGCTCGAGCAGCCGTGGGTGCTGGACGACAAGAAGAAGGTGGCCGACGTCGTGAAGGAGCTGATCGCCTCGATCGGCGAGAACATCAGCGTCGGCCGCTTCGCCCGCATCGAGGTCGGCGAGTGACGGCCGGCGCGCGCCCGTTCGGCCGCGCCGTCCTCAAGCTCTCGGGCGAGGGGCTCGCCGGCAAGGACGGCCGGCTCGACCCGGAGATCGTCGAGGCGCTGGCCAACGACCTGCGCGAGCTGCTCGCGCTCGGCAAGCAGATCGCCATCGTGGTCGGCGGCGGCAACTGGCTGCGCGGGAACCGGTTCCCCGGCATCAACCGCGCGGTCGCGGACCAGATGGGGATGCTGGCGACGGCCATGAACGGGCTCGCGCTCCAGGATGCGCTCGAGCAGAAGGGCGTCGACACGCGTGTGCAGTCGGCGGTCACGATCGCCGACTTCTGCGAGCCGTTCATCCGGCGCCGCTGCATCCGCCACCTCGAGAAGAAGCGGGTCGTGATCCTGGTCGCCGGCACCGGCAACCCCTTCTTCAGCACCGACTCGGCGGCGGCGTTGCGCGCCAGCGAGCTCGGCGCGGACTGCCTGCTCAAGGCGACCCAGGTCGACGGCGTCTATTCCGCCGACCCCAAGCTCGACCCCAAGGCGGAGCGCTTCACTCGGCTCACCTTCAAGGAGGTGATCGAGCGCGACCTCAAGGTCATGGACACGGCGGCGGTGGTCCTCTGCAAGGAGAACGACATCCCGATCGTCGTGTTCGATCTGCACAAGAAGGGCAACCTCGTGCGCGCGATGCGCGGGGAGGCCATCGGGACGATCATCGACGACGGCGCGCCGCCCGCGAAGCCGGCGCCGCGCAGCTGAATCCGGAGAAGAGGAGGACACGCGTGGACCCCAAGGCCGTCACCGACGCGCGCACGAAGATGAAGGCGAGCCTCGACCATCTCGCGACCGAGTACCGCGGCCTGCGATCCGGCCGCGCCACGCCGGCGCTGGTCGAGAACATCAAGGTCGACTACTACGGCAGCGCGACGCCGATCGGGCAGCTCGCGCAGATCCAGGTCCCCGAGCCGCGCCAGCTCGCCATCAAGCCCTACGACGCCGGCGCCCTGAAGGAGATCGAGAAGGCGATCCAGGCGAGCAACATCGGCATCAACCCGCAGAACGACGGCAAGATCATCCGCCTCACCGTCCCGATGCTCTCCGAGGAGCAGCGCAAGAAGCTGGTCGGCCGCCTGAAGGAGATGGCCGAGCAGGCCAAGATCGCGCTCCGCAACACCCGCCGCGACGCCAACAAACACCTCGACGAGGCGAAGGATCTCACGGACGACCAGGTCGCCAAGGCCAAGGAAGGCGTCCAGAATCTCTTGAAGCAGTCGGAGGGGGATGTCGAGAAGACGCTGGCGACGAAGACGAAGGAGATCATGGAGAGCTGAGGCGGGGGGGGACGTCGAGATGTCGCTGGACCTGACGAAGGGCCGAGGACGCGGGTCGCAGCGAGGACGGTAGAGATCCGGCCCTTCGCAGGTCAGCGACCCCATCGCTCAGCGAGGGCGGAGCCCTCGCTGTCGAAATGACGATGGACCTGCCGACGGTCCGGGGACCGTGGCCGAAGTGAGGGACGGTCGTCGCACGGACCGTCGCAGGTCATCGGGCCGGGGGTCGCGGGGCAATGCGAGGTCCGGGCACGTGCGCTCGAGCGACCACCGTCGCACGTCGCGCCTTTCGCCGCCGCGTTAGGATCGAACCGCCGCCACGTGTTCGTCCAGCTTCATCGCGATGGGGGCGTAGCTCAGCTGGTAGAGCAACAGCCTTTTAAGCTGGCGGTCCCGGGTTCGATCCCCGGCGCCCCTACCATCGCCGGTTCCACTTCCTGCACGTCCTCGCAGGGAAGTCCGCTGTCCGGCTCGTTCGCGTCGTCATCCGCGGTCGGTTCGGATGCTGCACGAAGCTGCGAGGACGTGGCGCCCGGCTGTGACAGTGGCAGTGACAGTGACGCGAGCGCCGGCAGCTCGAGCTTCGCGACCGCGGCCTTCGTCGAGAGCAGCGTCGGATCGGTGTAGACGCCCATCGTCAGCCGGATGTCCGAGTGGCGCGCAAGGGCCTGCGCGACGCGCGGATGCGCGCCCGACTGCGCGAGCCAGGTCGTGAACGAGTGGCGCAGCGCGTGGCGATCGACGCGGCGCTTATTCTCGTCGAGCTGAGCGATCCCGGCGGCCTTCAGGTCTCGGTAGAAGGTCTCGACGTTGGGGAACGAGCCCGGCGGAAACATCGCATCGTGCGCGGCGGCGGTCGCCGGCCGGACGCTCTTCAGCGCGGCGACGACGACGGGGTGAAGGTCGATCGACTGCTCTTTCCGGGCCTTCGCGACCTTCGCAGGAACGACGACAAGAGCGCGGCCGAAGTCGATGTCGCCCCAGGTCAGCGCGCGCAGCTCTCCGACGCGCAACCCGGTTGCGCCGAGCACGAGGTAGATGAGCGCTCGTGAGCGACCCCGAGCCGCGAGCAGCGCGCGACGCTCTTCCGAGGCGTTCGGCCCCTCCACTTCGAGCGGTCGCTTGGAAGCGGCGACGAGCAGCGCGGAGAACTCCTTCGGCGTCAGCGCCCGACGAACGCGGCGACGATCCGCGGCTTCGTTGAACTCCTCGACTGAGACGAGTGGATCGAACGGGAGCCGCCGGCAGGTGAAGAGCCAGCGCGAGAACTGCCGGAGGGCTCGAATCCGGCTGTTCAGCGTGCGCGCCGAGCGCGTCTTCGTCTTTTCCTTCCCGTGCTCGTCCTTGCCGTCCGCCTGCGGCGCCTTGAGCGTCTCGAGCCATTGAGCGACGCGAGCCGGATCGAGGTCGCGGAGCTGGGTCGCTCGCGTGTCGGAGAGGAATGCGCGGACGTGGACGAGGCGCTCCCGGACGTACTGCTCCGCCCGCTCCCGACTCCTGAGTGTCACCTCGAACGCATCGACGTGCTTCGAGAGCGGCGTCGCGCGATGCGCGCGGAACGGATCGGGGTCGGCGACTTCGTTCTCTGCCTCGACGAGGAGCCGCTGCGCCTCCTTCTCCGCGTTGCGCCTGTCGGTGAGCCCGAGCGCGATCTCGTGGACTCGGCCCCGAACGGAAAAGCGACAGGACCACTTCCTCGAGACGCGGAGCGTCCCATCGCTGCCGCGATACTGCCGGCGAAAGAGCATCATCGCGGCTTCCTCTTCGACTTGCGCAACCGCCCGACGACGAGCCGCAGTCCCAACTCGGCCGCGACTGCATCGAGCAGCTCGCTCCCGATCCCCGTCCGGCCGTGGACGAAGTCCCCGAGCGTTCCTTGCGACACGCCGAGCCGCTTCGACAGCTCGTAGCGGCTGATCGGCGCCTCGAGAATCGCCTTGCGGACTTGGTCGGTCAGCGTCGTTAGCTTCGGCACTCCCGTAGTATCGTCTGCCGAACGGAGAGAGCAAGAGTCGACCGGCGGCGATTGATCGCGCACGGGTGCTTCGGTGAGCGGCGCCGAAGCGAGCTCCCGCCGCTCGTCGCTGGAGCTCATTGGCGGCGGTCCGCCGCGACTGTGGCTGCCGAGTCGGCGCCGACTGCGGGCGCGCTCCTCGCGTCGTTGTGCGGCGTCACGGCCCCGAGCCCGTCGCGGCCTTCGACGCGGCGGCTGCGAGATCCGTCTTGAGCCGGATCGCGAACTCCTCGACGTGCCGGCGCTCGACCGCGCCGACGCCGGACGCCTTCAGGCGATTCCACTCGGCGAGCGCGTCGCGCGTGGGGATCGCGTGCGCCGCGCAAGCCGCGCGGAAGCGCGGCCAGCCCTTCTCGGATGCGAGGCTGTCGGGGTCGACTTCTATCGCGGCCGTCGCCGTCGTCGCGCTCTTCTTCGCCTCCGCGACGAGTTCGTTGATCCGATCCTCCGTCGCAAGGATGAAGCTGAGCGCGAGGTACTGCTTGCCGAGCTTGTTCTCGCCGCGATGGAACGATGAGCGATGGGCGCCGTCGATCGCGAGCTTCATTCGTTCGACCGAGACCCCTGCGCGCAGCGCCCTCTCGATCGTCTCCCACTCCCGCGATTCGGGCTGCGGTTTCGCGAATGTGTCAGGCTGATGCGTCCGGTAGTGATTGAAAACGGCGAAGACGTCCCCCCGCGCGTCTTCGGACGTCGGATGGTCGGAGTTCGTCACGAGGGAGAGGCTCGGCCGCGGCGCCTCGCGGTCAGCGGACAGCGCGGCTGAACCTCCGGTCTCTCTCTCGTCTGAGCCTCTAGGACTCTGAGCCTCTGAGCGTGGAGCGTCGATTCGCTGTCGATTCGTCGTCGACTCGCCGTCGGCACGACGTCGATTCGCGTACTCCGCCTGCTGCTCCCGGCGGCGCGCCTGCTTCTCGAGGAACTTGATCCGACAGGCGACCTTGCCGTCGTCGGTGATCGGCGCGTCGAGGACGAGGAAGCCGCGCGCAGACAGCTCGTCGATCGCTTGTCGACAGCGCGTCGCGTCGAGTCCAGCGAGCCGTGCCACCACGTCGAGCCGTTCGATCAATCGACCCGTGCGATCGCCTTCCCAGCTCCGCGCGCAGCCCTGCACTGCGAGCGCGATCGCATCGGCCGAGAGACCGGCCGTCATTCCGAGCCACTCGACCGTCCAGAGCTTGAACCAGGGAAGTGATCCGCCGGCGCCAGCGTCCCGTGTCGTTTCGCGACGAGCGGCGCCCTCGTTCACGTCGGGTCGCGCGCGCCTTCCAACTCCGCGCGACGGATCCCCTCGCTGTGCGGTCACGTGCCGTCCCGCCGCGCCGTGATGAAAGCCACCAAGGCCGACTCCTCGACGCGAACCGCTCGAGCGCTCAGTCGGACGACTGGCAGCTTTCCGAGCGAGATCAACGCCCGTACGGACCGAACCGAGAGCGACAGGAGCTGTGCGACCGTCTCGACTCGCAGTAGTCGACCGACCGTCTGCGGAGCGTCAGCGCGCATGGCGGCGCGCTCCCCGACGGCGACCTCGGACGCCCGAACTCGAGCGACGGAGCAGTGCTTCCCGACGCTCGAGCTCTCGACGGAGAATGGCGGCAGACTGAGCGGCGCCGATTCGTTCGGCGTCGGCGAGCGCGGCGACGAGCTCGCGTGTCGGAAGATCGGCGAGTTTTCTCATGCCGCGAGACAATCGCGGCGGGCGTCAAACCCGTGGTGTCAACGTGCTAGTCGCGTACGGCCGCGGCGTTCGGCCCCCGGGAAAACGTCCGAAGACAGGTTCGTGCCGTACGCGACACGGACGCGCGTACGTCACTTCGGAGCGAGGAGCATCGTCGCGATCTCGCGGGAGTAGAGACGTCTCGCTTGCCGCGGCCCGCCTTCGGTCACGATCGTGCATCCCGCGTGCATCGGATTCTGCTTTCGCCAGCGATTGAAGCGCGCCCGAACTGTCTCAGAGTCCAAGCGAAACAGCCCCGCCCAGTCCTTCGCGGAGAGAGGACCGGCCGGCATCGAAGGGAAGGCGGGCAACGCACGCGCCGACGTCGAAGCGCCCTCGACACCCCCCGATGCGGCGAACCCGAAGGCCGCTTCCGCTCGAGCCTTTGACCGAGCACGCTCGATCGAGCGTCGCACGTCGGCGAGCGCGGCGTCGAGCTGCGCGAGCTGACTGCCGGCACCGTTCGGCACGAAGAGCGCCATGACTTCGACGACGAGCCGGAATCCGCGGGCCTCTCGCGAGAAGTGCTCGTACTCCCTCTCCAAGCGATCGGAGACGTCGAACCACTGCTGCGCGAATGCGAGGAGGTCGGCGGCGCCCGGAAGCGAAGAGCGATTCGGATCGAGCGTGGCCGCGATCGCAGTGGCGTCTCGGATCAGCACCAGCGCCGCGGAACACGTGTGCGCGTCGTGGATCAGCTCATACGCGCGGATGACTGTCCAAGTGTGTGACGGAGATGGAGAACCGTCCCCGTCCCTAAGCCACTCAGTCGCGAACGCGAACGTCCGCCCGAGCCCCTCGTTTCGCCGCGAGAGCGACAGGCTGAGCTGCGAACGGAGCCTTGCCGGCTCGTCGCTCCAACGACGAACCTTCGCACCGAAGCCTGTCCCGTGGAGATCGGTCCGACTCCACTCGGACGGAACGAGCATCCGGCGGAGGTGATCGGCGGTTTCGGCGAGACGCGACGCCGCGTCGACCTCCGCCTCGGCGCCGCCGGTTCGGGCATCGGCCGTCGAGCCCGCGGGCGTGGCGATCTGCGCTTTCTCCCACTCGAGCTGCACTTCCAGCGACCCGACTTCGGCTCGGGAGATCCGGTCGAACTGGCGCCGGAGCCGTTCCACCACGTCGGGGACGACTTCGGCTCGTCGCTTTCGGTCGCGAACGAGGTTCTTCCGTCGGCGCGTTTCCGCCCAAGCAGCGGCGTGCTCGGACTCGCTCGACGCCTCGTGACGATTCCGGACGGCGATCGCGGAACGAATCGTTCGCGCCGCGGCGGAGACTGCTTGCCACGCGGCATGTGATGCCGATTGGCCGCGAAACGAGGGGTTCGACCGCGGCAAGAGGTACAGCGTGGGGAGACTCGCGAGCCCGAGCTCGATCGTTGGAGCCGCGCGAGCAGTGGTGCGCAGCAGCGCTTGCACGGCCGCCGCGATCGCGTGCGTCTGTCGGTGGGGCCGAACGACGGGAAAAACGTCCGGAGCGTCAGCTCGGAGCACGTCTTGGACTTCGTCGGAGTGAGCGACGGCGCCTGCGCTCGCGAGCGGAGGGCGTCTCGGTTCCTCCCGCACGAGCTCGTAGAGGCGTCGCCATCGGCGGAAGAGACGCCGCACCTCTTCGACGACGTCGCGCGAGGCCTTGCGGGAAGCAGCCGGCCGAGCCATCTTGTGCTCTCCGCTTCAACGGGCCGGATGCGCAGTGACGGGAATCGCGCGCGTCCGGCCCGCGTTGTTTTCGAGAGGTATCTGGTTCTAAGGTCGCGTCTTCGCGTGCGCGCGGCTGCGCTGCGCCGGACGCAATGGGCCGACGAGCTTGAGCACGGACCTCCCCCGGCGCGCCCGTGGCAGGAGTGAACGAAAGGAAGGCGAGCAGTCACGGCGACTACTGCCGCGAAGGCTGCGACCTCGAGTGCCTCGATGCTCGAACGACGGGACGCGCTCGAACCGCTGGCGGCAGCGTCGCGAACTTCTTGAACGTCTGCCCGTCCCCCTTCGATTGGCAACGCTGGGGGGGGAAACTGGAAACCCGGAACTGGAAACCCGGGATTCGAGGGTCGCCCTGCACGTGGTCCGCGCGGCAGGCCACCGCCGCCCCCGTAAGCGCCTGCGCGCTCCGACCTTGTGCCTGGACGCTCGAACCGACGTGACGCACTTGAGTGGCGGGCTGCATCGCTCGGCCGAACGCCTTCACCGGGCGGCGCCCCCGAGCCGGCGACCCCGGAGAAACGTGGTAACTGGTAACCCGGATTATGACGCTGCCGCTGCGGGTGGTCCGCGCGTCACGCCACCCCCGGATCTGAAACGCGGGGAAGGACCCAAACGCGGGGGGGGGGCGGGACCCCTGAGAGATTCACCGCGGATCGAATAGTCCGCCTGCATCGGGCCCGGCGCCGCGCTTTCGCTTCGGCGCCTTTCTGAACGTGTCGCTCAGGTGCTTCACTGGCGGCATGTCGACGCGCTTTCCATCGAGCAGCTCGGCGATTGTCAGAATCTGAATGCGCGCGTACGCCTTGTCGCGCCATCCGGACTTCCAGAAGCCGGCGTCGGCCGCTTCGCGGCGCATCGGCTGTGTCGGATCGTGCAGTGAGATGAGCACTCCGATCTCCGCCTTCTCGCGCTCTACGACGCCGCGAAGGTCGCGGACCTGGTCCACGCCGACGCCACCGCCCTTCACCGAAAACACGACTTGGCGCGACTTCCCTGAGTTGTCGTCGTGGAAGTAGAGCCGGCCGTCGATCCCCCGATCCGCGCCCTTTTTCGGGTCGGCAGCCAAACGGCCATCGACGAGGTCGAGCGCCCAGAGCTGGAACTGGAACTTGTTCTGTTCCGCGAGAGCCACCGCATCCGGCAACGTCGTCGGTTCGCCGATCACTTCGCAGTCGACGGCGTCGGCGAACGTGTCCGACAAGCGACGCTTGATGAGCCCGATAGCGAGGTACGTGACGTCGATGCCGATCCATCGGCGCTTCAGTCGCTGTGCAGCGGCGACGGCAGTTCCGCAGCCGCAGAACGGATCGAGAACTACGTCACCCTCTTCGCTGCTCGTGCGGATGATCCGGTCGAGCAAGGCTTCGGGCTTCTGCGTCGGGTAGCCGAGGCGCTCTTTCGCTTGCGAGGAGAGTGGCGCGATGTCGGTCCACACATCCTGAAGCGGCACGCCCGGCATTTCATCGAGGTATCGCCGCTCCCGTGGAACCGCACCCGGCGTTGCCTGCACGATTCGCCCGCGGCGATGAAGCTCCTCCATTCGCTCGCGCGAGAATCTCCAATACCGCTTCACGCCGAGGAAGTCGTAAGTCGGGTTTCCCTTCGCTGCTCCTCCGGGTCCCGTGATGTCGAACAACCCGTACCGGCGGCCCGTCCCATCCTCCACGTGCCGGTAGAACTTGTCGACGTACTCGGTGTCGTAGGGCGTGTAGACAGGATTCCACTTCCAGTCTGAGCTCTTGGAGTAGAAGAGCAGCACGTCGTGGATTCGGCCGTGCTGCTTGCGTCCCTGCTTCGTGTCAGCGTGCGCGCTGCTGCGCTTCCAGATGATCTCTGAGCGGAAGTTCTCCGCGCCGAACGCTGCGTCGAGAAGAAGTCGGAGGTACGGTCCGGCGGTCGAATCGCAGTGCAGATAGATCGAGCCCGTCGACTTCAAGACGCGCCGCAGCTCGACGACTCTCGGTGCCATCATCGCGAGGTATGCGAGCAGGTCGCTCCCGCCCAAGAGCTGCCGAAACGCGATCATCGCTTCGGCCGTCTTGCCGCCGGCCTCGATCACTTCGTCGCACGCTCGCGCCGCGTCAGTGCTCCAAGTCCACGTGTCCTCGAACGCCTGGATCTGCGCGGCCGACCTCGATCCATCCTTCTCAGCGAAGAGGACGTTGTAGTTCTGGTCGCTCTTGAAGGGGGGGTCGAGGTAGATGAGGTCAACCGACTCATCCGGGAAGTGCTCGCGCAAGATCGGCAGGTTGTCGCCGTAGTAGAGGACGCTCGTCGCCAACGATTCCTCCTCGTCGAGCCCCTTCTCAACGTGGGTTCGCGGCCGCATTTGAGTCTCTCTCGAAGGCGAAGTCGAAGGCGAGCTGCGCGGGCCGGACTCGTCCGCTCCTCCGTGGACAAGACCGCGACCGAGTAGGGTGGTGACATCGCGTGGATGGAGTGGGGATCAGCCCGGGGCAGTGACGGAGATACGCGATCGCTGAGTAACCGAGTTCCCGCGAGTGTTCGGCAGCGGTTCGGCAGTGACCGAAGCAACCCGCAGCGTGGGTCGACGCGGCAGCCTGCCGCTGGCCTACGCTCGCGATCCGGGCCCGAAACGCGACGCCGAGCCGTCCGGTCGCTGACCGGTGCCCTCGACGTGAGGTCCGCACCTCCGAGCCGCGAGGAGAAGCGGTCCGCCGCCGAGCAATCGTCGCGAGCGACGCCTCCCGCCTGCGGTTCGCGTCGAGGGCACGACGCCGAGCTCGAGTCGTTGCGCTCCGACTCGTCTTCGCGACACTGCGAGGCTTCGGCCGGTGCCTTCTCGTGACGCCGGCAGAGTTGAACTCAGCGTCGCCCGACGGCTTCGCCTGGTAGAGAAAGGCGACGCCCGCGCGGACATCCCCCTCGAGCCCGTCTGAGACGCATCGTCGTCGCTCGTGTCGAAGCCCTTCGAGTGCAGCGCGTGGGCGACGTCGAGCAGATCCTTGCGCACAGCCGCCGCGACTCGCGCGACCCGGGTTGCATTCCAGCGTTCCGGCGCGAGGTCGGCACGGTCTACAACGGCCGCGCCGTCGGAGCGCACCGCTCGACGGCGAGTGATGCGATGCGCCGGGCTTCGGCGGACAAGGCGAGCGACGAGGGGGCCGGTCCCTCGGTCGCCCGGACTGACCTTCCAAGCAAAGAGGGCCAGCGCCGCGAGCAACCGCCACAACGATCGAACGAGGTCCAGAACGCGAGCGCCCACCTTGGGCATGGCGAACGCCGTCGAGAGGTCAGCCGACTCCCTCCGGCTCGGTCGAACGTGGACGTCTCGGACATCGCGTCCGCGTTCCGATTGCGCGCGGGTACTGCGGTCGTCGCGTCGGAGTCGCCGGCACGGCCAACGGTCCGCCGATCGCCCCGATTCTGTCGGCGAGCGAACCACGAAGCGCGAAGGTGGCGCCGAGACTGCTCGGTCGCTCGGGATTCGAGGACGTCCGGAAGCCTGTCGAGCGTGGCGAGCCAAGTCACGACGCCACTACGCCTCAACGTGGCGCGTTGGCCCGCAAGCTCATCCGGCGGAGTCGCGTTGAATCGTCGGTCGTTGATTCCGGCCGCCGACCGATCCGGTCCTCGCCTCGGCCACCAGCGCGCGCGCCGCCACGATCAGCGGCGCCGGATTGCTCGACTGCTCCGCCGCCGCGAGCAGTTCATCCGCAAGCGCGAGCGGGTCGCGACGCTCCGGGGACGCCGCGCCGGGCCGTGACAGTTGCAGTGACAGTGGGGGACGGGTCAGAGCCGTTTCGCTGGGGGAAGGCGACGGCGATCGACAGCCTTTTAAGCTGGCGGTCCCGGGTTCGATCCCCGGCGCCCCTACCATCCCTTCTCTGCATTCCATCCGAACGCACTGACCACCATCCGTCGCGTCCTCGCGCGCAGATCTCCAGCCGTCGCGCCGCCCACTCGCCTTCCTCTTCGCTCGCGCGGCAACGCTGCGTCCGCAGGACGCAGCGAGCCCTCACCGCCGCCCGCCAAGCTCACGCTCGTCCCATGTTTTCAAAGCGCGAAAACCCGCGGGTGGGCGCCGAGGGTGGGGATACGAGGATTGCGAGGCGAAGCTGTGTCCGAAAGGACACTGCGAGCCGAGCATGACGAAGTAGACCCGCCCTCGCCGCCCGCCCGCTGGTGACCCCAACGGGATTTGAACCCGTGTTACCGCCTTGAAAGGGCGATGTCCTACCAGGCTGGACGATGGGGCCGCGTTCGCGCTTGGACTCGCGAACGGCGGGGATTGTAGCGCGCCGTCAATCCTGCGCGAACTGCAGCGCGTGGAGCCGCGCATAGATCCCGTCGAGCTTCACGAGCTCCGCGTGCGTTCCGCGTTCTCGCAGCCTCCCGTGGTGCAGGACGACGATCTGGTCGGCGCGGCGGATGGTCGAGAGGCGGTGGGCGATCACGAGGCAGGTGCGGCCCGCCAGGACGCGCTCCACGGCGGCCTGCAGCAGCCGCTCGCTCTCCGTGTCGATCGAGCTGGTCGCCTCGTCCAGGATCAGGACGGCGGGGTCGTGGACCAGGACGCGCGCGAAGGCGAGGAGCTGGCGCTGGCCGGCCGAGAGGTTCATGCCGCGCTCGCCGAGCGGCGTGGCGTAGCCCTGCGGGAGGCGCTCGATGAAGCGCGCCGCGCCGACCGTCTCGCAGGCGCGCCGCACCGCCTCTTCGGAGATGGCGGGATCGAAGAGGCGCACGTTCTCGGCGATCGTGTCGGCGAAGAGGAAGACGTCCTGCGGCACGACGCCGATGCCGGTGCGGAGGCTCCGCAGCGAGAGCGTGTCGGCGTCGAGGCCGTCGACCTCGATCGCGCCGGTGCGGCGGCGGTAGAGGCGCAACAGGAGCTGCGTGATCGTCGTCTTGCCCGCGCCCGTCGCGCCGACGAAGGCGACCAGCTGCCCCGGCTCGATCGTGAGGTCGAGGTCGGACACGACGTCGGGGCCGGCCCCGTAGGCGAAGGTCACGCCGCGGAACGCGAGGCGACCGCGCGGCGCGTGGTCGATGGCGCCGTCGGGCTCGGGCGGCTCGTCCAGGATGCGGCCGATCCGCTCGGTCGAGACGAGCGCCGACTGCAGCACGTTCCAGCGCTCCGCCAGCTCGCGCAGCGGCTCGAAGAGGAAGTCGACGTAGATCCAGACCCCGAACCACGCGCCGGGCGAGAGCGAGCCGTCGCGCACGAACGGCAGCCCGACCGCGCAGATCGCGACCTTGACCAGCAGCGTGAGCAGGTCGACCGCGCTGAAGAAGAGGGCGAAGTGGTGGATCGTGACGAGCCACGCGTCGCGCAGCGTCGCGGCGACGGCGGCGAAGCGGCCGTCCATCCGCTCCTGCTGGACGGAGAGCTGCGTCACGCGCATCCCGGCGATCGACTCCTGGATGAAGGCGCTGCTGCGCGCGATCGCCTTGCGCGAGTCGCGGTAGGCCACGCGCGCGCGCTCGCGGAAGCGGAAGGCGGCGACGGCGAAGAGGGGCAGGCTCAGCAGCGTCACGAGGCCGAGGCGCCAGTCGAGGACGAAGAGCGTGACCAGGACCGACACGATCCAGAGCGGGTCGAGGACGAGCGACGCCGCGCCGGTCGAGAAGAGCTCGATCAGGTTCTCGACGTCGCCGGTCATGCGCGTCACCAGCTCGCCGACCGGCTTCTTGTCGAACCACGAGAGCGGCAGGCGCAGCACGTGGCGGAAGACCGCTCTACGCACGTCGACCGTCGTCACCTGGCCGAGCTTCGCGAGCACCGTCGCGGTGAAGTACTGCAGCGCGCCGTGGACGACCGCGATCGCGAGGTAGACCAGCGCGACGGCGAGCAGCGGCCGCGCCGCGTCCGCGAGCGCGCCCGTCTCCGCGCCCTGGATCGCCGCGAGCAGGGGCCCGTTCACGGCGTTCTCGAGCACGCGCGGCAGCGCCCAGTCGCAGGCGCGGCTCGCGACGAGGAGGGCGGCGCCGAGCGCGAGCACGCCGCGGTGCGGCCGCAGGAACCGGCCGAGCCGCGCGATCAGCGCGCGGTCGAGCGGGACGGTGCGCTCCGGTTCGTCGTCTTCGAGGCTCATGGCCGTCTCACAGCGCCTCGAGCTCGGCGAGCAGCCGCTGGTCGCGGTCGAGCTTCGCGTAGGCACCGCGCGCGGCGACCAGCTCGTCGTGCGTCCCGAGCTCGATCAGCCGCCCCTCGTCGAGGACGGCGATGCGGTCGAGGCCGCGCAGTGCGGCGATGCGGTGCGAGACGACGACCGCCGTCCGGCCGGAGAGCGCCTGCTCGAGCTCCTCGAGGATGCGCGCCTCGGTCTGCGCGTCGACCGCGGAGAGGCAGTCGTCGAGGACGACGACGGGCGGGTCGGCGAGCAGCGTGCGCGCCACCGTCGCGCGCTGCCGTTGTCCGCCGGAGAGCGTGACGCCGCGCTCGCCGACGCGCGTGTCGAGCGCGGCGGGGAGTGCGTCGAGGTCGCGCTCGAGGTCGGCGCGGCGCAGCGCCGCGCGGATCGCCGCGTCGTCGGCGCCGGGCCGCGCGAAGCGAAGGTTCTCTCGCAGGCTGTCGGAGAAGAGGAAAGGCTCCTGCGCCACGAAGCCGACGCGGCGGCGCAGCTCGTCGAGGTCCCAGGCGCGCGCGTCGACGCCGCCCACGAGGACCGTTCCCGCCGTCGGGTCGAGGAGGCGCGGCAGCAGCTGCGCGAGGAGCGACTTGCCGGCGCCCGTGCGCCCGGTGATCCCGAGCGACGTCCCCGCCGGCACGCGCAGCGACACGCGGTCGAGCACGCGCCGCCCGCCCATCTCGAGCACGACGTCGCGCCACTCGAGGTCGATCGGGCGGCCGTCCTCCGCCGCCGGCGTCACGGCGCGTGCGGGGGGAGCGATCGCGACCGGCGTGGCGAGGATCGCGTCGATGCGGCGCATGCCGGCGGAGGCGCGCTGCACCATCGAGATGATCCAGCCGAACATCACGAGCGGCCAGAAGCACTGCATGAGCCACGAGCGGTAGGCGACGAAGTCGCCGAACGAGGCGCGACCGTCGACGATGTGCAGCCCGCAGACGAGCAGGATCACGAACTGCGCCGCGTCCTTGCCGAGCGCGAGCAGGCCGAGCATCCCGCCGCGCGCCTTCGCGAGCCGCATCTGCGCGGCGTAGTAGTCGAGGCCGAGCGCCTCCATGCGGCGCGCCTGCAGGTCTTCCCGCGCGAACAACTTGAGCACCCGGATCCCGCCGAAGCTCTCCGTCGCGCGCGCGGAGATCCTGCCGATGCCGGTCTGCACCGCGTCGGAGGCGCGCCCGAGCCGCGGCGCCAGCACGAGGGCCGCCGCGCCGAGCACGACGAGCGGCACCGCGATCCAGAGGGCGAGCGTCGGATCGAAGAGGAGCAGCGCCGTCGCCGCGGCCGTCATGTTGAGCACGGCGCGCCCGACGTACATGACGCCGGGGCCGAGCGCCATGCGGACCGCCTCGACGTCCTGCGTCATGCGGGAGACGAGGTCGCCCACGGTCGACGCGCCGAAGAAGGAGCTCGGCAGCGCGAGCATCTTGCGGAAGAGCGAGCCGCGCAGGTCGCGCTCGAAGTCGCGGCTCGCGCCGACCACCTTCATGCGGACGTAGTAGTCGAGCGCCGCCCGCATCCCGCCGAGCGCGACCACCAGCGCGCCGAGCCCGAGGATCGCGCCGACGCCGAGCGAGCGCCCGATCGCGCCGTCGATGGCGCGCCTCCACAACAGGGGAATGTTCAGCTCGACCCCGACGATCGCGACCTGCAGCGAGAAGCCGAGCAGCAGCGGACCGCGCTGCCGGCGGAGCCAGGGAGACGCCTGACGGAGGAGCTCGAACACGGAAGTGGGTCGCGCCTCAGGCCCGGGGCATCGCCGCCATCGCGCGCTTCAGGTCGAAGCACTCCTTCGCGTCGACGCCGCAGGCGTGGCAGCTCTGGTCGAAGCAGTGGTGCGTCCCGACCTCGGAGCGCGCGCGCTCCGACTCGTCGACCAGGAACTCCTTCGACGGGCCGGCGTCGAGGTGGTCCCACGGCAGCGGCTCTGCGTAGGGGATCGTCCGCGTCGCGAGCTCCGTCGCGTCGAGGCCGCAGTCGGCGAAGGCGCGCTCCCAGAGCTCGGGGCGGAAGTGCTCGCGCCACTCGTCGAAGCGCGCGCCGAGCTCGTGGGCACGCAGGAGCGCGCGACCGACGCGGCGGTCGCCCCGCGCGAGCACCGTCTCCAGGAACGACTGGCCGACGTCGTGGCAGTCGATGCGGACGCTGCGCAGGCGCCGACGCGCGAGGAGATAGTTCTGCCGCTCGCGCACCTCCGCGACGGGGAGCATCCCGTCCCACTGGTAGGGGGTGAAGGGCTTGGGGACGAAGGTCGAGACCGCCGCGTGCACTTCCGCGTAGCGGCCGAGCTCCTCCTTCCCGATGTGCGCGCAGGTCTCGGCCATGTCGACGATGCCGTCGAGGTCGTCCTGACGCTCGCCCGGCACGCCGATCATGAAGTAGAGCTTCACGTGGTCCCAGCCGTTGCGGTACGCCTCGCGCACGCCGGCATAGAGGTCGTCGTTGCGGATCGGCTTGTTCACGCGGCGGCGCAGCCGGTCGGTCGCGACCTCCGGCGCGAGCGTCAGCCCGCCGCGCCGGCTCTCCCCGTTCTGGAACGGCAGGAGGCGCAGCTGCTCGTTCACGCGCAGCGACGGGAGCGAGACGTTGACCTCGCGCTCGTCGAACGCGCCGCGCAGCAGCGTCAGCAGCTCCTGCAGGTAGGGGTAGTCGGAGGTGGAGAGCGAGAGGAGGCCGATCTCCTCGGCGCCGGTGGAGGCGAGGCTCGCGCGCGCGATCTCGAGCAGGCGGCGCGGCGATCGGATGCGCCACGGCCGCGTGATCATCCCGGCCTGGCAGAAGCGGCAGCCGTGCACGCAGCCGCGCATCACCTCGATCGAGACGCGGTCGTGCACGACGCCGGTGTGGGGGACGATCGGGTCGGTGGGGAAGGGGGCGTTCTCCAGGTCGAGGACGTAGGCGCCGTGCACCTTTTCCGGGAGGCCGGCGACGCGCGTCGCGTAGCCCGCGAGCCGGCCCTCGTCGTCGCGCAGCTCCTCGCGCAGCGAGGGCGCGTCGACGAAGGGGAATTGGCGCGCGATCGCCTCCACGATCGCGCGGCGCGGCTCGCCGCGGCGGCGCCGCCCGGCCGCCTCGCGCAGGAGCGGGACGACCGTCTCCTCGCCGTCGCCGAGCAGGTGGAGGTCGACCACCTCGGCGAGGAGCTGCGGATTGAAGGCGCCCGCGCCGCCGGCGACGACGATCGGATGGGCGTCGCTCCGCTCCGCCGCGCGCAGCGGGATCCGGGCCAGCGCGAGGCACTCGAGGAGGTTGGTGAGCGTGAGCTCGCTCTGCAGCGTGAAGCCGACCACGTCGAAGTCGGAGAGCGGCGTCTTGGTCTCGAGCGAGTAGAGCGGCAGGCCGGCGGCGCGCAGGCGGTCGGCGAAGTCGGGCCAGGGCGTGAAGGCGCGCTCGGCGGCGAGGTCGGGCTCGCGGTTGACGACGTGGTAGAGGATCTTGAGCCCGTAGTGGCTCATGCCGACCGGAAAGGCGTCGGGGTAGACCAGCGCGATGCGGCCGCGCAGGCCGGCGGCCTCCTTGCGGACCTCGTTCACCTCGCCGCCGACGTACCATGCGGGAGACTGCACGCCGTCGAGCAGCGGCCGGATGCGGTCGAAGAGGTCCATGGGGTCATCGTAAAGGAGAAACGCTTGAGGAAGGTCCTGTTGGCGTTCGCCCTCGTCGCCGGCGTCGTCGCGCTCCCCGCGTGCGGCAGCGGGAGCTCCGGGGTCTCGACCACCGATCCGGCCCAGCCCTACTACCGAAATCCCGCGGCAGACCTGGCGGCGACGCCGACGCTCAAGATCCACTTCGTCTCGGTGACCACCAGCAACAACGAGGGCGGCGACCTGGTGCGCACGGCGTTCCTCGACAGCTTCAAGACCAAGCTCAAGAGCCGCTTCACGACCATCGCCGAGGGCGAGAGCGCCGCCGCGGGCGAAGCGGTGCTCGACGTCGACGTCACGGTCAACTGGGGCAGCCGCGCCGCGCGCGTCTGGGGGTGGGGCGCGGGGAAGGCCACGATCGTCATGAAGTACCAGTTGAAGGACAGCGCGGGCACGCTGATGGCGAAGCTCGACGCCCACGACTCGATGTCGGGCGGGTGGGGCGGCGGCGATGCGCGGGCGCTCGCGTTCGCGGCCGCCGACAAGTGGAACACCTGGTTCGCGCAGACGATCCTCGCGCCGCCGAAGGCCGCTCCGGTCCGCTGACCACCTGCGGCGGCGAACGACGCGACTCGCAAGCGGGGGAGTGGCGAAACTGGCAGACGCGGGAGACTTAAAATCTCCCGGCCTTCACGGGCCGTGCGGGTTCGAGTCCCGCCTCCCCCACGTGCTACGACACGCGATCCCGCCGTCGCTCCGTCGCGCCGCGGGCCCTGTCCTTGCCGAATGCGGCGCAACTGTTTATTTGTGACCCACTTTTCCACCACCCCGCGATGCACGAGGCGGCGGCACGCCCTGCCTCCGGCATCCGGCGCGAAGGGATCGCGCCCGCGGGCTTCCCGGAGAGTCGACCACCACCCATGACGACGCCGACGACGCAGAAGGACCCCTGGCAGGAGATGCTGAAGAGGTTCAACGAGGCCGCGCGCCGGCTCGATCTCGACGAAGGGGTCTGGAAGATCCTGAGCGAAGCCGACCTCGAGCTCAAGGTCTCGATCCCGGTCGTCATGGACAACGGCAAGGTCGAGGTCTTCACCGGCTACCGCGTGCAGCACAGCCGGGCGATGGGGCCGTGCAAGGGTGGCATCCGGTACGACCTCGGCGTCAACATCGCGGAGGTCAAGGCGCTCGCGGCGTGGATGACCTGGAAGTGCGCGGTCGTCAACCTGCCCTTCGGCGGCGCCAAGGGCGGCGTGATCTGCGATCCGAGCAAGCTCTCGATGCGCGAGCTCGAGGTTCTGACGCGCCGCTACACCGCGGCGATCAGCGACATCATCGGCCCCGACCGCGACGTCCCGGCTCCCGACGTCGGCACCAACGACCAGATCATGGCGTGGGTGATGGACACCTACTCGATGCGCAAGCACGAGACGGCGGCCGCGGTCGTGACCGGCAAGCCGCTGCTGCTCGGCGGGTCGCGCGGCCGCGCCGACGCGACCGGGCGCGGCATCTTCGACATCCTCCAGCACGCTGCCCACCGCTTCCGGCTCGACCTGCGCACGGCGCGCGTCGTGATCCAGGGCTTCGGCAACGTCGGCGGCACCGCGGCGCGCTACTTCCACGAGGCGGGCATCAAGGTGGTCGGCCTCTCCGACGTGAAGGGCGCCATCTACAACCCCAACGGCATCGACGTCCATCGCGTGCGCGAGCACGTCACCAAGAACCGCTTCCTCGCCGGCTTCCCCGGCGCCGAGTCGATCGACGCGAAGGACCTGCTCACGCTACCGTGCGAAATGCTAATGCCAGCCACGGTCGAGAACCAGATCACCGAACAGAACGCCGCGCGCATCCAAACGAAGCTCATCATCGAAAAAACGAACGGCCCGACCACCGACAAAGCCGACAAAATCCTCGAAAACAAAAGCATGGTGGTCGTCCCCGACATCCTCGCCAACGCAAACAACGTGACCGTCAGCTACTTCGAGTGGGTGCAGGACCGCGCCGGCTTCTTCTGGCCCGAGTCCGAGGTGAACCAGCGCCTCGACGAGGTGATGCACCGCTCCTTCGCCGAGGTGGCGGAGATGGCGGAGAAGAAGAAGGTCTCCCTGCGCATCGGCGCCTACATGCTCGCGGTCGAGCGCGTGGCGCAGGTGTACAAGCTGCGCGGGATCTACGCGTAATGCCGCCGCCCGCCGTATGAGCCACGCCCGCATCCGCAACATCGCCATCATCGCGCACGTCGACCACGGCAAGACGACGCTGGTCGACCGGCTGCTCCAGGCCGCCGGTGCGTTCAAGGTCCACAAGGGCGGGCCGACCGAACGCCTGATGGACACCAACGACCAGGAGCGCGAGCGCGGGATCACGATCCTCGCCAAGAACACCGCCATCCAGTGGGGCGGGACCAAGATCAACATCATCGACACGCCCGGCCACTCCGACTTCGGCGGCGAGGTCGAGCGCGTGCTCTCGATGGCCGACGGCTGCCTGCTGCTCGTCGACGCCGCCGAGGGCGTCATGCCGCAGACGCGCTTCGTGCTGCGCAAGGCCTTCGAGCGCGGCCTGAAGCCGATCGTCGTCATCAACAAGATCGACCGGCCGGACCAGCGCTGCCGGGCGGTGCTCGACGAGGTCTTCGACCTCTTCTGCGAGCTGACGCACGACGATCAGCTGCTCGACTTCCCGACCATCTGGGCGTCGGGCCGCCACGGCTACGCGCGCCGCGAGCCCGACGACGGGAACATGGACATGACGCCGCTGTTCCAGGCGATCCTGGAACGGATCCCGCCGCCGCCCGCGCGGGACGACGAGCCGACGCAGTTCCAGGTCTCGCTCATCGACCACAGCGACTTCGTCGGGCGCATCGGCGTCGGGCGCATCCACGCCGGCACGCTCTCGATGGGCGCGCCGATGGTGATCGTCAAGCGCGACGGCCGGGTCATCAAGTCGCGCATCCAGGAGCTCTTCACCTTCGAGACGATGGAGCGCGTGCGCGCCGACCGCGTCGGGTGCGGCGACGTCGCCGCCGTCGTCGCGGCCGACCACGACCTCGAGATCTCCGACACGATCTGCGACCCCGAGAACCCGCGCGCGCTGCCCGTCATCGCGGTCGAAGACCCGACGATGACGATGATCCTCTACGTCAACAATTCGCCCTTCGTCGGCCGGGAAGGCGAGTACGTCACGTCGCGCCACCTGCGCGAGCGGCTCGAACGCGAGCTGCGCAGCAACGTCGCGATGAAGGTCGAGCGCACCGACAGCGCCGACTCCTGGAAGATCAGCGGCCGCGGCGTGCTGCACCTCGGCGTCTTCCTCGAGACGATGCGCCGCGAAGGGTTCGAGTTCGCCGTCGGCAAGCCGCGCGTGATCACCAAGGAGATCCACGGCCAGAAGCACGAGCCGGTCGAGATGCTGATCGTCGACGTGCGCACGCCCTACGCGGGGCGCGTGATCGAGCTGGTCGGCGGCCGCCGCGGAGAGGTCCAGAAGATGGACACCGTCGGCGAAACGACGCACCTCGAGATCGAGATCCCGGCGCGCGGTCTCGTCGGCCTGCGCACGAAGCTGCTGACCGCGACCACCGGCGAGGCGGTCATGCACCACACCTTCGTCGGCTACCGGCCCTGGAAGGGGCCGATCGGCGAGCGGCAGGGCGGCGTGCAGGTCGCCGTCGAGGGCGGCAAGGTCGGCACGTACGCGCTCGACGCCCTGCAGGATCGCGGCTCGTTCTTCGTCAGCGCGGGCGACGAGGTCTACGTCGGCCAGATCGTCGGCGAGCACTGCCGCGGCATCGACATCACGGTCAACCCGACCAAGACGAAGAAGCTGTCGAACATGCGCGCGTCGGGCTCCGACCGCAAGCTCGTGGTCGCGCCGCCCAAGATCCTCTCGCTCGAGGAGTGCCTCGAGTACATCGAGGACGACGAGCTCGTCGAGGTGACGCCCAAGTCGCTGCGCATGCGCAAGATCCTGCTCGACGAGAACGACCGCAAGCGCGCCAAGAACCGGGCGGAGCAGGCCGAGGAGCAGTCGAAGGCCTGAGCGCAGGCGGAGCGGGCGCGTCAGCGGCGGATAAGCGTCACCGCGACGTCGGTCGTCTCGCCGCGCACGACCTGCGCGTCGACGCTTTGCGGGAAGTAGCCGTCGGCGGTGAAGTCGACGCGGTAGCGGCCGGGGGGCGGGGGCGGGACGACGAACGCGGGCTTCGAGAGCGTTCCCGCTGGCGAGAACGACGAGTAGCCCACCTCCTCGAACGCGAACCCGACGCCGCTGCGCCGCCCGAGCTCGTCGACCACGGTGATGTTCGCGCGGACGGGCTTGCCGTCGGAATCGACGGCGTTCACGCGCAGCCGTCCGGTCGGCCGGAGCGAGACCGTCTTCTCGACCCTCGACGGCGTCAGGAGGTCGACGTCGAACGTCTCCTCCTCGAAGAAGCCCCCGCACCCGAAGTGTCCGCCGCCGGCCCGGACGAGCGCGCGGTAGCGCCCGGGATCGACGTTTTCGACCAGGAAGACGCCGTCGGCGAGCTCGGGGAGCTTCTCGTATTCGCCGAGCGCAGGATCGGAGAGCGATTCGAGCCGGACCCAGGCGCGTCCGACGCTTCCGCCTTCTGGATCGCGCAGCGCGAGCGCAAGCGACGCACGGGGACGTCGCGCCTCGAAGTCGAGGTCGACGATCCGATGGCGATCGGACGCTGCGACGTCGAACGGCTTCGGCGTCGGCTCGACGTCGGGCAGCGCGCATTGCACCTCGATGTGGAATCCGGGCACGGCGAGGAAGGTGATGATTCCCGCGTCGTCCGACTGCTGGCCGAGGGTGCTGGAGTTCGTGCGCTCCGGGTTCGCGCCGTGGATCGAGAACGAGGTCCGCTTCGCGACGGCGCCGCGAACGCGCATGCGCAGCTCGACGCGGCAGAGGTCGTCTTCGAGCTCGACCGAGTCGGTGGGCGCGTCGACCTCGGTCGCGCGCTCGGTCGATGAATTGCCCACGGACGGATGGGCCATCAGTCCGACGCGGCCGTTGATCGCGAGTCGCCAGCGGCCGGGCCGAATCCCCCGCAGCTCGAACTCGCCCGCGCGATCGGCCGTCGCGCTGCGGCAGGAGACGGACTCCACGATCAGCTCGGCGAGTTCCTCGGTCGTCCAGACCGGGATCGCGCTCACGATCGCGCCCGGTTCCGGGTCGCCCGCACCGTCGACCACGAGCCCGTGGATCATCACGCCGCGCCGCATCACGAGGTCCGGCGCCTCGACGTCGGCCCCCGCATGGAGATCAACGCGGACACGGGCGGCGAGCAGCTCGCACGGCTTCTCCGCTTCGATCCAGGTCGCGACGTAGGTCGGACCAAGGCGCGGTACTTCAATCGAGTAACGGCCGCTCGCATCGGTCTGGGTGTGCTGCGCCTCGAGCCAGGTTTCGTCGCCGGCCGCGCCCCTCCAGCCGACATCCATCGACGGGATCGGGGCGCCCGCGTCTTCGACGACGCGGCCGTGGATGCGCGCGGAGCGCCGCGTCGTCAGCTCGACGTGGAGCGTGCAGGGCGCGCGCGGGACGCCGTGGTCGTCGAGGACGTCGACGAGCGTGCGGACGTCGACGTAGGCGGGATCGCTCGCCGTGACCTGCCACGCGCGCCAGGGGGCGGACGATCCCGGCTCGGATGCAGGCGGGGCGAGGCCGGCGGCAAAGCGACCCTCGACGAGCGGCGCCTCGACCGCCTGGGGCCCGTGGGTGAACTCGACCACGCCGTCGGCGATCGGCACGACGCGGATCGTCCCCGTCCACGGCGTCGACGAATCGAGTCCGAGCAGGCGGCCCTCGATGCGCCAGCCCGTTTTCGTCCGAGTCCCGTCCGCCGGCCGAGCGGCGGCGACGGAGCCGGCGGGATCGCCGGCGGAATCGGCGACGCGGACGGCCGCTTCGGCCGGAAGCGCGAGAGGAGAGGTCGGCGCGCCGTCCTGCGTCGAGCGCGGACGCGCCGCGACCTGCGTCGGATCGTCGTGGCCCGACATCGGACCCGCCGCCACCACGGCGATGCCCACGAGCGCGAGCACGCCGGCAGCAGCGAGCAGGATCCACTTCAGCGCGAACCCCTCGAAAACAGCGGTCGTCGCCGCGACGGCCGTCGGCCGGCCCCACGGGAGCAGGGCCGCCATCCACGCGGCACGATTGCCTCCGCGCTCCGCATCGAGGCGCTCGCGCAGCTCGTCGAGCCCGCGCTTGATCCGGCTGCGCACCGTCGCGTCGGGAATGCCGTCGCGGCGCGCGATCTCGGCCGGCTCGAGGCCGTCGACGTAGCGTCGGATCAGCGTCGTGCGCTGCGGCTCGGCCATCGCGTCGATGAAGGAGAGCAGGCGACGCAGCAGGTCGAACCGCGCGGCGACCTCGGCGGGATCGTCGGCAGGTGCCGGCGCCGGAGGCGCGGCGCGCTCGTGCGTGGAGCGGCGCGCCTCGGCGCGCCGCCGCTCGCGCGCGACATTGCGGACGAGTCCCGCAAGCCACGCCCGCGGCGAGAACCCGACGCGGCGCGGCGCCTGGAGCGCCCGCAGCCACGTCTCCTGCACGAGGTCGTCGACGTCGGCGGCGCCGCGGACGAGGTCGCAAGCGAGCGCGCGCAGGCGCTCTCCTTCCGTCAGCAGCTCTTCGGCGTCGAATGGCGTCATGGCGCGCTCCGCGGTGTTCGCGGCCCGATGGCCGCTCGCGGGGCGGGCGTTGCGCCGCGGCGGCGGATTACTGCCCGGCCTTCTTCGCGCCCAGGCAGTGGTCCATGGCGATCAGCGCATAGCTCGACGCCAGGACGGGGAACTCCTCCATCCAGCGGCCGCTCTTCGAGTTGGTCCAGAAGCCCTCGTTCATCGAGGTGACGAGCAGCTTCTTCAAGAGCTCGTCGCGCCACGCGTGCTTCACCCCGTCGGCGCCGGTGAGCTCGGAGAGGCCGCTCGCGTCGAGCGCCTTGGCCATCGTGAACCAGTAGTAGAAGAGCCCCTGGTACTCGGCGTTGGGCGCGCTCTTGGGGTCGAAGCCGGGGTTGAGCTCGACGGTCCAGTGCGCGCCGATCCAGGCCAGCGCCGACTTCACGCGCGGGTCGTCGATCTTGAGTCCCGCGAAGAGGTAGCACTTGAGCAGCGCGTAGGTCATCGAGCCGTAGCTGCGCGACGTGAAGGTCCCGTCGCCGTTGGGGACGAGCCCCGCCTTGCTCTCGCCCGGCCCGTAGCCGGCGCCGCCGTCGGTGCCGGACTTCACGATCTGCCCGTCCTCGCGCTCGAAGGGCTTGGGGTTGAACTCGGGGTTGTTCTGGCAGCGCTGCAGGAAGGTGATCGCGCGCTGCATCGCCTCGTCGCCGGCCGGCACGCCGCCCGCGTGCAGCGCCTCCATCCCGAACTGCGTGTTGGAGAGGTCGGCGCGCAGCTCGTTGCCGTCGTAGCCGATCCCGCCGTAGCCCCAGTCGCTCTCCTTGTCGTAGCCCTCCGCCTCGTCGAGCTGCGCGACCTTGAGGAAGGTCGCCGCCTTCGCGATCGCCGCCGCGTCCTTGGCACGCCCGCCGTCGGCGAGCGCCATCACCGCCGCGGAGGTCGTGTAGACCGCGAGCCCGCCCGAATGGATCGCGCCGTTCTTCTTCTGGAGCGAGACGATCCAGTCGAGGCCCTGCTCGACCCACGGCGGCTGCGGCTTCTCGAGCCGGCGCGCCGTGCGGATCGCCGCGGAGAGCGCGAGCGCCGTGATGCCCGCATCGTCGTGCCCCATGAAGCCGAAGCGGCCGTCCTTCTGCTGCACTTCGAGGTACGCGAAGCCGGCCGTGGCGGCCTCCTTGTAGGCGGCCTTCAGGTCGCCTTCGACCTTGCGCGGCGTGCCGGCGAGCGGCGCCGACTTGGGCGATTCGCCGCCGGGACCCTTCGGCATGTGGTCGGAGCAGAGCGTGAGCGCGCGCGCGGCATGGGCGAGGTTGCGCGGGCTCGCTTCCTCGAAGCCGGCGGGTGCGTGCAGCGTGGCGAGGAGCGACGCGCTCGCCACCTTCGCCCACGCGTCGGGAGCGGCGTCCTTGGCGGCGAGCTTCAGGTCGGGGAAGCGCGCCGCGACGTCGGTCAGCACCGTCGGCAGCGCCTCGAGCAGGCGGTCGAAGTCCGCCGGATTGACGCTGCGCACGGTGGCGAGCGACGCGAGCAGGCTGGCCGTGGTGTTCGCCGCCTCCCCGGCGTCCTTGCCCGCCGTGACGGTCGCCGTCCAGAGATGGTCGGCCGGCTTGCCCTCGGGAATCTTGCCGGCGGGCGAGGCGAGCCAGGTCGCGAGCTTGTCGGTCGCCGCCTTGCCGGCCTCGCTGTGGGTCGTGGCGAGCGCCGCGTGCATCCACTTCGCGGCGCCGACCGCCGCGCCGCCGTCGAGCCCGACCGGCTTGCCGTCGGGCCCGACCTGGCTCGCGAGCCAGGCGACCGCCTTCCTCATGAAGGGGCCGTCCGACTCGGTGTACTTCCGCGGCGATTCGGCGAGCGCGAGGATCGCCTGCGCCGTCACGTGCACGTCGTTCTCGTAGGAGCCGTTGGGCTGCTGGCGGCGCGCCAGCTCGGCGAGGCCCTCGTCGATGATCGAGCCGAGGCCGCCGCCCTGGGCGTGCGCGCCGGCGTGCGCGGCGCCGGCGAGGAGGAGGGAGAGGACGATCCGTCGCAACACCATCGGAAGGGCTCCGGGAAGGGGGGCGGGCCGTCCGCGGCGAGGGGGCGGCCCCGCGCGCGGTGGTCGCGGTCGAACCGGCTCTCAACGAAGAACGGGTGCGGAGGTTGGCCGGTTTCCCGCGCGAATCGGGCGGGAGCTTACCGGCCGCCGCGGGACGCCGATCGCCGTCGGCGCGCGCCCGTAAACTGGCCGCGATGGGGACGAGCGCGGGCCAGGTGGTCGACGGCGGCGTCGGCGGCGGAACCGCGAGCGCGGGCGCGGAGCTCCTGCTGCTCGTCAACCCCACGTCGGGGCGCGGCCGGGCGCGCCGCTGGGCCGAGTGGGTCCGCCGCCAGCTCGAGCGGTCGGGGCGCCACGCGAAGATCGTGTCCTCGGTCGAGGAGGCGGGGCGCGCCGACGACACCGCCGCGCGCGCGAGAGAGTGGTGGCTCTTCGGCGGCGACGGCACGCTGCGCCGCTGGCTCCAGGATGGAGCGGCGCCGGGAGCGACGGCGGCGCTCTTTCCGGCCGGCACCGGCAACGTGGTGGCGCGCGAGCTCGCGATCCCGCTCTCGCTGCGCGGCGCGTTCGCCGTCGCGCGCGGCGGCGCGGCGCGCCCCTTCGACGTCGGCCGCGTGAACGGCGAGCGCTTCGCCTTCATGGTGAGCGCCGGCTTCGACGCCGCCGTCGTCCACCACGTCGCGCGCCGCCGCCGCGGCCCGATGCGCCGCATCGACTGGGTCATGGCCATGCGGGCCTGCAAGGACACGGACGAGCCGCCCTTCGCGGTCGCCGTCGACGGCGCGCCGCCGCTCGAGGTGCGCTACGTCGCGATCTTCAACTGCGGGCGCTACGCCGGCGGCTTCCACGCCTGCCCGGAGGCGCGCTGCGACGACGGGCTCTTCCACGTGCTTGCGCTTCGAGAACCGGTCGCGCCGCGGCTCCTGCGCGTCGCCTGGTCCTTCGCGCGCGGCAGCGCCGCGCGCCTGCCCGACGCCAGGCTCCTGACCGGACGACGCGTCGCGATCCGCGGCGCCGAGCGCTCGCAGGTCGACGGCGATCCGGGGCCCGGCGGGAACCTCGACCTCTCGCTCGAGCCGGGCGCGCTGCGGATCGTCGCGCCGCTGCGCCGCGCCTGAGCACCGGTCGCGGCAGGTCCTGAGCCGCCGTCGGCTCAGCTCCGGAACAGGACGTCCTCGCGCGAGAAGCGGTTCGCGCAGAACTTGAGCGCGAGCACGGCGAGCAGCAGCGACGAGCCGACGGTGATCCCGAGCTCGGTCCAGGGCGCCGCCTTGCCGCCGAGCGTCAGCACCTCGCGCAGCCCGAGCGTGACGTTCACGACCGGGATCCAGGCGGTCACGCGGTCGAGCTGGATGGTCGGGATCATCGAGAGCGCCGACGGGATGATGATCAGCATCTGCACCGGCGCCATGTAGGTCGCCGCCTCCTTGAACGACTTGGCGTAGATCGAGAGCGAGAGGAGGATCGCCGAGAAGACCGCGGCCAGCGGGATGACCAGCAGGAGCGCGAGCGCGATCGTGGTGGACCGCAGGTCGAGCTTGATGTTGGCGGCGAGCTCCGGCGACATGAGCCCCGACTGGAACGTGTAGGCGAGCGACCCCGTGGCGAAGACCGCCGCGGTCATCGCGCAGCAGAAGACGACCAGGAACTTCGCCGCCGCGATCTCCACGCGGCTCGCCGGCGTGACGAGCAGCGTCTCCAGCGTGAGGCGCTCCTTCTCTCCCGCCCCGAGGTCGCTCGCGGGGAAGTTGCCGCCCAGGAAGCACATGAGGATCAGGATGTAGGGGAGGAAGCCGCCGACGATGTTCAGGGCCTCCTTCTCCGGCGGAGAGACGTTCTGCTCCGTCATCTCGACCGGCGTGACGAACGAACCGGGGAGGTCGGCCTTCGCGAGGCGCGCCTCGCGGACCGAGTGCGCCGCTTCGGTGATCGCGTCGCTCAGGCGGCGGTGCGCCTCGTCACTGAGCGGCCAGGTCGAGTCCCATTCGACCTCGAGGCCGACCGTGTCGACCCCGTCGACGATCTTGTCGTCGAGGACGGTCGGGACGCGCAGCCGCGCGTGGATGCGCTGCGACGTGATCGCGAGGGCCGCGGCGCGCCGCTCCGCGTCGCCGCGCACGGAGGACGGCAGGTCGGCGTCGGGCGCGGAAGCGCGCGGGCCCGGAGGGAGCGCAGCGACCTCGGCCGCCGTCCGGAAGTCGAGGGTCGTGAGCGGCGAGAGCAGGTCGCTCAGCTTCCGCAAGTCGCGCAGAGCGTCGTCGTTCCAACCCTTCACGCCGACGCCCAGCAGCTCGGCGGGCAGGGGCTTGTCCGCGCCGCCGCCGCGCAGCTTCTTCTGCACTTCGGGTTGCGCCGTCGCGAGCGCCGCGCGGAGCTCCGCCACGCGCGGATGGGTGCGGACGCGCGCGTCGGAATTGAGGCCGAGCAGCACGTCCTGGCGCGAGAGGCCGAGGTCCTTCGCCAGCGCGTCGACCTTGCCCCTCACGTCGGGGCCGAGCAGCGTCAACGTGATGTCGAACTGCGCCTCGTAGCGGTGTGCGGCGGTACGCAGCAGCGCGAGGAAGCGGTCGCGTCCGTCGTTCTCGCACTGGACGATCAGCGGCGTGCGGCGCGCCGTCTGCTGCCCCCGGATCGCGATGCGCGTGATCGCGGTCATCAGGGCCGGGATCAGGAGCAGCGGCAGCGCGATCATGAAGATCAGCGTCTTGCGGTCGCGCATGATGTCGAGGAACTCTTTGCGGAAGATGATCCCGACCGTCTTGCCCGTCATGCTCGGCGCTCCCCCTCGAAGCGTTTTCCCTTCGTCCAGCGCCGCTGCGCGCAACAGACGTCGCCCCAGGTTGCCGACAGGGGGGCGGCGAGAGAAGCCCGCGAGGGGCGCGGGCCGATGCGCAGGTGGGGGCGGTTGGATGCCGGGGTCGCGGCGCAAGGACGAGTCGACGGCGGAGCCGTCCGTGTCGGAGCTCTCGCTCCACCTGGCGGAGGAGCTCCGCCTCCCGCTCTCCGCGCTGATCCGGCTGGGGGAGCGCTGCGCGGCGAGCAAGGACGGCGACCTCGCCGCCGCCGGCCGCGCCGTCGCGCGCGAGTGCGAGCGGCTCGACGTCTTCGTGGCCAACACGCTGGAGCTCGGCGTGCTCGTTCCGGAGCCGCCGTCCGACACGGTCGACCTCCTCGACGTCGTGGAGAAGGCGGTGGCCGGCCACCGCGCCCTGCTGGAGGGGCTCTCCGTCCGCGTGCGGGTGCTCGAAAGCACGCGCGAGGCGTGGGTCGTCGGTGCGCGCGCCGAGCTGCTCGAAGTCGTATCGGCACTATTTTCTGATTTGTTGGAACGCGTCCCGCGCCGAACACTGGTGGAAGTGCGCGTGCGGGACGTGGTCGGCCGGGTCCGGGTCGACTGCACCAGCACCGCCGCGGCGCCACCGGTCGCTGCGGATCGGGCGACGATCCGGCGCGCGCGCGAAGTCCTCGCGCGGCTCGGCGGAGAGGTCTGGGAGGTATGCGACGATGAGCGCGGATTCGGGCTTGCGCTCACCCAGTGGCGACGCGCCGGCGAAGGTGCGCGTCGCTGACCTGCTGCGCGGCGCCGGCGACGCCGCCGCGCCCAGCCGTCCCATCCAGCAGGTCGTGCCGAACGCGCCGCCGCTTCAGCCGGTCCTTCCGGCCGAGCCGACGCCCCTGCGCCGCGAGGCCGGGCCGCGCCGCGCCGCTCCCTCCGCGCCGCGCCGCGACGTGGCCGCGACGCCGCTCCCGCCGGCGACCCTGAAACCGATGATGGCGGCGCGGTCGCAGGCGCCGGCGCGCATCGCGAAGGTGCGGCGTCCCAAGAACACCAAGAAGCTGCTGCTGCTGATCGCGCTCGTCACGCTGGGGCTCGGCGGCGCGCTCGTGCCGGCCTACTTCAAGGCGGGCTCCGAGATGCGGCGCACCGCGCTCGCCACCGACCTGCGCTTCATGAACGGCGCGTCGAAGCGCTACCGCGACGACCACGTCGGTCGCATGCCGGGACTCGACGACGACAGCAACGTCGACGGGGATCGCCTCGTGCGGCAGCTCACGCTGCCGACCGACGCGCGCGGCCAGGTGCAGCCCGGCGGTGCGTTCGGGCCCTACCTCAGGGCGGGGATCCCGCCGAACCCGTGGAACGGCTCGAACGGCGTGAAGATCGTGTCGACCGCGGCGCTGCCCGCGGCCGACGACACGACCGGCTGGGTCTACCACGTGCCGACCGGGCAGTTCGTCTCGAACGCCCGCGAGGAGTAGCGCTGAGCGGAGTCTCGCGCCGGAGCGTCAACCTCGGATGCGGACGCGCCGCCCGACGATCTCGAGCCGGCCGGCGGCGAACAGGCGGATCGCCTCGGGATAGGCGAGGCACTCCTGCTCGAAGACGCGCGCCGCGAGCGTCTCCGGCGTGTCCTCGAATGCGACCGGGACCGCGCGCTGGACGATGATCGGGCCGGCGTCGTACTGGTCGTCGGCGAAGTGGACGGTGCAGCCGGAGAGGCGTGCGCCGCTCGCGAGGACCGCCGCGTGGACGTGCGCGCCGTGCATGCCCTGCCCGCCGAACGCGGGGAGGAGCGCCGGGTGGATGTTCATGACGCGGCCGCGCAGCGCGGGCGGCACGCTCCAGAGGTGGAGGAAGCCGGCCATGGCGGCGAGCTCGGTGCGCCAGCGCGCGAGCACCTCGCCGAGCGCGTCGCCGTAGCGCTGCGCCCCGTCGAAGTCGCGGCGGCGCACCACCTCGGTCGGGAGGCCGAGCTCGCGCGCGCGCGCGCAACCGCGCACGTCGGCGCGCGACGCGATCACGCCGACGATGCGGGCCGGCAGGCGGCCGGCGGCGATCTCGGCGTGGAGGTTCTCGAAGGTGCGCCCCGACCCGGAGAGCAGGATCGCGAGGCGCAGCGGATCGGCCGCGGTGGCGGGGATCACCTGGAGCCCTCCGCCTGCTCGGCCTCGTCGAGCAGCGCGAGGACCTCGCCGAGCAGCGGCGCGAGCTTCGGCAGGAGCGCGTCGGCCGCCGCCGCGAGCGCTCCGGGATCGGCCGGCGGCGACTGCAACGCCGCGTCGAGGACGAGCGCGAGCGTGACGCCGCGCAGTCCCTGCTGGAGGGCGGCGATCCGCTCGGCGGCGCCGGCCTCGACGACGAGCTCGCCGCCGAGGCGCCGCATCGCCTCGAGCTCGGCGCGCGTCGCGCCCGACGGCCCGCGCCGCGCGACCGCGACGGCCGCCGGAATGGAGCGCGCGCGCAGCCGCGCCGCGACGCGCCGCGTCTCGTCTGCGTCGGAGAGGCCGCGCAGGTCGGGGAAGCGCGCGCCGGGCTGCGCCGCCGGCCCGCCGCGCAGCGGATCTTCGTCGCTCCAGCGCAGCCAGTCGCGCACGAGCGCGAAGGTGGGGGCGGCGACGCGCTCCTCGAGCGACGCCGCCGCGATGCACTGGATCACCCCGCGCAGGCCCGCCCGTCCCGCCGCGAACACGGCGAGCGCGTCGCCCGCGGCGTCGCCCGCCTCGCCGCCCTGGTCGGCCGGCCGGTCGAGCGCGAGCAGCGCAACGTTGCCGAGCTGCGCGCGCCGCAGCGTGCCGAGCCCCGCGATCTCCTCGGGCCGCTCGCGCGCGACCGCGGCGCCCAGGAACTCGAAGCCGAAGCGCGAGAGCAGGAGCCAGCGCGCCTTCGCTCCCGAAGCCGCTGCCCGCAGCGGCCTCGCCCACCGCTCGACGTGCGCGAGCGGGTCGCTCACGACCCCGCGATCCAGGGGCGCGCGAGCCGGACCAGGAGCGTCGACTTGTGCTCCTCGAGGACGCGCTTCAGCGCCTCGGCCGACGCCGACCAGCTGATCGTCGCGTTCGCCTTGAAGAAGGGCTCGAGCGCGGAGGTCAGGTCGGCCTGAGTGCGCTCCTCCTCGTCGGCGCGGGCGAGGATCCGTGCGGCGCGCTCGCTGGCGCCGGCGTCCTTCATCACGGCGTGCACGTCGTTGGCGAGGGCGAGGCCGGGCGGCACCTCGAGTCCGTCGCGCTGCGCGTCGCCCCAGCCGGCGTTCTCGTCGTAGCGGCCGGCGCGGTCGACGAGCGGCGCGACGCGCTCGATCCAGCGGAACACCTCGACCAGCGTCATGAGCTCGGCGAGGTCGGCGCGCTCCTCGGGCGTGAGCTCCATGCGGTTGAAGACGAGCTGGCGCAGGCCGTCGGCGCTGGCGAACTCGGTCAGCGGGAACTGCACGGAGACGCCGCCGGTGCGCGTCTGCGCCTTGAGCTTGACCAGCCGCTTCTCCTTGTCGAAGCCCGCCAGTTCGCCGCCGCGCTCCTGGCCCGCGAGGCGGATCGGCGGCTCGGCCGGGAGCGAGCCGGCCTCGAGCGCGCGGACGGTCCGGCCGAAGAGCTCGGCGCCGCGGCGCAGCGCGCGCGCGACCGGCGCGAGCTCGTCGCGCGCCGCGTCGGTCTCGAGCTCGGCGACGACCTTCTCGACCTGGTCGGCCGCGCCGGCGTAGTTGAGCTCCAGCACCAGCTTGCGCACCTCGGGCCCGGTCGCGCGCGTCAGCCGTTCCGCGTCGCGCTTCATGAGCGACTCGGAGCGGGCGCGCACCGTCGCCTCGAGCTCCGACTTGCGCTTGCCGAAGCCCTCGTGCAATCCGACGAGCGTCGAGCGGTAGGGCTCGACCAGGTCTTCGCCCGGGAGCGGGAAGGCAGCCGCCGCCTCGTCGCAGCGCGTCGCCGCGCCACGCAGATCCCCCGAATTGACCAGCGCCTCGACGTCGTCGCGCCGCTTCTTCGCCTCGTCGTCGACGCGCTTCTGCGTCTCCTCGACCAGCTTCAGCTTGGCGGCGGCCAGCTCGCCCTTGGCGGAGGCGTCGGTCTCCTTCTCGGGTTCGATCGCGGCGGCGGCGCGGAAGGCCGCGGCCCAGTCGCTGCGGCCGAGCGGCTCGACGACGGAGCGGCGCAGCTGCTCGAGCCGCTGCACGCGTGCCGCCTCGGCCGCGGCGCGCGCCGTCTCCTCCTTCTGGATCGCCTCGTCGATCGACTGGATGCGGCCGCGCGCGCGGTCGCGCTCGTGGATGTCGAGGTAGTCGTAGGCCTTGAGCCAGCCGGCGAGCAGCTCCTTCTGGGCCGCGCGCTCGGGAGTGCGCTCGACGATGTCGAGGTAGGCGCGCACCGCGTCGAGCTCGGTCTTGCGCTTGTCGGCCTCCGACTTCGCCTCGAAGGCGCGCCTGCGCTGCTCCTCTTCGCTGCCGCGGTCGACGACCGTGCGGATGGTCTCCTTCGGCTTCTGCAGCGCGACCGCGATGGCGACGCCGATCGCGATCACCGCGACGGCGCCCGCCGCGATCGTGATCTTGGTGCGCGCCGGCTGGTGCAGCAGCCGCTGCAGCGTCTCGCGCAGCTCCTTCGCCGACGCGAAGCGCGCGTCGGGATCCTTCTGGACCATCCGGTGGACGAGCGTCGCGATCCGCTCGGGGACCGCGGGGTTCAGCTCGCGCAGCGGGCGCGGCTCCTCGCGCACCGCCTTCTTGACGATCTCCTCGGCGGTGGCGCCCTTGAAGAGCGTCTCGCCGGTGAGCATCCGGTAGAGCGTCGCGCCGAGCGAGTAGATGTCGGACCGGATGTCGACGTCGCGCCGCAGCGCCTGCTCGGGCGAGATGAAGTGGGGCGTGCCGAGGATCGGCTGGCCCTTCTGGTCCGCGCCGCTCTTGAGCGAGAGCGCGAGCCCGAGGTCGGCGACGCGCACGCGCCCGTCCTCGGCGAGCATCAGGTTGTCGGGCTTGATGTCGCGGTGGACGATGTGGCGCGATTCGGCGTACTCGAGCGCCGTGGCCGCCTCGAGCGCGATGCGCAGCGCCTCGGGCGGCGCGAGCTTCCCCTCCTGGCGCAGGCGGTCCTCGAGGCTGCCGCCGCGCACGAACTCCATCGAGTAGTAGTAGTCCTCCCCCTCCTGGCCGACGTCGTAGACCTGGACGATGTGGGGGTGGTTGAGCTGCCCGGCCGCGCGCGCCTCGCGGAAGAACTGCGCGACGAAGTTCTTGTCCTTGACGAGCTCGGGCGAGAGGAGCTTCAGCGCGACCTCGCGATCGAGCGAGATCTGGATCGCGCGGTAGACCGTCCCCATGCCGCCGCGGCCGACGCGCTCGAGCAGGCGGTAGCCGCCGAGGATCCGCTCCTCCTTTGCCTTGGCGAGGCTCTCGCCGAGGAACGTCAGCACCGCGTCGCCGATCTGCAGCTTGTCGCCCGCCTTGAGCTCGGCCTGCGTGACGCGCTGGTCGTTGATGTAGATGCCGTTCAGGCTGTCGAGGTCCTTGACGAAGTAGCCGCCCTTGAACTCCTTCAGCCGGCAGTGGTGGCGCGAGACGAGGTCGCCGCCGAGGACCATGTCGCAGTTGGGGTCGCGACCGAGCGTGTAGGTGGCGCCGGGAGCGAGCTCGAGACCTTTCCCCTTTTCGGGTCCGTTCTCGAGGAGGAGGGTGGCCAAGGGCGAGGATCCTCTGCGGCGCTCCCCGCCGACCTCCGGGCGTCGCGCCGGGAGCGGCGGGTGATCCGACGAAGCTAGCGGGCGCACCCTCCCCTGGAAACGGCCCCCGCGGGCGCGCTCACTCGTCGTGGAAGAGCGCGGAGCCGATGCGCACGATCGTCGCGCCCTCCTCGATGGCCACCTCGTAGTCGTTCGACATCCCCATCGAGAGGCCGCTCGCGGCGGGGGGGAGGATCCCTTCGGCGCGCAGCGAGGCCGACCAGCGCGCCAGCTCGCGGAAGTGGGGGCGCGCCAGCTCGGGATCGTCGGCGATCGGCGCGATCGTCATCAGCCCGCGCAGCTCGAGCTCCGGCGCCGCCGCGACGCCGCACGCGAGCGCCGGCAGGTCGTCGGGGTCGACGCCGTGCTTCTGCGGTTCGCGGGCGAGGTTGACCTCGATCCAGACCGGCCAGCGCCGCTCGATCCGGGCCGTCTCGCGCTGCAGCACCTCGATCAGGTCGAAGCGGTCGAGGGCGTGGAACTCGGCGGCCGTCTCGACCGCCTTGCGCGCCTTGTTGGTCTGCAGCGAGCCGATCAGGTGGAAGCGTCCCCGCTCGAGCAGCGCCGGCGGGCGTGCGACCAGGCGCTGCACCCGGTTCTCCGCAACTTCCCTCACCCCGAGGTCGAAGAGCTCGGCCACGACCTCGTCGGGGACGAGCTTCACCACGGCGAGGAGCTCCGGAGGCGGCCGGCCGGCGCGAGCGGCGGCGGCGGCGATGAGGGCGCGAGTCCGTTCGATCCGCCTCGCCAGCGGGCTCGAGCCTTGATTCGAAAGCGCGTTCAACGGATCATCCTGCGCCTTCCGCGCCGGCCGTTACCCCGTGCAGCGACCCGAGGTACGACGGCGCGAGCTGGTTCAACCATAGGGCTTCGAGGTCTCTCATGTCGACTGCGCGCCCCCTGGGACTGCTCGCGACCGGCCTCGGCCTCGTCCTGCCCGGAGCCGCCGCAGCCCTCCTCGCCGCCTCCTGTTCGAGCACGTCGGACAAGAAGGCCGGACAGAACGAGTCGGCCGAGGCCGCCGAGAAGGCCCCGGCTCCGACGCGCGAGGAGCTGACGCCGACGATCGACGCGCTCGTCGCGGGCGGCCGCTTCCACGGCGAGCTCTGGCGCATGAACCTGAGCGAGCGCAACAGCAAGCCGACCCAGGCGAAGAAGCTCGCCATCGACGGCGACCTCGTGCTGGTCGAAGACCAGGTCCACGAGGTCCACGCGCTCGACCGCGACTCGGGCGTCCACCGCTGGGTTCTGACGCTCGCCGGACCGACCACGCTGCCGATCGGCGGCAATTCGTCGAGCACGACTTTCGTGTCGACGGACGAGGTGGTCGGCGTCGACCGCCGGACCGGCGCGCGCCGTCAGATGCGCAGCTCGCAGCACCTCGACTTCTTTCCTTCGGCCCGCGCAGTCACCGTCGGCGGGACCGCCTATGTCGGCCGCCTCGCCCCGATGGGGGTGCAGGCGGTGAACCTGGCGTCGGGCGCGTCGGGCTGGGAGTACCCGACGAATTCCGAGGTCGTCGACCTCGTGTCGGTCGGCGACGGCGCGACCGCGCAGACGATCGGAGTCACCGCCGAGGGGCTCCTCTTCGCGCTGCCGCCCCGCCCGGCCGTCGAGACGAGCTGGGCGCCCACGGAGAACTGGTTCCGCCGCCTGGCCGGGACGCACGTCGTGACGCCGCTCGCGATCTCCGGCAACAGCCTCTGCTTCGGGTCGGCGAACGGCTTCCTCTTCCACGTCGACGCGCGCAGCGGCCAGATCCGCTGGAAGGTCCCGTGCGGGAGCGACCTGCACCACCTCGAGGCGACCATCGCGGGGAATGCGATCTTCCAGCGGTCGGACGAAACGCTCCACGCGTTCGCGGCCGACAGCGGCAAGGAGCTCTGGACGGTCGAGGGCGGGCTGCGCGTGATCACGCGCATCGGCGACCTCTGCTACGTCGACATGGGCCACGGCAAGGTCAGCGTCCGGCGCGCCCAGAGCGGCGCCGAGGTCGCCACCTTCGCGACGACCCGCCTCGTGCACGTGCCGACCATCCAGGGCGGCGGCGTCTTCATCGCGAGCGACGGCGAGAACGTCTTCGCGCTGAACTGAGTCGCGCGGAGTCCTAGGGGAAGCGGGCGCGGTAGCACCTCGATCCGGGTGCCGGCGCGAACGTCGCCGGCCGCGCGATCCGCCGCGCTCCCGGTACCCAGACCGGCGCGTCGTCGACGCAGACGATCGGCCAGCAGTCGCGCTCGCCGGGGTGCGCGAGCTCGTTCACGAGGCGCGACAACGCCATCGAGCCGCCGGGCGAAAAGGCGATGCGGTCGCCTGGGCGCCGCGCGCGGACCGTGACGCTCGAGCCGGCCGGGAGCCAGACGGCGAGCGGAGCGCCGTCGCGCTCGGCCGCAACGTCCTTCGGCGCGTCGTCCGCCGCGATCTCCACGGTCGAACCTGCGAGACGCACGGAACCTCCGGGCTCGAGGCGATGGACCGCGCCGTCCTGCGTGGGCGCGCGCCGGCCGTCGTGAAGCAGCAGCTCGTCGCCGGCGCGCTCGAGCACGAGGTCGCCGGAGCGACGCTGGCCGCGCCGCGACCTCTGGAGCCACCGCACGAGCTCGCGCGAATCGCGGCCGCGCGCGAGCGTCCGGACCGCCGCGTCGCCCAGCTGATCGACGGCCCACGCGCGTACGAGCTCGTGCACCAGCGCCGGCGAGAGGCGCGCGAGCGCCGCGACGCTCCGCACGACGGCGCCCTCGCGCACGCTCCGGCGCGCTTCGAACGGCGCGCCACCCGCGACCGCCGCGATGCGTCGCAGCGCGCGCGCGGCGAGGTGCGAGAGCGCGGGCGCGCGCGCGAGCAGCGGGTCGCCGCGCTGCGCGATGCGCGGGAGCAGGCGGTGGCGGAGCGCGTTGCGGCGCAGCCGCAGGTCGCCGTTCGAGGCGTCCTCGACCCAGCCGATCGAGCGGTCGCGCAGGCGCGCGCGCAGCGCGTCGGGAGGCTGCGCGAGCAGCGGCCGCCACCACGTCACTCCGCCCCCGTCGCGCACCTCGCTCATCGCCGCGAGTGCGCGCAGGCCGCCGCCGCGCGCGACCATCAAGAGCTGCGTCTCGACCTGATCCCGCGCATGGTGGGCGAGCGCGACGACGCGCGCGCCGAGGCGACGCGCCAGCTCGACGAGGAGGCGGCGGCGCGTCGCGCGCGCGGCCGCTTCGGGGATCTTCGCGCCCGGTCGCCAGGCGGCCGGCGGCGCGCCGTCCAGGACGTGCAGCGGCGCGCCGATCCGCCGCGAAAGTTCGCGGAGCGCCGCGACCTCTTGCGCGGCCGCGTCGGGCCGGAAGCCGTGTCGGACGTGGGCGAGATGGAGGGGTCCCACCTTGGCATCCGCGAGCAGCAGGGCGAGCGCCGTCGAGTCGGCGCCCGCCGACACCGCGACCACCACCGGCCCGCTCGCGGGCGGCTGCAGGCGCATGGAAAGTTCGGACGCGGCCATCTAGTCTGTTCGCCCCTTCCAGGGCCCAAGTGGCATTCCAGGAGACGTCAGGTCATGGCCATCCGGATCGGGATCAACGGCTTCGGGCGCATCGGCCGCAACGTCTTCCGCATCATGTGCGCGCAGCCGAAGGAGTTCGAGGTCGTCGCGATCAACGACCTGACCGACCCGGCCGGCCTCGCGCACCTGCTCAAGTACGACTCGATCTTCGGCCGCTTCCCCGGGACGGTCGCGTCAGGCGAGGGCTACCTCGACGTCGACGGGCGGCGCGTCAAGGTCATCGCCGAGAAGGATCCGGCGAAGCTGCCCTGGAAGGACCTCGCGATCGACTTCGCCGTCGAGTCGACCGGCGTCTTCACGAGCAAGGCCGACTGCCAGAAGCACGTCGCCGCCGGCGCGAAGAAGGTGCTGCTCACGGTCCCTCCCAAGGACGAGGTCGACCGGATGGTCGTGATCGGCGTCAACGACGACCAGCTGCTCCCGACCGACCTGATCCTCTCCAACGCCTCGTGCACGACCAACTGCGTCGCGCCGGTCGCCAAGGTGCTGCACGACAAGTTCGGCATCGACCACGGCTTCATGACGACGGTCCACGCCTACACCAACGACCAGCGCGTCTCCGACCTGATCCACAAGGACCTGCGGCGCGCGCGCGCGGCCGCGGTCAACATCATCCCGACCTCGACCGGCGCGGCGCGCGCGGTCGGCAAGGTCCTGCCCGACCTCAAGGGCAAGCTCGACGGCACCTCGCTGCGCGTGCCGGTGCCGGACGGCTCGATCGTCGACCTGGTCTGCGAGCTCAAGAGCGACGCGACCCGCGAGAGCGTGAACGCCGCGTTCAAGGCGGCCGCGAGCGGCCCGATGAAGAACGTCCTCGAATACACCGAGGACGAGATCGTCTCGAGCGACGTCATCGGCAACAGCCATTCGGCGGTCTTCGACGCCAAGTCGACGATGATGCTGGGCGCGCGCTCGGTGAAGGTCTTCGCCTGGTACGACAACGAGTTCGGCTACTCGTCGCGCGTCTGCGACCTGATCAAGCTCGCCCACGCGAAGAAGTGAGCGGGGCGGCTGCGATGCGCTTCCAGAAGCTCGGCGAGCTCGACGTCGCGAACCGCCGCGTCTTCGTCCGCGTCGACTTCAATGTTCCGCTCGACGAAATGGGTCGCATCGCCGAGGACACGCGCATCCGCGCGGCGGTCCCGACGATCCAGGATCTGGTGAAGCGCGGCGCGCAGGTCGTGCTCGCGAGCCACCTCGGCCGGCCCAAGAAGGGGCCGGAGGAGGGGCTGCGCCTCGCCCCCTGCGCGAAGCGCCTGTCGGAGCTGCTCGGAAAGCCGGTCCTCGCGCTGCGCGAGTGCGTCGGGCCCGAGGTCGCGAAGGCGCTCGCCGCGCTGAAGGCGGGCGACGTCGTCCTGCTCGAGAACGTCCGCTTCCATCCCGAGGAGGAGAAGGGCGACGCCGCCTTTGCCGCGCAGCTCGCGAACGGCGCGGAGCGCTACGTGAACGACGCCTTCGGGACGGCGCACCGCGCCCACGCGAGCGTCACCGGCGTCGCGGCGCTGATCCCTCCGAAGGCGCGCGCGGCCGGGCTCCTGATGGAGAAGGAGATCGCCGCGCTCGACCGCCTGCTGGCGAACGTGCAGAAGCCGTTCGTGGCGGTGCTGGGTGGCGCCAAGGTCTCCGACAAGATCAAGGTCGTCGACCAGCTCCTCGATCGGGTCGACGCGCTGCTGATCGGCGGCGGGATGGCCTACACGTTCCTCGCCGCGCAGGGCAGGAAGATCGGCGCGAGCAAGCTCGAGAAGGAGCGCCTCGACGTCGCCAAGGCGGCGCTCGCGAAGGCGGCGGCGCGCAAGGTCCGCCTGCTCCTGCCGGTCGACCACGTCGTGGCGGCGAGCTTCGCCGAGAACGCGCCGCCCGAGCGGATCGACGGCGTCGACATCCCCGAAGGGAAGCTCGGCCTCGACGTCGGCCCGAAGACCATCGCGGCATTTCAGAAGGAGATCGCCGGCGCGAAGACCGTGGTCTGGAACGGTCCGCTCGGCGTCTTCGAGTGGGCGAGCTTCGCGGCCGGCTCGAAGGCGATCGCCGAGGCGATCGCGGCCAACCGCAACACGACCGTGGTCGGCGGCGGCGACTCGGTCGCCGTGATCGAGAAGTTCGGCCTCGAAGGCCGCTTCACCCACGTCTCGACCGGAGGCGGCGCTTTCCTCGAGGCGCTGGAGGGGGAGACGCTGCCGGGCGTGCAGGCGCTGCTCCTCGACGGAGCCGCCCAAGACTGACCCGCAACGTCGCGAGCGTCGGCTGCGGAGCGCGCGCCCGCGGCCACGTCGCCGGGATCCGCGTCGGGGCGGCGCTGGCGGCATCGACGCAGCGCCAGAGCCACCGGCTCGCCTCGCGCGACGAGAGGCCGATGCGCGGCGTCCAGTCCGGCTCCGCGCCGTCCGCCTTGCTTCCGCGCTGACGCTGCGGGTCGGCGGCGAGCCACGCGACGTCGCCACGGGTGAGGTCGAGGCCGTCGTGCTCGCGCGCGAACGAGAAGGCGGCCGCCAGGTTGCCGGGGCCGGAGGCGAGGCGCGCGTCGAGCCCGCCGCGCGCGAGCGCGTCGGCCGTCGCGCCCGGCTTCGTGCGCGCGCGCCGTCCCGCGCGCATCGCCTCGATCCCCTCGCGCGGCTCGGCCGCGCGCAGGAGGACCGCGGCGGCGTCGCGGCGCGAGCCGGCGACGACGTTGACGCAGAAGTGGGCGCCGTAGGTGAAGTAGACGTAGAGGCGGCCGAGCGCGCCGAACATCGTCGCGCAGCGCGGCGTCGGGCCGCGGAAGCTGTGGCTCGCCGGGTCGAGGCGGCCCGCGTACGCCTCGACTTCGACGATCCGGGCGATCCGGAGGCTCGTCCCGTCGCGCCGGACCAGGAGCTTGCCGATCAGGTCGCGCGCGACCGCGTGGACGGGGCGCGCGTAGAAGCTCTTCGGCAACGGGAGATAGATTCCGCGGCCATGAGCGACCCCGCCCTCCCGCGCAAGCTGCCGATGGGACTCCATCTGCCGGGGCTCCTCACGATCCTGAGCGAGCATCTCTACTCCGATCCGTCGGTGGCGCTGCGCGAGGCGCTCCAGAACGCCCACGACTCGTGCGAGCGGCGCCGCGTCGAGGGCCGGGAGGCAGCCTACCGGGCGCGCGTCGACGTCCGCTTCAGCGCGCGCGAGCGCTGGCTCGAGCTCGCCGACAACGGGAGCGGCCTGACGGAGGGGGAGATCGCCGAGTTCCTCGCGACGATCGGGCGCTCGTACACCCGCGAGCTGCGCATGCGGCTCGAGGTCGGCGACGCGGACGAGGTCGCGGCGGCCGAGCAGCTCGTCGGCCAGTTCGGGCTCGGCTTCCTCTCCGCCTTCCTGCTGGCGCGGCGTGTCGTCCTGACGACGCGCTCCTTCCGGCCCGGCAGCCCGACGCTGCGCTTCGTGTCGAGCGGCGGACCGAGCTACGAGCTCGCGACGGTGGTGGAGGGGGCGGAGCCGGGCCGCGCCGCCGGCACGACCCTGCGCATGGAGCTCAAGCCTCACGCGCAGTTCCTCCTCGACCCCGACGTCCTCTCGCGCGCGATCCGGCTCTTCGCCGACTTCCTGCCGACGCCGGTCTTCCTCGGCGACGGCGAGGACGACGAGCCGGTCAATCGCGGCCGCGCGCCCTGGCACGGCGACGACGGCGCGACGACCGAGGCGGGGAGGCACGAGGAGTACGTCGAGTTCGTGCGCGCCCGCTTCGGCGTCGAGCCGCTCACGGTGGTGCCGCTCTCCGACGTCGTGCTGAAGCTCGGCGACGACCGCGTCACGATCCCGCTCGCGGGCGTCCTCTTCGTCCCGCCCGGCTCGATCACGTCGCTGCAGGAGTACGGCGACGTCGCGATCTACGTGCGGCGCATGTTCCTGTGCGAGCGCGAGCGCGACCTCCTGCCGGCGTGGGCGCGCTTCGTGCGCGGCGTGGTCGAGTCGCCGCGGCTGCGGCCGACGGTGAGCCGCGAGGCGCTGCGCCAGGACGAGACGTTCCGGCAGGTGCAGGCCGGGCTCGAGGCGGCGCTGCTCGCCCACTTCGAGACGCTCGCGCGCGAGCAGCCGGCCGCGTGGAACGAGGTCGTCTTCGCCCACAACGACCTGATCAAGGGGTGGGCCGTCCAGGCGCCGCGGCTCTTCGAGTGCGTGGCCGACCGCGTCCAGTTCGAGACGTCGCGCGGCCGCCTCACGCTGCCCGAGGTGCGCGCCGTCAACGGCGGCGAGCTGCACTACTTCAGCGACGACGCCGGGCTGAACCAGGAGCGGCTCCTGTTCGAAGCGCGCGGCCGGGTCGTCGTCGACGCGTCGCGCTTCGCCGAAGAGGCGTTCCTGCGCCGCTACGCGGCCGCGCGCCCCGACGTGCGGCTCGCCCAGCTCACCTCCGGGTCCACGGCCCTCTTCGCCGCCGCCGACGGCGCGCTGCCGGAGCTCGTGCGCCACTTCGAGGGGCGCGGCGTCGCGTGTCGTGCCGTCCGCTTCGAGCCGGCCACGCTGCCGGCGCTGCTGATCTATCCGCCGACGCACGACCGCGTCCGGCGCGTGCGCGACGCGCTGCAGCAGGGGTCGCTCGAGGGGCCGATCGGCGCGCTGCTGCGCGAGTACGTCGAGCGGCGCGGCGGCGACGGCGCGGGCCCGGTGCTCCACCTGAACGCCGGCAGCGCGCTGCTCGGCGAGCTCGAGCGGCGCGGCTCGGCCGACCCGTCGTTCGCGCCGGCGGCCGACCTGCTGCTGCAGGGGGCGCGCTTCTTCGCGGGCAAGCAGCTCGCCGCCGAGGAGTCGCGCGGCGCCTTCGAGAGCGCGATGGCGTCGCTCGCGGCGCTGCTGAACATCCCGTGAAAGACCGGCCGTGACGAGCGAGCGCCTGCGCCGCTGGGCCGAGCGCGAGCTCACCGCCCTCTTCGCGGCGGGCCATCGGGAGCGGGTGCGCGCCTTCCTGGCGCTCGACGGCGAGGCCGACTTCCAGCGCCTCCCGCATTACGTCGACGCGCTGCGCCGGATGGCGGCCGACGCCGGGCGCGCGGGGCTCCACCCGTTCCAGGAGCTCCTGCGCTATCTCGCGGCGCGGACGCTCGCCTTCCCGCTCGACCGGCCGAAGGCGGCGCTGCCGGAACTGGCGCAGCTCTGCGCCGACCTCGCGACCGGGCCGTCGCGCGGCTCGATCCTGCACGCGCTCGCCGACCTCGAGCTGCTGCGCTGCTTCCACAAGATCGACGCACCCGGCTGGCGCGCCGAGATCGTCGCCGGCGTGCGGTCGATCTTCCCGAAGGTCGCCGAGGACGTCGGCCCGGCGAGCGAGCTGCTCGACATCCTCTGGCGCACCGGGTACTGGTGCCGCGACGCCGAGCTGATGCGGGAGGGGACGCGCCTCGCCGGCGGCCGCACGCGGCTGCTGCAGTACACGGGCAGCTACTGGCAGGCGCGCGAGCTCTCGCTGCGCGGCGACGCACACGAAGCGGCGGCGCTGCTGCGCGGGATGCTCGAGGCGCGCGCGGAGCTCGAGGAGCACGGCCGCAGCTGGCGCCACTACGTCGCCGTCGAGCTCGCGGCGCAGGAGGCGGCGCTCGGCGAGACCGGGAGCGCGACGACGCGCCTCGCCGAGGTGCGTCGCGACAGCGGCGAGTTGCACGATCCGATGGTCGCGTGGGACCTCGAGCGCGCCGAGGCCGACGTCGCGCGCAGCCGCGGCGACGCGCCGGCGGAGGTGGCGGCGTGGCGGCGCGGGCTCGCGGTGCTCGAGGACCTCGGCACCGATCGCCTCTCCGCGGAGTTCGCGCTCGCGCTCGGGGAGGCGGCGCAGCGCGCCGGCGACGCGGCCGGTCTCGACGAGGCGCGGCGACGGATCGAGCGGCTCCTGCCGGAATTGCGCTCCGCCGCGGAGCTCGCGCCGAGGGCGGCGCGGCTGCGCCTATACTGAGCCGCATGCCCCCGATCCGGATCGCGCCGTCGCTCCTGTCCGCCGATTTCGGCCGTCTTGCCGAGGAGGTCCGCCGCGTCGAGGACGCCGGGGCCGACCTGCTCCACGTCGACGTCATGGACGGCCACTTCGTCCCCAACCTGACGATCGGACTGCCGGTGGTCGAGGCGCTGAAGCGCGTGGCCAAGAAGCCGCTCGACGTCCACATCATGATCTCGAACCCGCTCGAGTACGCGCGCCGCTACGTCGAGGCGGGGGCGGCCGGGCTCACCTTCCACGTCGAGGCGACCGACCGGCCCGACGCGGTGATCGACGCGATCCTCGCCGCGGGCGGGCGGCCGGCGATGTCGGTGAACCCCGAGACTCCGGCCGAGCGCCTGCTGCCCTTCCTCGACCGGCTCGCGATGGTCCTGGTGATGAGCGTCCGCCCCGGTTTCGGCGGACAGAAGTTCATGCCGGAGGTGCTGCCGAAGTTCGCCCGCCTGCGCGCGGCCGGCTTCCGCGGCGACCTCGAGATCGACGGCGGCATCGGGCCGTCGACCGTCGCCGCGGCGGCCGCCGCGGGGGCGAACGTCTTCGTGGCGGGCAGCGCCGTGTTCGGCGCCGCCGACGTGAAGGCGCGCATCGGCGAGCTCCGTTCCGGCGCCGAGCGCGCCGCGGCCGAGCGCGCTCCGGTCCGCTGAGAGGGATCCGACATGGCGTGGATGCGCTTCCGCAAGCGCGAGATGCCCGAAGGCCTGTGGACGAAGTGCGACGTCTGCAAGGAGATGCTCTTCCAGAAGGAGCTGCTCGAGGCGCACAAGGTCTGCAAGAAGTGCGGCCACCACTTCCGGATGTCGGCGCAGGAGCGCATCGATTCGATCCTCGACCCCGATTCCTTCGAGGAGGTCGCGGCCGACCTCGAGGCGATCGACTCGCTCGGCTTCTCGGCGAAGGGCCAGTCCTACACCGACAAGCTCAAGGAAGAGCAGAAGAAGACCGGCCGCAACGACGTGCTCGTCATCGGGACCGGCCGGCTGCGCGGCCGGCCGATCGTGTTCGGGGCGATGGAGTTCGAGTTCCTCGGCGGGTCGATGGGGGTGGTGGTCGGCCACAAGGTGCTGCTCGCGGCCGAGCTCGCGCTCGAGCGGCGAGCGCCGCTCGTGCTGGTCTGCGCGTCGGGCGGGGCGCGCATGCACGAGGGGGCGATCTCGCTGATGCAGATGCAGAAGGCGTGCGCCGCGCTGGCGCGCCTCTCCGCCGCGGGCGGCCTCTACGTCGCGCTGCTCACCGACCCGACCACGGGCGGCGTCACGGCGTCGTTCGCGACCACCGCCGACGTCGTGCTCGCGGAGCCGCGCGCGCTGATCGGCTTCGCCGGCCCGCGCGTGATCGAGCAGACGATCAAGCAGAAGCTCCCCAAGGACTTCCAGCGCGCCGAGTTCCTGCTCCAGAAGGGGCAGATCGACCGCATCGTCCCGCGCACCGACCTCGTTGACACGCTCGCGCAGCTCTTCGACGGGCTGGTCGGGGCGATGGCTCCGGGTGCGGCTCCGCCCGTGCCGAGCGCCCCGAAGCCGGCGGCGCCCGAGCTGCCCTATCCCGCGACGCCGACGCGCTGACGCCGCGGCTGGTAACTGGAGCGGACGTCGAGGGCGGGGGTGAAGAGGCCGCGGGGAGCGGGGGTTCGTGGTTGAACGCGCGACGGGCGAGGGCGGGTCGAGGGGCGGAGGGGAAAAAGGCTCGATGGACGGGACACGCTCGCCCCAAACCAACGATGAACGGGGGGCTCGCTGCGCTCGGCGCATTCGGGCA
>Ga0137433_1000081_pt1 | contig 48789 bp, 42 predicted proteins | sample EasRivERMZT840_2_FD_102335 | JGI IMG/M metagenome (GOLD analysis project Ga0137433, IMG submission 102335) | Soil microbial communities from meander-bound floodplain in the East River, Colorado, USA - East River MetaG ERMZT840_2 | ecosystem: Environmental > Terrestrial > Soil > Floodplain ...
ACGTGATGGCGCGCCTCAAGCCGGGCGTGACGGTGGAGCAGGCCAGGGCCGACGTGCTGGTCACCGCGGGCCGCATCCGCGAAAAAGACAAACGCGACCGCACGTTCACGATCGATACGGTGTCGCTCGTCGAGTCGGTCGTCGGCAACGTCCGGCTGGCGGTGCTCGTGTTGCTGGGTTCCGTCGCGCTCGTGCTGCTGATCGCGTGCGTGAACGTCGCGAATCTGCTGCTCACGCGGGCGACCGGCCGGCAGAAGGAAGTCGCCGTGCGGACGGCGCTCGGCGCGGGTTGGCAGCGCCTGGTCCGCCAGATGCTCACGGAGAGTCTGATGCTGGGGCTGCTCGGCGGCCTCGCCGGACTGGTCATCGCTCAGGCCGCGCTGCAGGTGTTTCGGAGCATCAATCCCGGCAACATCCCGCGGCTCGACGCCATCTCGCTGGATGGGACGGTTCTCATCTTTACTTTTGCCGTCTCGGTTCTGACCGGGCTGTTGTTCGGCCTCGCGCCTGCGCTGCGCGCCGCACGGCAGGATCTCAACCTCGCGCTGAAGGCCGGAGGCCGCAACACGCAGGGCGAGGGCGGGTTCGGCTCCAGGCGCCGGCTGCGCAGCCTGCTCGTCGTGTCGGAGGTTGCGATTTCGTTGATGCTGCTCGTCGGCGCGGGCCTGCTGATTCGCAGCTTCGTCCGGCTGCAGAACGTCCCGCCAGGATTCGAACCCGACGGCGTTATCACCATGCGCGCCGGTCCAACGGCACGCCAGTTTGCCGATCGCAATGCCGCGCTCGCGTATCACCGGGACATCGCCGAGAAGCTCGCGGCCGTGCCAGGCCTGACCATGAGAGGTGCGGTCTCGGTTCTGCCGTTTACCTCATCGATCGGTTGGGGCTCCATGAGCATCGAAGGCTGGACGCCGAAACCCGGTGAGGAGCTGCAGATCGATCAGCGTGGCGCGACGTTGGACTACTTCAAGACGATGCGGATCCCGCTGGTGCAGGGGCGGACGTTCGCCCCAGGCGACCTCGTCCAGGACGCGCCGCCCGTGACCGTGATCGACGAGAAGTTTGCGCGCCGCTTCTGGCCGGGTGGCGACGCCGTCGGCAAGCACCTCTGGTTCGATCCGAAGCGCCCGATCGAGATTGTCGGGGTGGTCGGCACGGTCAGACAGTACGGGCTCGACGTGGACGGCCGCCTCGCGACGTACTTCCCGAACGCGACGGCGCAATGGCATGTGGCGAGGACGTCGGGCGATCCACGCGTGGTCGGCGCCGCGATGGCGCGCGTGTTCCGCGAGGCCGATCCGACCGTCACGTTGATCGACACGCAGACCATGACGGACCGCGTGAACCAGTCGATGGCCCGTCAGCGATTCTCGACACTGATGCTCGGCGCGTTCGCGGTGTTTGCGCTGATCCTGTCAGTGGTCGGCGTCTACGGCGTGCTGTCGCATCTCGTGACGCAGGGCGCGCACGACATCGGCGTGCGGATGGCGCTCGGCGCCGAGCGCGGCCGGATTCTCGGCATGGTCATGCGGCAGGGGCTGGAGCTGGCCGTCGCCGGCATCGTGATCGGGGTCCTCGGCGCGCTGGCGCTGACGCGCGTGATGGCCAACCTGTTGTTCGAGGTCAGCACCACGGACGTCCTCACGTTCGCGGTCGCGCCGATCGCGCTGCTCCTGACGGCGATGCTGGCGAGCGGCATCCCGGCGCTGCGGGCCACGCGCGTCGATCCGGTTGTCGCGCTGCGGGACGAATAGGGCGTGCACTCACGTCGACAACTCGCCGACCATTTGCGCGCCCTCGGCGTGTCGCCCGGCGACCTGATCATGGCGCATGCGTCCGTCCGTGCGGTGGGCGAAGTCGCCGGCGGGCCTGACGAGATTCACCTCGCCATCTCGGACGCGGTCGGGACTGACGGCACGCTGATGATGTATGCCGGCTGCCCGCAGTACGTGGACGAGGTCGGCCGCGGGAATCTGTGGCTTGATCAGGAGGCCGAGCTGCTCGAGAAGCTGCCTGCGTTCGATGCCCGGACCTCGAGGTCAGCCCGGGATCACGGCGTGCTCGTGGAATTCCTCCGCACCTATCCGGAATCACGGGTGAACGATCATCCGGCGCGATTTGTGGCGCGAGGGCCGCACGCGGGTGCGTTGTTTGCGACGCAGCCCTGGGACTACGCGTTCGGCCGCGAGTCCGCGCTCGATCGCCTCGTCGAGCTGGGCGGGAAGATCCTGCTCCTCGGCGCCGACCACGACAACGTGACGTTCCTGCACTACGTCGAGCACGTCGCTGATATCCCGGGCAGGCGGATCGCGCGGTTCAAGGTGCCGGTTCTCGAAGGTGGCCGGCGCGTGTGGCGCGACATGGCGGAGTTCGACACCTCCAGCGCCGGCGTTCATCCGTCCTGGCCGGATCGGTTTTTCGCCACCATCGTGGGCGACTATTTGGCCGCGTCGGGCAACCCCGGCGGCCGCGTTGGCGATGCGATATCGCACCTGATTCCGGCCGCGGACCTGCTGGCGTTCGCAAGGCCCGTCATGGAGCAGAAAGCTCGTACGTAGGCCGGTCCGGCGTATCCTTCTTCCACCATGACCAGAGCAGCCGCGCTTCTCGTTGCCGCCGTCTGGCTGGCGCTGCCGTCCGGCAGCCCAGTCCAGCAGCCACCGGGGCTGAAGGTCTTCATCTCCGTCGACATGGAAGGTCTCGCCGGCGTGGTCAGCTCGAGCGAGGTCAGTTCAGGAAGTCCGGACTACGCGCACTTCCGGTCGATCATGGCGGCCGAGACGAATGCCGCGATCGAGGGCGCGCTCGCCGCCGGCGCGACCGAAGTCGTCGTGCGGGACTCGCACGGCGCCAAGCAGAACCTGCTGCCCGGCGACGTCGATCCGCGCGCGCGGCTGCTGCGCGGCCAGAGCACCGGGCCGAAGAACATGATGGAGGGCATCGACAAGACGTTCGGGGCGGTGGTGTTCGTCGGCTATCACGCGAAGGCGGGGACGCCCAACGCGATCCTCGAACACACGTCGAACGGCAACGTCATCGACTTCTCGGTCAACGGCGTGTCGCTGCCCGAGGGCGGGTACAACGCCATCGTCGCCGGACTCTCCGGCGTGCCCGTCGTCTTTGCGTCCGGAGACAAGGCGCTGGTCGATCAGCTGCGCGCGCTCCTCGGGCCGATCGAGTCGGTCGCCGTCAAGGAAGAGATCAATGATGCGGTCATCGGCGTGTCCCCGAAACAGGCGCAGGGCCGAATCCGCGCTGGTGTCGAGCTGGCCCTCCGGAACCGCGCGAAGTACAAGCCGTTCACGATGGCCGGACCGTACACGATGGTGCTCAAAGTGCAGGTCGACAAGAAGCCCCTGTACAAAGGCGTGGAGCGCGTCACCCCGGGCGAGCTGCGATTCTCGAGCCCGGACTTCCTCGAGATTCTGAATGCGTTCAACGCGATGAAGTGAGGCGCCCATGACCAAAGTCTTCGTTGCCCAACATCCGACCGAGGCGCATCTCGTGGCCGGCCTGCTCGCGAGCCAGGGCATCGGCGCCGAGGTCCGCAACGAATCGCTCTTCAACGTCCGCGGCGAAGTGCCCGTCACGGCGGCGACCCTGCCGACCGTCTGGGTGCTGAATGATCAGGACGCGGATTCGGCGCTGGAGATCCTGCGCGACCACACGCCCACGCCGACGGACGCGAGTGCGGAACCGCCGTGGACATGCGGCGCCTGCGGTGAGCAGGTCGAGGCGCAATTCGAAGCCTGCTGGAACTGCAACACGCCTCGCCGGCCGGAGGCGTAGATCTGCCGCCGCTGCTGTTCGAGGTCACCGTCGCCGGCCGGCATCTCTGGATTGAGATCGACGGCCGCGTGAAGTGCATGGCATTCCGCGTCGCGCGGGTCGTCGATGCGATCAGCCGTGATGACGCCGTGGCCAAGGCGATGGTGATGGTGCGCGCCGACCCGAAGGCGCAGGGCGTCGCCGGGAAACCGGCGCCCGAGCTCTCGGTCGAACACGTCGTAAAAGTCAAAGCCAGACCGGCCGTGAAGCCGGGCTTCATGTTCTTTCCGGATTAGCGTGAGGAGCGAGGTCATCACATGCAGCTCGGAGCGTTTTCGATCAGCCTGACCGTGAAGGATCTGACGGCGTCACGGCAGTTCTACCAGAAGTTCGGATTCCAGCCGACGATGGGCGACGGGAAGAACTGGCAGATTCTGAAGAACGGGTCTCACATCATCGGCTTGGCCCCGCCAGCTTCGTCGCCGTCGATCCCGACGGCAATCCGATTCTGGTCGATCAGCACGTGTGATCGCCGGTCGGCGCGTTGGCACTGATCCCGTGCCAGAGGTCAGGGCTCGAGGGTGGACTCAACTCGGTCCGGAGCGAGTTGATCGATAGCGCGCGCGCCGCCCGCTTGCGGGCTGATGTGTCCCTGCTTTTCTTGATTCTGGTCCATTGAACCAGTCGCGGCTGGTCCAATGGACCAGGGCTCACGAAAAGAGAGGCCGCAAGGGGCCGCGAGGCCTGACCCCTGGCACGAAAGGCGTGCCGACGGGAGTCGCGCCGACTCAACTCGGTCCGGACCGAGTTCGCGGTCGGTCAGGCCGCGGCGCGAGGCTTGTGCCACCAAGCCCGACAGAACGCGCCCGATGGCCTATCCTCAACAGGCAGAACAATTGCGCATCATGATCCTGCTGGCAGCGATTGCGGCGATCGTCGCGCTGGGGACCGCCGCGTCTCTCCGCTACGGCGTGTGGGGCCGGCGGATCTCCGCGGGCCTCCTCGTGTGCGTCGTCGCGTTGGGTACGCATCTCATGGCGCCGAAGATCAACAGCCCAGAGGCCGGGGCCATCACGTGCCTGCGCGCGATCAATGCTGCTCAATTGCTTTATCAGACCTCGTTGGGTCACGGCCGGTACGCCGAGACGTTGGACCAGCTCGAGAAGAGTCGTCCGCCGTCGGAGGCCATGCGGGGCCCACTCGTCGATTTACGGTTGCGGCGAAGCTACCGGATCGAGCTTGTCTCGAACGGCGATCACTACACCGTTACTGCGACACCACTCCCGAATCCGCGCAAGGCACTGCGCGGCACCAGGTCGTTCTGCGTGGCCGAGAGCGCGACCATTTTCCAGGATCCAAGCGGAAGGCCCCCCGCCGTCGAGCGAGGTCGATGCCTCGACACGTCGACGCCGATTCAATGAACTCGGCGCGCGCCGAGTTAGAGTTGTGGCGCGAAGATTGTGCCAACCGAGCCCGGAACCGGACAGGAGCGGCCAACGTCAGCTATGTCGATGGATCCAACCCTGACTGCTCGAAAACCCCTGCGCCTCTGGCCCGGCGTGGCGGCAGCCATCGCCGGCGGCGTCCTCCGTTTCCTGCTGCCCGCCGTCATCCCGGACGCGATTTTCATCGGCATGATGGGCGCGCTCATTTGCGCGGTGGTCATCCTCGTCTGGTGGCTGTTTTTCAGCCGCGCGCTCTGGCTCGATCGCATTGCCGCCATCGTCGTCATGGTCGCGAGCGTCGTAGTGGGATTGCAGATCGTGGACGTGTCGATCCGCGGCGCCATGATGGGCCTGATGCTGCCCGTCTACTCGATCTTCATCCTGCCGCCGGTGCTCGTGTTCTGGGCGGTCGTGACGCGCGGGCTCTCGGACACCGCCCGCCGCGTCTGGATGGTGGTGATGCTCTTCGGCGCGAGCGCGGCCTTCGGGCTCCTTCGCACGAACGGAATCCTGGGCGGCGCCGCGGACCTCGCGTGGCGCTGGACGCCGACAGCGGAAGAGCGATTGCTGGCCAACGGGGAAGAGAAGTTGGTGACGCCGCCGCCCGCGCCTTCCTCCGTGGCCTCCGCTCCCCCCGTGGCCTCGGTACCATCCGTGCCCTCCGTTTCCTCCGCGACCTCCGCTGTGCCATCCTGGCCAGGTTTCCGAGGCCCCAGTCGCGACAGCGTAGTTCGCGGTCTCCGTATCAACCCCGATTGGTCGTCGTCGCCGCCGGTCGAAGTGTGGCGGCGTCCGGTCGGGCCGGGCTGGTCCTCGTTCGCCGTGATGGGCGATCGCTTCTTCACGCAGGAACAGCGCGGCGAGCACGAGGTGGTGACGTGCTATCAGTTGTCCACCGGCAAGCCCATCTGGATGCATAAGGACGCGGCGCGGTTCTACGAGTCGAACGCCGGCGCCGGACCGCGCGGAACGCCGACGTTGAGCCAGGGTCGCGTGTACACATTCGGCGCGACCGGAATCGTCAACGTGCTCGACGCCGGTACGGGCGCGCGCCTGTGGTCGCGCAACGCGGCCACCGACACCGGCGTGAGCATTCCCGGATGGGGCTTTTCGAGCTCGCCACTCGTGGTGGACGACGTGGTCGTCATTGCCGTGACGGGCCGGCTGATTGGGTACGACCGCGCCACCGGGACGCCGCGCTGGACCGGTGAGGCCAACGGCGGCGGCTACAGCTCGCCGCATCTCTACACGATCGACGGCGTGCCGCAGGTCCTGCTGCTCAGCGGCACAGGCGCCACGAGCGTGGCGCCCGCCGATGGCAAGGTGCTCTGGAAGCACGCGTGGGAGGGCGGCTCGATCGTGCAACCGGCCATGGTCGATGGGGACCTCGTGATCAACTCGATCAGCATGATGGGCGGCGAGGGCCTACGGCGCCTGACCGTCAAGCGCGCCGGCGATGGCTGGGCGGTCGAAGAGCGCTGGACGTCCAAAGGACTCAAGCCGTACTTCAACGACTTCGTCGTGCACAAGGGCCACGCCTACGGCTTCGACGGCAGCATCCTCGCGTCCGTCGATCTCGCGGACGGCAAGCGCAAGTGGAAGGGCGGCCGCTACGGCGAGGGCCAGCTCATCCTCCTGGCCGATCAGGACCTGCTGCTGGTCGTGTCGGAGGAAGGCGAGCTGGCGCTGGTGAACGCGACGGCGGACAAGTTCACCGAGGTCGCGCGATTTGCCGCGATCGAAGGCAAGACCTGGAATCACCCCGCGATCGTGGGCAACCTGTTGCTCGTGCGGAACGGCGAGGAGATGGCGGCGTTCAGATTGAAATGACCTGAACCAACTCGGCCCTGCCTCGCGTCGTCCAATTCCCCATGCTTCAGGACCTGAAGTTCGCCATCCGGTCGCTCCGCACCACGCCGGCGTTCACGGCCGTGGCGCTCGTCGTGCTCACGCTCGGCATCGGCGCGACGACGGCCATCTATTCGGTGGTGGACGCCGTGGCCCTGCGCGGCCTGCCGTTTCCGCGCGCCGACCGGCTGATGGTCATCGACGAGACCAACCCGACGGGGAAGGGGCTCGGCGGCGGGTACGTCGCGGCCCCGAACTTCTACGACTGGCGCAAGCAGCAGACGACCTTTGAAGATCTGGGGGCCTTTCAGGGCGCCGGCCTGACGGTGTTCTCGGACCGCGGGCCGGAAACGCTGAATGCGCTGATGGTGTCGTCGAGTCTGCTGCCGCTGCTTCGCGCCTCGCCGCAGCGCGGGCGGATGCTCGCGGCCGACGACGAGGTGATGGGCCGGCATCGCGTGATGCTCATCAGCGACGGGCTGTGGCGCCGGCGCTTTGGCGCGGATCCGAACATCCTCGGCAAGACGATGACGGTGGGACGGCCCGGCTCGCCGGAGATGCGCTACGACGGCGTCTGGGAAATCGTCGGCGTGATGCCGCCCGGCTTCGAATTTCCGATCGGCCGGCAGCGCCCCGTTGAAGTGTGGATGCCGTTCGTGCCGTCCTCGCAGGAGTACCCGAGAGGCGACGGCAGCTCGCGCAACTACAACGCGCAGGTGCTCGGCCGGCTGAAGGACGGCATCACCCGCGAGCAGGCGTACGCCGAAATGTCACGCATCACCGGCGCGCTGAAGGAGCAGTACCCGCGCTGGTTCCGCGATCGCTGGGTCGGCGTCACGCCGCTGCACGAGTCGATCGTCGGCCGCGCGCGCGGCTGGATGTTCCTGCTGCTCGGCGCGGTGGCCCTCGTGCTGCTGATCGCGTGCGTGAACGTGGCCAACCTCATGCTGGCGCGCGCGACGTCGCGATCGCGTGACGTGAGCGTGCGCGCGGCGCTGGGCGCTTCGCGCTGGCGGCTGGCGCGCGGCCTGCTGATCGAGAGCCTGGTGCTCTCGAGCCTCGGCACGCTGCTCGGCGTCGGCGCGGCCTGGTGGGCGGTCGAGATCATGCGCGCGTCGCTGCCGCCGACGCTGCCGCGGCTGGCCGACGTCGGGATCGACCTGCGCGTGCTGGCGTCCGCCGCCGGCGCGGCGATCGCCACGGGCCTCTTTTTCGGCGTGATGCCCGCGCTGCAGTACTCGCGGCCCGCGCTCGGCACGGCGCTCCGCGAAGGCGGGCGCTCCGGCCAGGCGGGCGTCGCGCGACAGCGCGCGCGGACCGTCCTGCTGGTTTCGCAGGTCGCGCTCGCGGTGATGCTGCTCATCGGCGCGGGCCTCTTTGTCAGCAGCTTCGTGAAGCTCGTCCGCGTCGATCTGGGCCTCGAGACGTCGAACGTGCTCACCGTCGGCGTGTACCCCCGCGTGGACTTCAACGCGCCGGCCGATCGGATCGCCGCCGATCGCGCCCGCGCCGGCCAGCAGATCACCGCCGTCCTGGAGCGCGTGCGCGCGATGCCCGGCGTCGAGGCGGTCGCGATCGCGTCGGGCACCGCGCCGCTCAGCAACGGCTGGAGCCGGACGTCCCTCAACATTCCTGGTCAGCCGAAGTCGGACGATCCGGATGACAGCCCGGACCAGAAGTCGATCTCCGCCGACTACTTCAAGACGACGCGCATCGGGATCGTGCGCGGCCGGGTGTTCACGGACGCCGACAGCGCGCCCGGCGCCCAACCCGTCCTCGTCATCAACGAGATCGCCGCGGCGCGGTTCTTCAAGGACAAGGATCCGATCGGCACTGTCGTCGATTCCAACGGCAACCGGACCATCGTCGGCGTCGTCCGGGCGGTGCGGCTGGGCGGGCCCGAAGCGCAGCTTCGACCGGAGGTGTACACGCCGTTCAGCTACGAGCGCGCGTTCGGCGGCACGCTCTACCTGCGCACGAGCGGCGACCCCGCCGCGCTGTCCAACGAGACGCGCACGGCCGTGCAGTCCGTGCTGACCGACGTCGTGGTGCCGGAGACCCAGACGTTCGACGCGATGTACGATCGCCTCATCGTCCAGCGCAAGTTCAACATGATCGTACTGGCGCTGTTCGGCGTGCTGGCGCTGACGATCGCGGCGGTCGGCATCTACGGCGTCATGACGTACATCGTCGCGCAGCGGACGCAGGAGATCGGCGTGCGGATGGCGCTCGGGGCTCAGCCCGGCCAGGTGCTTCGCATGGTCCTCTCGCGCGCGACGCTGTTCATGACCGTGGGGATCGTGCTGGGTGTCGGAGGGGGCTGGCTGCTCGCGCGGTTCGTCAGCGCGTTCCTCTTCCGCGTGGACGCGCACGATCCGGCCGTGTATGTCGGGGCCGCGGGAGTGCTGGTGCTGGCGGGTCTCGTCGCCGCGTTCATTCCCGCGCGGCGTGCCGCAGCCGTGGACCCGGTGAGCGTGTTGAAGTAACGCCACGGCGCCGGTGTATGCTCGGGCGACCTGCCAAGGAGGTCGCCATGAACCGACGGGTCGCATGTGTGATCACGGCCGCACTCGGCATCGCGGTCGCGTCACTCGCCGCGCAGCAAAAACCGAATTTCTCAGGCCGTTGGGTGGCCGTCAGTCCGCCTGAGGCCGCTGGCCAGCAGCACGTGGTCAAGCACGAGGGCGCCACGCTGACCGAATCCCACGGCGCCGAGAGTTCCGACCACGCCGCGGTCTACAACCTTGATGGCAAGGAGAGCCGCAACGTCCTCAAATCGCACGGCGAGGACATCGTCACGCTGTCTCAGACAACGTGGAACGGCCAGACGCTGACGATTACGAGCCTGACGACGTATCCCCCGGATGGGCGTAAGGTGACCTCGAAGCAGAACTGGTCGCTCGATGCCGAAGGCCGCCTCGTCATCGAGTTCAACGAGACCGCCGACAACCGCCCGCTTCGCGCCGTCAAGATGATCTTCGTCAAGAAATAGCGCGGCGGTGGCGTGACGCTCCTCGTCATCGCGCTCGTCGCGGCCGGCGCGTCGGCGCTGACGTTCTTTTCCGGTTTCGGTCTCGGCACGCTGCTGCTGCCGGCCTTCGCGTTCTTCTATCCCATCGACGTGGCGATTGCGTCGACGGCGGTCGTCCACTTCCTGAACGGCCTCTTCAAGCTCGCGCTGGTCGGCCGGCACGCCAACCGCCGGGTGGTGCTGCTGTTCGGATTGCCGGCCATCGCCGCGGCGTACCTGGGCGCCAGGCTGCTCATCGGCCTGGCCGACCAGACGGCCAAGGTCATCATCGGCGTGCTGCTCATCTGCTTCACGCTGTTGGAGCTGTCGCCGCGACTGTCGAAGATCAGCTTTCCGCCGAAGTGGCTGCCGCTCGGCGGTGTGCTGAGCGGCTTCTTCGGCGGCCTGTCGGGCATGCAGGGGGCGCTGCGATCCGCGTTTCTCATTCGTGCGGGACTGTCAAAAGAAGTGTTCATCGGCACGGGCGTCGTGATCGCGTGCCTCATCGACGTCGCGCGGCTCGTCGAGTACGTGCCGAACATCATGGCGGCGCGCGCGGACCTGGACTACGCGATGCTGGCCACGGCCGTGCTGGCCGCGTTTGCCGGCGCCGTCGTGGGCAACCGGTATCTCAAGAAGATGACGCTCGAGCGGGTGCAGAGGCTCGTCGCCGTGATGCTGCTCCTCGTCGCCATCGGCCTCATAGCGGGAGTGCTCTAGGTCCCGGGTCCCGGGTCCTTCGTCCTGGGTCCTGGGTCCTCGGGACCAGGGACCAAGGACCTAGGACCAAGGACCTCACCGACAGACGTAGGATTAGGTATCGTGATCAGGTTCGCTATGGCGGTAGCTGTTCTCACGGCGACGACGGCGACCTGGCACCCGCCTGTCGCGGCGCAACAGCGTGCCGGTGCGGCCCCGGTTCAGGGGTATCGCATCATTAATACCTATCCGCACGACCGCCATGCATTCACGCAGGGCCTGATCTTCCTGGACGGCTTTCTGTACGAGAGCACGGGCCTGAACGGGCGATCGTCCGTGCGAAAAGTGCGGCTCGAGACGGGCGAAGTGCTGCAGCAGCGGGCCGTCGATCCGAAGTACTTCGCCGAGGGCCTGACGGACTGGGGCGCCAGGCTCATTCAGCTGACGTGGCAGACCAGCGTCGGCTTTGTCTACGATCGCGCGTCCTTCCAGCCCGAGCGATCCTTCCAGTACACCGGAGAAGGATGGGGCATTACGCACGACAAGACCCGGCTGATCATGAGCGACGGCACCGCGGCGGGCGGACTGCGCTTCCTGGATCCCGAGACGCTGCGCGAAACGGGGCGCGTCGTCGTGCGGGATCACGGCAGGCCGGTGCAGTACCTCAACGAGCTCGAGTACATCCGCGGAGAAGTGTGGGCGAACATCTGGCAGACCGACCGTCTCGCACGCATCAACCCGAAGACCGGCGACGTCGTGGCGTGGGTGGATTTGACGGGCCTGCTGCCGCGCACGGAATACCTGGAGCAGGGTGCGGTGCTCAACGGAATCGCGTACGACGCGGCCGGCGACCGCATCTTCGTCACGGGCAAGCTCTGGCCGAAACTGTTTGAAATCCGCGTCGGGGCGCCTTCGCCGTAGGCTTTGGCGACCTCGCCGTTCTCAGGGGGCATGACCATGACACGCAACCTCGCGCGTGTGACCGGCGTCATCGCACTCGCAGGTTCTGTGTCGAGCGCTCCGACTCCGCAAAGCGGCTTCCTCGATCGCACCGCTCGCATTCAGGGTGTCGATCACCCCTACAAGGTCTTCGTCCCGGACGGATACACCCCGGACTCGCGCTGGCCCGTGATCCTGTTTCTCCACGGCGCCGGCGAGCGCGGCGCCGATGGCGTTGTGCACACGAAGATTGGCCTGGGCCGGGCGATCCGTGAGTTCCCGTCACGCTATCCGGCGATCGTGGTGTTCCCGCAGGCGCCGCTCGACACGACGTGGGTCGGCGAGCAGGGACGCGTCGCGATGGCGGCGCTCGAGAAGACGCTGCACGAGTTCAGCACGGACCGCGATCGCGTGTACCTGACCGGCTTGTCGATGGGAGGGCAGGGCGCGTGGTCGGTGGCGTACGCGCACAGCGACCAGTTCGCCGCCGCGGTCGTCGTGTGCGGGTTCATCGGCATCGGCTCCGGCGCGTTCGCGTCCTTCATGCCCGCCAGCGTCACCGACCCGCCGGCCGCGCTCGCCACACGAATCCGCAGGCTTCCGGTGTGGGTGTACCACGGCGATGCCGACCGAACGGTGCCGGTCGACGAGTCCCGCACCGTTGTGGCGAGCCTCAAGGCCGCCGGCGCCGACGTGCAGTACACCGAGCTGCCGGGTGTCGGTCACAACTCCTGGGACGCGGCCTTCGGATCGGCGGACGTCGCGGCGTGGCTGTTCAAACAGCGAAAAAAGCGCTAGATTGTCGCCAAGCTCCCGCTTATTGGAGGGTGGATATGGCGCGCGCGGCTTTTGCTTCGTTCGTCCTGGTGCTGGCTGTCTCGTTCTTGCTCGCGTCGGCCGCGAGCTCGCCGGCCCAGCAGAAAATGAGCTTCTTCATCACGAGCGCCGGGTCCGGCGACGGCGCCAATCTCGGCGGGCTCGCGGGCGCCGACAAGCACTGCGCGACGCTGGCGGCAGCCGCCGGAGCGACCGGCGGCAACTGGCGCGCGTACCTGAGCGCGACCGGAAGCCCTGTCGTGCACGCGCGTGACCGCATCGGCTCGGGTCCCTGGTTCAACGCCAAGGGCGTGCAGGTGGCGGCCAGCGTGGACGACCTGCACAGCGACAAGAACCAGCTGTCGAAGGACAACTCGCTCACGGAAAAAGGCGCGGTCGTGAACGGACGCGGTGACAATCCGAACAAGCACGACATCCTGACGGGCGCGGGGCTCGACGGCCGTCTGCCGGCCGGTGACGGCGACATGACGTGCAAGAACTGGACGAGCAACGGCGACGGCAGCGCCCTGATGGGCCATCACGATCGCCAGGGCGGCGGGGCGAATCCGACGTCCTGGAACTCCGCGCACGGGTCGAAGGGCTGCAGTCAGGCGAACCTGCGCGCCACCGGCGGCGACGGCCTGTTCTATTGCTTTGCGGCGGGTCCGGGCCGTTCTGGCGGTCCCGCTCCTCGCTGAGATGGAGGCCGGGTCTTTAGACCCGGCATTACTGTGAACAGACGCATCGTACTGTTGGGCCTTCTCTTCGCCGCGGCGCTCCAGCTCTCCGCGCCCATCGTCGCGCAGCAGCCGCAGGCCATCACCAAGTACGTGCGGTACGCGGCGCAGAATCAGATCTCCTACGGCATCCTCGACGGTGACGTGATCTCGGAGCTGAAGGGCGACATCTTCGCCAGGACGTCGCGGACCGGACGCCAGTTGAAGCTGGCGGACGTGAAGCTGCTGCCGCCCTGTGACCCGAAGAAAGTCATCGCCGTCGGCCTCAACTACAAGTCGCACCTCGGCACGCAGGCGCCCGCAACGTATCCGGGGCTCTTCGCGAAGTACCCGACGTCGATCATCGCGCACGGCGACGACATCGTGATTCCGCCGGACGCGACGAACGTGCACTACGAGGGCGAGATGGTGCTGGTCATCGGCAAGCGCGCCAAGAGCGTGCCGGTTGCGACCGCGAAGTCGCATGTCTTCGGCGTTACTGCCGGCAACGACGTCAGCGAGCGTGACTGGCAGAAGGCCGACCTGCAATGGTTTCGCGCGAAGGCCAGCGACACCTTCGGCCCCATGGGCCCGGCCATCGTCACCGGCCTGAACTACGACGACCTGCTGCTCGAGACGAAGCTGAACGGCGAAGTCGTGCAGTCGCAGCGCACGAAGGACCTGATCTTCGATGTGGCGACGATCGTGAGCTATGTGAGTAAATACGTGACGCTCGAGCCAGGCGACGTCATTTTCACCGGCACGCCGGGCACGACGCGCCCATTCAAGGTTGGCGACACTATCGAGGTGGTCATTGAAGGCATCGGGACGCTTAGAAACAAGGCCATCAAAGGCTCCTGAAGAGTCCGGCGGGCTGCGGATCGCGGCCATTGCCGTCGTGTCGGTGGTCGTGCTTCTGGCTGCGGCCGGTGTTTCCGCCCAGCTTCCCCTCACGTCGTTGAAGTCGTCCGGCCAGTCCGTCTCGCCGGTCTACGAGGGCTGGTACAAGAACGCCGACGGGACGTTCACGATGTCGTTCGGCTACTACAACCGCAACACGTCGGAGGTGGTCGAGGTTCCCGTTGGGCCCGATAACTTCGTCAGTCCGGGCGAGCGCAACCAGGGCCAGCCGAGCGAGTTCCAGCCGCGCCGGCATTGGGGCGTCTTCGGCGTGAAGGTGCCGGCCGACTTCGGCAAGAAGGAAGTGCTCTGGACGCTGAAGTTCCGGGGCGCCAGCTACGCGATTCCGGGGATGCTGCATGCGAACTGGCAGATCGACGCGCTCGAGGGCGAAGCGGGATCGGGCAACACGCCGCCCGTGGTGAAGTTCAGTGAGACCGGCGCCGAGGGCCGTGGCCCGTTCGGCGTGACGGCGGGACCGATGACGGCCTCGGCCGGCCAGCCGCTGGCGATCTCGGTCTGGGCGTCCGACGACGGCAAGTCGCCGGCGAGCGTCGCGGCTCGAGGCCGGGGCGCGGCGCCGCAGGTGCAGCTCGCGTGGTTCAAGCATCAGGGCCCGGGCGCCGTGACGTTCAAGCCGGCCACAGGCCGCGCGGCCGCCGCGGGTGAGCAGATGACGACGCAGGCGACCTTCGCCGCGGCCGGCAACTACATTGTCCGGGTGCGCGCGAACGACTCGTCGGGTGTCGCCGGTGCGGGGCACGCGCAATGCTGCTGGACGAATGGGTTTGTGAGGGTCACAGTTAAGTAAGGTCCTGGGTCCCGGGTCCCAGGTCCTTGGTCCCGTAAGAATGGAGGCCGGGTCTTTAGACCCGGCAAAACTTATGCAGACTCGTCATTTCGCAGGTTCCGCTGTTGCCCTCGGTTTCATCGCGATCGCGACCCTGTCGGCGTCACGCGACAGCGCGGCACCACCGGCTCAGGGCGCCGCCGTCACCTTCACCAAGCACGTGGCGCCGATCTTCCAGGCCAAGTGCCAGGTCTGCCATCAGCCCGATTCGATCGCGCCGATGTCGCTCATCACGTACGCGGACGCGAAGAAGTTCGCCTCGGCGATCAAGGCCAAGGTGGCCGAGCGGACGATGCCGCCGTGGCACATCGATCGGAACATCGGGATCCGCGACTTCAAGAACGATCGCAGCCTGTCCGACGAGCAGATTCAGACGATCGTGAAGTGGGTGGACGCCGGCGCGCCCGAGGGCGACCCGAAGGACATGCCGCCGCCGGCGAACTTCGGCGATCCGTCGAGCTGGCAGCTCGCGAAGGAGTTCGGGCAGCCGGACCTGGTGATCACGTCGCCGCCGTACACGCTCGCGCCAGCCACGCAGGACAAGTGGCTGCGTCCCACCAGCGAGGTGCCGCTCACCGAGCCGCGCTGGGTGCGCGCCATCGAGATCAAGCCCAAGGGCACCGACGGCCGGAGGGTCGTCCACCACGTGCTGACGACGCTGCTGCAGCAGGAGGATGGGGTCACCGGCCTCGCGCACGACGCGCACGACGTGCAGACGAGCGCCGGCCTGTTCATGGAGTGGGCCGTCGGCAAGATCGGCGAGGTCTTTGCGGCCGATGCCGGCAAGCTGATTCTCCCGGGCTCGCGGATCCGCTGGGAGATCCACATGTTCGCGATCGGCAAGGAGATCAAGGACAGCCAGGTGGAGCTCGGCATCTACTTCTACCCGAAGGACTACGTGCCCAAGTACCGCACGGTGCTGCGGATGTTCGACGTGAGCCGCGGATCCGAGCTGGACATCCCGCCGGGCGAAGTGGCGATGTCGCAGAACTTCTACGTGATCCAGGCGCCGGCCCGGATTGAGAACTTCCAGCCGCACATGCACATGCGCGGCAAGGCAATGTCCGTGGAAGCGATCTATCCCGACGGACGCAAGGAAGTGCTGAGCGCGGTCAACAACTTCCGCTGGAACTGGCACGTGAACTACATCTACGCGGAGCAGACGGCGCCGCTCCTGCCGAAAGGCACGGTGCTCGTGTTCACGGCGTGGCACGACAACACCGAGAACAATCCGAACAACCCCGATTGGCGCCAATGGGTCGGGTGGGGCGACCGCACCGTGGACGAGATGGCGCACGCCTGGGTGGATGTGACCTACCTCGAGCAGGCGGAGTTCGATCGGCTGGCGGCGGCGAGGAAGCCGGCCGCAGGCGGGCGCGGACGCGGGGGCGGACAGACCCCGGCCGGCGGCGGACAAACTCCAGCCGGCGGCGAACAGACCCCGGGTGCCGGCACCGACTCACCGCAGCCCTTTCTGATCGACGCCGGCGGCGGCTCGACGTTCTCGGAGACCGGCGCCGCCGTGACCCCTGCCTTCTTCAAGGACGGGAAAGTTCCGCCGCTCATCGGCCGCCACCTGATGGACGCGGACGCGCCGATGTCCGTCATGGTCATCAGCCACGTCGTGTGGTCACAGCGCTTCAAGAGCGATCACGCTGTGATCGGCCGCGTCGTGACCGTTGAAAAACGGCCCGTCACGATTGTCGGTGTGATGCCGGCGTCGTTTCAGGCACCCGGGGGCGCAAGGCTCTGGATCAAGAGATAGGGGCAAGCCGGGGCTAAAGGCCCGGCCTCTGTTTTGCCGAGAACCCTTGATGATGGTGGCCAAAAGCCTGGTTCTCGTGCTGGCGCTCGTGGCGGGCGCCGCGTGTGACTTTCCGACGACCAAATCGACGGGCGGCGGCCAGCCGTCCGTCGCGTCCTACACACCCCGGCGGTTCATGGTGAATCTTGGCGCCGGGATGATCTCGTCGGAGTTTGGCGCCGCGGTGACCGGAGCGTTTTTCAAGGATGCAAAGGTGCCTGCGCTCCTCGGCCGGGAGCTGAACGCCGAGGACCTGTCCCAGGCGACCGTTGTCCTCAGCCATGCGCTCTGGACGCAACGGTTCCAGTCGTCGCCCGCCCTCATCGGCGAGGAGCTGTACATCGATGATCGCCGGATGATCGTCGTCGGGATCATGCCGGAGTCGTTTGCGTTCCCCGAAGGCGCACGGCTGTGGGTAAAGCGATAAGAACACTTGACGAATAGGTTCTGAGGTTCCGGGGTGCCCAGTTCCGGGTTCAGAACCGGAACCGCGGAACTCCGGAACCTACGCTGTTCTTATCGTCCCAGTATCATAGCGGGCCATGAACGAGCTCGCGCGCGATCTGTCGGTCCTGCTGGTCAGAGAAGTGGAAGGCGTCCGCCGGGAAATCGAATTGTTTTCCGACGACGCGTCCCTGTGGCGCACGCTGCCGGGCGTGACGAACTCCGCCGGCAACCTGGCGATGCACCTCGCGGGGAACCTGCAGCACTACGTCGGCGCAGTGCTCGGCGGCACGGGATACGTCCGCAACCGCGACGCCGAGTTCAGCCGGCGCTCGGGCTCGAAGGCCGAGATCCTCGCGGAGCTCGACGCGGCGATCAAGGCCGTGCGGGGCGTGCTGCCGGGCCTCCCGGCCGATCGGATCGACGCGCCCTATCCGGAACTCGTCAACGGCTCGCCCATCCGCACGGGCCTCTTTCTCTGCCACCTGGCCACGCATGCCGCGTTTCACCTCGGCCAGCTCGGCTACCTCCGGCGCGTGCTCACGGGCGACACGCGCACGAGCGGCCCCATTCCGGTCCGGGTGCTGACGGAATAGCCTTGGCGCCGAATCGTCTCCGCCGATATGCGCTCATCTCCGTTGCCGCGATTGTCCTCGCCGCGGGCGGCTGGCTCGTCCTCAAGACGCGCGCCGAAGCCCATCGGCTCATCACGAACCCGCGCGAGACGCGTCTCATGCCGCGCGAGACGCCGGGCGATCGTGGGCTGGCGTTCGAAGACGTCGGCGTCAGGACCTCCGACGGATTGAGGCTCGTGGGCTGGTTTCTCCCGTCTCCAGGGCAGCCCACGATCATCGTGCAGCACGGCTACAAGGACAGCCGCGGCACGATGCTTGGCGTCGCGGCGATGCTGAGGCGGAACGGCTACGCCGTGCTGGTCCAGACGGTCCGGGCGCACGACTCGAGCGACGGCGAGGTCGTGGGCCTCGGCTCGCGCGAGATGGACGACCTCGCCGCGTGGTGGCAGTGGCTGATCGCCCGCGCCGACGTGGATCCGCAGCGAGTCGGCATCTTCGGCGTGTCGATGGGCGGATCGCTGGTCCTGCAATACGCCGCGCAGAATCAGCAGCTCAAGGCGGTCGTGGCCGACTGCGCCTTCTCGTCGATCACCGACACGGTCGAGACCAGTGTGAGGTTCTTCACCGGTCTGCCTCCGTTTCCGTTCGCGCCGTTGATTCTCTTCTGGGTCGAGCGCGATCTCGGCGTCGACGCGTCGAGCATCGACGCGAAGCAGTGGGTCGGCCGCATCAGTCCGCGACCGGTCTTCCTCCTCCAGGGCGGCGCCGACGTCGTCGTCTCACCCGCGAGCGGAACCCGTCTGTTCGAAGCCGCCAAAGAGCCCAAGGATCTCTGGGTCGAGCCCGAGCTTGGTCATGCGCAGTTTCTCGAGAAGCGCCCTGCGGAGTTCGAGCGAAGGGTGATCGCGTTTTACGACAGGTACCTTCGCTAAAGGGGCCGGGGCTAGTTTTACGTGATTCGTAAAACTAGCCCCGGCCCCTTTTTCAGCGGATCGTAAACCCCAGTTCCCGCTCGACGCGGCCGGCGGCGCCGGTAACGGTCACACGCAGCACGTAGGTGCCGGCTGAAAGGCCAGAGAGAGGCAGCACGACATCGACCGCGTCGTCGCCCTCCGGGAGCTGCATGCTCTGATCGAAAGCCGTCTTGCCGTCCGCGGTGCGAGCAGACACCGTCGCCTTGAGCGGCCCGGCCTCGCGCCGGACGACCGACGCGAACAAGCGCACTTCGTCGCTCGCGGCGAACACGCGATCGAGCGACGGCTCCATCGGCAACCGCACCGAGTCCTCGACGGTGAGCGTCTTGTCGCGCGCGACGGCCGTCTGAGGTCCCTTCACGTAGCCAAGCACAGGGTCGGAGAGATCCAGCGTCCGGCGGCTCGAGTCGGCGACGATGAGCGGCAGGAAGACGCTGCCGCCGGCGGCGAGCGTGTCGCTCATCGCGGACGCGCGGACCTGATACGTGCCGGGCGGCAGGCTCATCGCCGCGAGAATCTGATAGCGGACGGTGTCCGGCGCCTGGCCGGCCGATCCCTCCGTCTTGAACGACACCTGCGCGGTATTGGCGAACTGGTGGGTGACCTTGCCGCTCTTCACGTCGACGACGAACAGGCCGTAGCGGATGTCGTCGAGCAGGCGGACGTCAGCAGCCTGCCGCGCGCGCGACGGCACGCTGAACTCCAGCGCGAACGCGACGCGCGTTTCCTTCTTGAGCGACGGCATCTGGATCGCGTGCAGCCGCATCGGCACGTCGCTCGACGGCAGCGCCGCGGTGATGAGCTGCGCCAGCGGATCCGTACCTTGTTTCGGAGGGTCCGGCGGTCCGATTTCGGAGTACGCGCGGCGGAAGCGCAGCGTCAGGCCGGGCTTGCCCGCCTTCACTTCCAGCGGACGGTACTGAGGCCCATCCGGGTCGGCGGGATAGAAGCCGAGCAGGTAGTAGTGGTCGAGGTCTTCGATGATGCGCGTCAGCCCGCCCGCCAGGTTGTCGTCGTCGGTCACCGCAAACCCGCCGGACTCTTCGGCCATAAGGCGCAGGCCGTCCTGCGCCATTCGCACGGGATTGCTCCAGCGGAACGCCTGATCTTCCTGACTCGCGGAGCCGCCGGCCGTGCCGAGCAACCCGGCTGGCGACGGATGCATCTCGATCGCCAGCTGCTGGGTGGTCACGTGGCCGCGCGGGTCGAGCACGTACGTCGCGACGTTCGATCGCCGCATGGACCGCATCATGTCCTGGAGCGCCCGGCCGTGGTAGCTCACGATGTCGGGCAACGGCTCCTCGTAGATGCCTGTCGGATTGAGGCCGATGCCTTCGGTCACCAGGACGAACGCCTTCCGGCGCGCCGCGCTCAGGCGCAACATGCGCGCCGCGTCCTCGAGCGTCTTGTACTTCGTCATGTTGTCGAAGAATTCCTGGACCTTGACGCTCTGCGACCTGTTCACTTTGTCCAGGGCAGCGAGGCCGTCGTCTTCAGGTCTGATCGCTTCCGGCGTCTGACCGTCGATCGCCGGATTCGGCCGCCGAAACGACTGGCGTCCGTTCAGCGTCTCGACCGCCGCCACGAGCCGGGAGGAGTCGTCGGTGATTTCCGTGCTGCGGTCGCCGCTCGTGAACAGCACCGCCATGAACGCGCCGGGGGCGAGCTTCGCGACGGCATCGCGCGCCACGGTCTTGGCGCGATCCGTTCGCCCCCGATAGATGTGCAGGTCGTCGATGACCAGCACGACCAGCCGATCCAGCTCGTTGACCTGGTTGCTGGCCACGTCGCGCCGGACCTGGGCGGGCGGACGCGGCGCCGCCGCGGCGCGCTTGCGTTCGGCGCCGATTTCCTGAAAAGCCGCGATCTTCTGCGGCCTGCCCCGGTCGAGCAGCGTGAAATCGGCCTCGGTCAGGCCGTAGATGTGCTCTCCGGCCTCGTTGACGGCGACGACGTTGACCTGGATGAGATCGACGCGGGAGCGGAACGTCGGCTGCTGGGCCTGGGGCGGCAGAGCCAGTACCCCGATCGCGGAGAATGCCAGGAGCCGGACCAGGATCACTCGGTGAGCATATCCCCAGTTCCCCAGTTCGTCAGTTTCAGCCTAGAATCCCGTCACCCCGGAGGATCCTCCATGCGCAGGCGCCTTGTTCTCGTCCTTGCTCTCGGTCTGCTCTGGTCGCCGACGCTGCTGCTTCAGCGGGGCCAGACCACGGCGAAGCCCGCGGCCGCGCCGGAATACGGCCCGCCCAACGGCACGCTGGTCATCGTCGGCGGCGGCTCGACCGATGGCACCACCATCATGGAGAAGTTCATCGAGCTGGCCGGCGGCGTGGACAAGAAGTTCATCATCGTGCCGACGGCGGGCGGCAACATGCAGGACGGCAAGCCGCGCGTGTATCAGGAAGAGCAGACGATCGCGGGCTGGCTCAAGCGCGGCGTCAAGAACGTCAAGATGCTGCACACGCACGATCCGAAGGTCGCCAACACCGAAGCCTTCGTCAAGGACCTGCGCGAAGCCAACGCGGTGTGGTTCAACGGCGGCCGCCAGTGGAACATCGTGGACTCGTACGCGGGCACGCTGACCTACAAGGAATTCCACAAGGTGCTGGAACGTGGCGGGGTCATCGGCGGCAGCTCGGCCGGCGCGACGATCCAGGGGCACTACCTCGTCAGAGGCGACACGTCGGGCCCGAACGTCATGATGACCGAGGAGCCCAACCATCAGCACGCGTTCGGGTTTCTGCGGAAGTCGGCGATCGACCAGCACATCAACGCGCGCAATCGCTGGGACGACTTGACTAAAGTCATCGAGAAGTACCCGGAGCTCCTCGGGATCGGTCTCTCCGAGGGCACGGCGATCGTCGTCAAAGGCGACTCATTCGAAGTCATGGGGAAGTGGAAGGTCGCCATCCATGACAACACGCGGCTGTACCAGCCGTGGGAGAAGCCGTACTTCGTGCTTGGCGCCGGCGACGTCTACGACATGAAACTGCGAAAGGTCACCAAGTACGCCGACGGCACATCCGGCCGGCGAGGCGGTGGCGGCGGTGGTGGTGGCAGCCTCGGAGGGCTGCGCTGATGGTGCCGATACTCGACCTCTGGCTGCCGATTGTCGTCTCGTCGGTCTTCGTGTTTGTCGCCAGCTCGATCCTCCACATGGTGCTGGGCTATCACCACTCCGACTTCAAGCAGTTGGCGTCCGAGTCGGAGGTGATGGAGGCGCTGCGCAAGTTCGGCATCAAGCCAGGCGACTACATCGTGCCGCACCCGGGTGGGCCCAAAGGCATGAAGTCGCCCGCGTTTCAGGAGAAGCTCGTTCGCGGCCCGGTGTTCTACGGCACGTTCGTCCCGCCCGGACCGCTCACGATGGGCAAACAGCTCGTCCAGTGGTTCCTGTTCTGCGTCGTTGTCGGCATTCTGTCGGCGTACGTCACCGGCCGCGCCGCCGGTCCGGGTACTGAATACCTGGTCATCTTCCGCTTTGCCGGCACGACCGCCTTCATCGCCTACGCCGTGGCGCAGTGGTCGGACACGATCTGGTACAAGCGCTCGTGGGTGACGACGGCGAAGAACACGTTTGACGGATTGATTTACTCGCTGCTCACGGCGGGGACGTTTGGGTGGCTCTGGCCCACTGACTAAGGAGCCGCGTATTGGTTAACCATTACGCATGCGCGTTCTTGGTCTCCTCTTTCTCTTCGAGTCTTTTCTCGCCGCGCTGTACCTCTCGCAATTGATCTCCGCCCTGCCTGGCCACGACGCGTCGGTCATCGCGGTCATCCTCGCGCGTGGCGGCGTCGGGGCGCTGCAGTTCACGGCCGGGTGGCTGCTGTCGGCCCGCCGCGCGACCGGGATCGTCGTCGCTCGCTGGGCGATTGTCGGCGCGACGGCCTGGGTGCTGCTGGCGGTCGGGTTCAACCTCGCGCCGACGGACATTTATCCGTGGTGGCGGTGGCAGGCGACGGGCGCGTACGCACTCTACGCCGCGGTGATGTGGCTGCTCATTCAGCGTCTGGAGAAGAAGCTCTCACCATGAAGAACATGAAGAGCTCTTTCACTGCAGCAGTCTCGGCGACGCCAGCAGCGTGCCGAATTCCTTCCAGCGTTTCTCGTGCTGATCGGCCGTGGCGCCGCGCGAGTCGAGGTAGCGGCGCGCGAGATCCACGCCGAGGTTGTAGTTGATCACGTAGCTCCGGTACTGATCGAAGAACCTCGTGCGCTGGAGCGCGCGCTCCGCGGGCATCATGGCGAACTTCTCGAGCCAGGCGGCGGTCGAGGTTCGATCGACTTCGCCGGCGAGATACCGGCGCGCCGCCTCGTTGCCGGCGTAGCTCAGCCGGTCGATCAGGCGCAGGACGCTCGCGTACGACTCGGCGGTGGACGGCTTCAGGCCCGCGATCGGGTACAGGGTCTCGCGCTCGAACGCCGTCCGCGCGGCGCCGGGGAACGCGATCTCGATCCCGAGGTTGGCCGTGCCTTCCGCCACGAGCGACTGCGGCGAGAAGAGCGGGTAGATCGTGAACTCCTTCCACCCGCGGCCGTGCACGAGCGTGTGCTCGAGCAGGACGTTGTACACGTGATGCCCGGGGTACCCTTCGTGGCAGGCCAGATCGAGCGCGCGGTCGATCGTGATCGGCAGGCTCGTGTTGACCTGGATCACGCTGGCATAGCCGCCCTTGTACCAGTTGTAGCCGCTCCAGGGCTTGTCCTTCACGTATTCGAGCGTGAACGTCTCACCGGGAGGCAGGGTGAGATGCGCGATGGTCCGGCTCCGGCAGCCTTCGATAGCGGCGCGAAACACGGCATCCACCCGATTCGGCGGAACCACAAAGCCTTTGCGGAATTCGGCGTACCGGTGCTCGAGGGGACCGCGGCCCGGCAGCACCTTCTCCAGTTCGGCCAGCACCGCGCGGAACTCGTCCTCCGTGTTCCTCGGGGCCACCGCGCCGTACAGCTGCGCGGATTCCGCGTCGAACGGCAACTGCACGCCGGTGAGCATGGCGAGCCGCGTCTGGACCGCGACGAGCTGTTTGTCCAGATAGATGCCCCGCAGGCGGACGATCTCTTCCGTGTCGGGCGGGAGGCTGAGCACCGCCAGCTCGCCCCTCAGCGCGCCCGCTTGCGCGGCGAGCGTCGCGATCGGGACGGGATCGCCTGTCGGCTTCCAGGACGGATCGCCGTAATAGGCGTCCACGAAATCGGCGTCGTGCTGACCCGCGAGGAGCGCGAGCTTCACATAGCGTTCGGCGATGGTGTTCATGTCTGGAGCGGGCGCTGGTGCGCAGGCGGCGAGCGCCAGCAAAAACCAAGGGGTCGTACCTCGAACTGTGGAAAACTTAGGGGACCGCATCGCAGTGATGTCCCCTAAGTTTTCCACAGTTCGAGGTACGACCCCTTTGCCCCCTTTTAGGGGACCGCATCGTAGTGATGTCCCCTAAGTTTTCCACAATTCGAGGTACGACCCCTTAACCATGGATCTTGCGGTGCAATCGACGGGCCTGCGCAAGGCGTTCGGCGACCTCGTCGCCGTCGCCGGCATCGATCTCGCGGTGCCGCGCGGAAGTTTCTACGGATTTCTCGGGCCTAACGGCGCCGGCAAGTCCACCACCATCAAGTGCCTCACCGGCCTCCTCTCGCCGACGGGCGGCACGTACCGGATTCTCGACATGGATCCGGTGGCCGATCCCGTGGCCGTCAAGCTCAAGACGGGCGTCGTCCCCGAGGATCTCGCGCTCTTCGATCGCCTGACCGGCGCGGAGACCCTCGCCTTTGTCGGGCAGGTGTACGGCCTGGACAAGGCGAGCGTGCGCGCCCGGTCGTCCGAGCTGTTCGAGCTGATGGACCTGCGCGGCGCGGCCAACGACCTCGTCGCCGACTATTCGCACGGCATGCGCAAGAAAATCGCGCTCTCGGCCGCGCTGCTGCCCGCGCCCAGGCTGTTGTTCCTCGACGAGCCGTTCGAGGGCATCGACGCCATCGCGTCCCGTCAGATCAAGGACCTGCTGCTGCACTTCGTGCACGGCGGCGGCACGGTGTTCCTGACGTCGCACATCCTCGAGATCGTCGAGCGGCTCTGCGATCACATCGGGATCATCCACAAGGGCCGGATGGTCGCGCAGGGGTCGCTGGCCGAGCTGCGCGCGCAGGGCGCCGCCGGCCGCTCGCTCGAGGAGATCTTCCTGACGACCATCGGCGCCGGCGTCTCGACCGTGCCTTCGCTCGACTGGATGGGGTCGTCCGTACGATGATCCGCGCGCTCCGCGCCATGGGCTGGCTCCGGTGGCGCCTGCTGCTGAACACATTGCGCGGCGGACGGCGACGCGACGCGATGGAGCGCGTCTCGCGGGCGATGGCCCTGATGGTGCCGTTCATCATGGCCGCCCTCTTCGTCGGCTCGACCGCCGTCATGACGGTCGCCGGCTTTCTCGGCGGGCAGGCGGTCGCCGACGCGTCGATCTATCCGCCCACCATCATCCTGATCGCCCGCGGCGCCATCAGCGTCCTCTGCGTCGTCGTCATCATGCTGGCGGCGGGCGCGCCAGGCCAGACGACGCTGTCGCGCTACACGCGCCTGCTGGTGATGCCGATTCCCCGCCAGGCCCTGCACCTCGTGGAAGTGGTGTCGAACCTGGCCGATCCCTGGCAGGTGCTCCTGGCCGCGGGCCTGGTGGCGTTCTCAGCCGGAATGCTCGTGGGTGGAGAGCCTCTTGCCGCGGCGATCGCGCTCCTGGCCGGCGCGCTCGTGATGGGCGTCCTGGCCTCGCTGTCCGCGGCGTTCAGCTTTCTGGTGGCCTGGCTCTTCCGCAGCCGGCGTCGCGGAGAGCTTTTCACGCTGATTTTCGTGATGGCGCTCTCGGGGCTGTCGCTGATTCCGGCATTCCTGTCCAAGTCGTTCGACAGCACCCCCCGCGAAGGGCGTCCGGAGGAAGTGAACCGACCATTTTCGGTGGACGAGTTCAACGCGAGCCTGCCCGCGTGGTCGCGCGTGCTGCCGTCGGAAGCGTACGGCCTGACGATCAATCAGGCCGTGGCGGGTCGTCCGGCGGGGATCGCTGCGGGCCTGCTGCTGCTCGTCGGTCAGGTCGGCCTGCTGTTCCTGGCTTCGTCGGCCGTGCACAGCCGTGTCATTCAGTCGCTCGAAGGCGACGGCCGCCGGCGAAAGCAGAAGGAGATCGCGGCGAGTGCGCCACGGCTCCCGTTTGTCGGCGCGGCCGCCTCGGCCGTGGCGTGGGCGCAGTACCGAACCGCGATCCGATCCGTGCGCGGCCGGCTCATCGTGCTGTTTCCAGGTCCGCTCCTCGCCCTGATGATGGTCATCTTCCGTCAGCTACCGGGCGACGAGGGCCGCTGGGCCGCCAGCGCCGCCGGCCAGGGCTACCTTCTGCTCGGCGCGGGCGTGATCTTCGGCTTCTATTCCATGCAGGCGTTCACGATGAACATGTTCGGCTCGGATCGCTCGGGCCTCACGCTGCAGCTCCTCGCGCCCGTGAGCGACCGGCACCTGGCCTGGGGCAAGGTCTACGGCTGCTGGCTGGTCCTGTGCGCGGGCCTGGTCGTCACATTCGCCGCCAGCGTGGCGGTGGCGCCGAGCGGATCGCCGTACTACTGGCTCGCGGTGTTCGTCGCCGCGTTCGCGATGTACATGTCGCTCAGTCCAATCACCGTCTGGCTGTCCGCGCTGTTCCCGCAGGCGTCGGACCTCAGCAAGACCGGATCGGGAGGCAACCCGCATCCGCTGCCCATGTTCGTCGGGACGTTTCTCGTCATGCTGGCCGCGCTGCCCAACGCGCTCATCATCCTGATCGTGGACGTCTGGTGGAAGCAGCAGCCGATCCTCTCGCTGGCGGGTGTCACCATCTGGGCGATCGTGATCTCGGCGATCGCGATTCCGCTGGTCAACTTGTCGTCGCGGGCCGTCGGCGCTCGTCGCGAGAATCTCGCGCTCGTTGCTCAGGGCAAGTGAACCGCAGGGCTGAAGCCCTGCGGCTACGTACGTCTAGCCAAGGAACTTGTAGCCCAGCCCGTGCGACGTGACGATGTACTGCGGATTCTTCGGGTTAGGTTCGATCTTCTGCCGCAGCCACGCCACATGCACGTCCACCGTGCGCGTGTTGGGCATCGTCTGGTAGCCCCAGACGTTGTTGAGGAGCACCTCGCGTGAGAGCGTGGCCTCGCGGTTCTCGACGAAGTACTTGAGCAGCAGGAACTCGCGGGCGGACACCTCCAGCTCTCGACCGTTCTTGGTGACCACGGCTTTGCGGAAGTCGATGGTGACGTCGCCGAAGCTGTACTGCGTCGCCACGGCGCCGTCCGGCCCCGCGCGCCGAAGCTGAACCTCGATGCGCGCCGCCAGCTCCATCAGATCGAAGGGTTTCGTGAGGTAGTCGTCGGCGCCGAGCTTCAGGCCGAGCACCTTGTCCACCACCTGGCCGCGCGCCGTCAGCATGATGACGGGTGTCGTGACGCCGCGCTGCCGAAGGTCGCGGCACACGTCGAACCCGCTCTTGCCGGGCAGCATGACGTCCAGCAGGATCACGTCCCAGGCTTCGCGGCTGGCGCGCTCGAGGCCGGACGGACCGTCCGCGGCCGACGCCACCTCGTAGCCCTCGGCGCGCAGGCGATCGGAAATCGTGAGCACGAGGCCCGGCTCGTCCTCGACGAGAAGCACGCGGCGCATTAATGTGCGGAACCGCCGGCCTCGGCGGGCGTGTCCAGCGGCTGGACCGATGCGTGCGCGGCCGCCGCCGGCAGGTGCAGGGTGAACGTCGCGCCGGCGCCCGGCGCCGACCTCACGGTGACGCGCCCGCCATACGCTTCCGCGATGCGCTGGACGAGGCTCAATCCGAGGCCGTTGCCGTGAATCTGCTGCTCGGTGGCGTGCCGGCCCCGATAGAACGGCTCGAAGATATGACTGAGGTCTTCTGCCGCAATTCCGGGCCCTTTGTCCGTCACGGCAATCTCGACGGTCGGTCCGGATGTGGACGACGCGGCGCGGACGTCAACGGCGACGGACCGGCCGGACGCGGCATGCTTGAGCGCGTTCATCAGCAGGTTCGAGACCGCGCTACGTAGTGCGCCCTCGTCGGCGGCCACGGCAGGGAGGTTCGGCGCGACGGCGACGCTGACGTCGAAGCCCTCCGCGTCGAAGAGCGCCGAGCAGGACGATACGGTATCGGACACGAGCGCGCCCGCATCCACCACGGGCGCGAGAGGAGCCCGCCGGTTCGCGTCGAGACCTGCGTACTCGAGCACCTGCTCGACCATCTCCGTGAGGCGGCGCCCCTCCGTCTCGATCAATTCGCCGTACCGGCGAGCCTGTCCGGCCTCGTGCACGACGCCGGCCGAGAGGTTCTGCGCGGCCGATCGAATCACCGCGAGCGGCGTGCGAAGCTCATGCGACACCGCCGCGACGAAGTCCATCTGCTGGGCCGCCAGCCGTTCCGATCGCCGGGCGTTGACCACGATGAGCCCGACGCTTGCGGCCAGCACGGCGAGAATGCCGAAGCTCAGCCAGAGGTTCCGCCGCCGCGCGGCAGCCACCGCGGCATCGAGCGACCCGGCCGAGTGCTGCACGAGCAGGCGCCACGGCCCGCCGGCTCGCAACGTCACCGGCGTCGTCATGAATGCGGTCCCGGCCGTCTTGCCGGCCGCATCGGGCGGCAGAGGCCCGACGGTTACCGCGGTGACCTGGCTGGTGACCGACGACATCGGCCTCACGACCGCGCCCTTGGCGCCTGCAGGATCAAGCGGCGCCGTCCAGGTGAGCATTGTGCTTCTCGCGCTGTCCGGCCGCACCGCGAAGAACGGCCACGTCACGTCGGCGCGGGCCGGGTCGATCCGATCGCCGTCAGCGACATTGCGCGAGGCGATCGCCTTCGACGACGCGTCCACGATGGCGACGCGATACGGCACGCTGCCTGACTGGCTGAAGTGACGCGTGATGAGCGCAGGCAGCACGTCAGTTGCAAGGTGTGTCGAGTCGAGCTCCACGATGATGTGGTTGTGGCTCAAGTGAAGGGCCATCAGGATGTCATGGCCCTTGCGCGCGCCCGAGCTGCCGGGGCTCATCCGGGGCAGCATGACGTCGTCCGGGATCGGCAGTGAGATGACCAGCGCCGGCACCTCCGGCACGACGGTCGTGCTCGAGAACGCGATGATCTTGGCGGTCCCCGGCCCGGGTCCCGGCACCGGCTTCTCTTCGACGGTGCCAACCAGGCGGCGCCGGATCACGTCCAGCGGGGCCGGCCATTCGACGGCCGAAAACGCGCGCGTGGCCGGATCGTACCGATGCAGGGTGAATCCCGGTGGCGCCGCCTTTGCGAAGTAGACCGCCTTCACGAGCGCGGGCGCGGCGGTCGCTGCGAGCCAGTGATCGTACTTCTGCGCAAACGGCTCCGCCTGCGCGAGATCGAACGTCCCCGCCGGCTGCAGGCCCTGATACAGCCGCGTCACCTCACGATCGAATTCGTCGGCGAACTCGCGCGCGCGACGGTCGAGCGACTGCTTGAGCTGTTCGCGTTCGGCTTCGCTCACCTGGCCGAGCCAGCGGTACTGCAGCGTGCCGAGCGTGGCGACGAGCGCCAGCAGCGCCACTGGCGGCAGCAGACCGCGTGCGAGACCGCGACCGGGCATACACCGGCGAGTCTAGCACGCACGATCGCGCCGAATTTGCGCCAACTCGTTGTGTGTGAAGTCTTTACGTTCTTAACAAACTCTTAGCTAACTCTTAACTGCTCACGACACCGATTGCGTCGTCCAATCAATTGCAACGGAGAAGTACGTAGGCCGCCGCGGGTTTCGCGGCGGCGGATCTGGCTGGGGAGAGGAACCAATGTTCATGAGATTTCTGAAGCGCACCGTTCAGACCGCTGTCGTCGTCAGCTTTGCCGTGCCCGCGCTCGTCGTCGGGCAAGGCCACGACATCGCGAAGATACTCGGCGACGTCCGGAAGGCGCTTGGCGCCGACAAGGGCGAGGTCAAAACGCTCGCGGTCGTCGGGCGGTCACAGCGGAACCGGTCGGACGGCTCGTCCTCGGAATCCGATTTCGAGATGTTCATGGAACTGCCCGACAAGTTCATGAAGCGCGACGTCGTGATGGCGATGGGGCCGACCAGCGTCTATCGCATGTCCGGCTTCAATGGCGACGGACTTATCAATGAAGTGGACGCGCCGCCGTCGCTCTCCACGGGCGGCGGAATGATCCGGATGATCTCCTCCGGCGGTCCCGCTCAGGGCGCCCAGCAGACCCCTGAACAGGCGGCCGAAGCGCGCAAGCGGCAGCTCACCACGGCCAAACAGGACTTCGCGAGGCTGGCCCTCGGCATGTTCGCGACGTCGTCCGCGGCGTACCCGGTCGAGCTGACGTACGGCGGCGAAGCCGAGTCGGCCGACGGCAAGGCCTACGTGATCCTCGTGAAGGGTGAGGGCAACTTCGCCGCGAAGCTCTTTGTGGACACCAAGACGAATCTCCCGCTGATGCTCAGCTGGATGGACAAGGAACCGCTGCAGGTCACGATGGGACCGGGAGGCGGCCGGGCGGGCGGCGGCGGCGCCGGTGGCGGCGGCGCTGGCGGCGGGGCGTTTGTCGTGGGTGGCGGCGGTCATCCGGGGATGACCGGGGCGCCTGGCGACCTCGAGAAGATGCAGAAGGAGATGGAAGAAAAGATCAAGGAAGCCGAGGCCAGGCGCCGGACGGTCGAGTTCCGCGTCTTCTACGGCGACTACAAGACGTTCAACGGCGTGAAGCTGCCGACGCGCATCCAGCGGATGGTGGACGGCACGCCGAGCGACGAGATGACGTTCGACCGCGTGCAGGTCAACGGCAAGATCGATCCGAAGAAGTTCGAACCGACGAAGGAAAAGAAGTAGTCATGCGACTTTTGCATCTTGCGGCAGTAGGCGGCGGGCTTCAGCCCGCCGCGGCGCCCGCAGGGCTAAAGCCCTGCGGCTACGTACTCTTGGCGCTCCTCGTTCCTGGCATGGCGTCAGCCCAGACACCGCCCGCGCGCGGCAAACTTCAGGTGACGGTGGCCGATCCCAGCGGCGCGGTGATTCCAGGCGCGAAGGTCACCATCCTGAGCCAGGAGCCCGCGAACAAAGCGCCCGATCCGCTGCAGACCAGCCAGCAGGGCGTCGCGGAGGTTGACGGGCTCGCGCCCGGACGCTACACGATCCAGGCGGAGTTCCCGGGCTTCGAGACGGTACAGGTTCGCGATTTCCGCGTGCGCGCGGGCGACAACAAGCGGGCGATCAGCCTGCCGCTCAAGAAAGTCGAACAGGAAGTGACCGTCGGCCGCGACAACCGGACGATCGGCCTCGATCCCGGCGGCGCCGCGTTCTCCACGATCCTGACGCGCGCGCAGATCGAAGCGCTGCCTGACGACCCCGAGCAGATGGCGCAGGTGCTCCAGGCGATGGCGCCCCCGGGCGCCACGATCCGCATCGACGGGTTCACGGGCGGCCGGCTGCCGCCCAAGTCGCAGATTCGGTCGATCCGGCTCCCGCGCATGGACCAGTACGCGGCCCAGAACCACGGCGGCATGGGCGGCATGCTGTTCATCGACATCATGACGCAGCCGGGCAACGGGCCTTTGCGCGGGTCGGCGGACTTCACGTTCCGCGACGAGTCGATGAACGCGCAGAATCCCTTCACGCCGACCAAGGGCATCGAGGAGCTGAAGCAGGGCGGCCTCTCGCTGTCCGGCACCATCGTCCCGAACCGGTCGTCGTTCTCCTTCAACGCGCAGTCGGCGCGGCAGCTCGACTCCGGCAACCTGCTGGCGACGCTTCCCAATTCGACGGAGGCGCGTGCCACCGTCCAGCCGACCCAGCGGATGAATCTCATGGCCCGGTTCGACCAGGCGACGACGAAAGATCGGATGCTGCGGGCGAGCTACCAGCGCACGGCTGCCGATCGCGGCAACCTGGGCGTTGGCGCGTACGACCTGACGGAGCGCGCCTACAGCAACTCCATGTCGGACAACATCATCCGGATCTCCGAGAACGGGCCCGTCGGCCGGACGCAGTTCCTCGAGTCACGGCTTCAGATCCGCTGGCTGGACTCCGACGATCGCTCGAGCGTCGAGCTGCCGACGGTGCGCGTGCTCGATGCCTTCACGCGCGGGGGCGCCCAGCGCGCGGGCGGCCGCAGGAACATCGACTTCGAGGCCGCGTCGGATCTGGACTTCGTCCGCGGCGCGCACTCGTATCGCGTCGGCGTGCTCGCCGAGGGCGGCAACTACCGCACCGACGAGAACACGAACTACTTCGGGACGTACACGTTTGCCAGCCTCGACGAGTTCGACGCCGGCCGGCCGCTGAGCTTCACCCGACGGACGGGCGATCCGAACATCCAGTACCGCAACTTCCAGTTCGGCGCGTACGTGCAGGACGACTACCGGTTGTCCCGAAGCGTGCTCGTCTCCTACGGCGTCCGGTACGAGGCGCAGACGCTCCTCGACGACCAGCTCAACTTCCAACCGCGCGCCAGCGTCGCGTGGTCGCCGATGAAGAGCGGCAAGACCACGGTCCGGGCCAACTGGGGCATGTTCAACGACTGGCTGCCGGGTTCGACGTACGAGCAGACGCTGCGCTTTGACGGATTCCGGCAGCAGGAAGTGAACATCCTCAACCCGTCGTATCCGGATCCCGGTGCCGCCGGCACGATTCCGCCGACCAACCGGTACTTCCTGACAGACGGGCTGATTCTGCCCGAGAGCATGAGCGTGGGCGTCGGCGTGGATCATGCGATCACGCAGGCGTTTCGCGTGACGACGACCTACACCTATCGCCGGGGGTCGCGCGTGCTGCGCGGCAACAACCTCAATCCGCTCGTCGACGGCACCCGTCCGGATCCGCAGTTCACGAACGTGATCGAGGTCGTGGGCGACGCGGACGCGCGGCTGCACCAGCTCGGCCTGAACTTCTCGTACATCAACCTCGCCTGGCGCAACATTTTTCTGCACGGCAACTACACGCTCTCATCGAGCTCGTCGAACACGACCGGCGCGTTCTCGCCGCCGCCGTCCGGCGATCTCTCCGCGGAGTGGGGCCAGCTCGCGCCGCGGCATCGCGCGGGCGGCATGGTCAGCCTCGCGCCGATCCGCAACCTGACGTTCAGCGTCAACGCCCGCGCGCAATCGGGGATGCCCTACAACATCACGACCGGCTTCGATGAGAACGGCGACGGCCTGTTCACGGACCGGCCGGATGACGTGGCGCGGAACAGCGCCCGCACCGCCGTGCAGTTCGACATGGGCATGCGCGTGGCTTACGCGATCGGCCTCGGCAGGCCGCGGGCCGCCGGCGGCGGTGGCGGCGGCGGGGCGACGGTCGTCATCGGTGGAGGCGGCGGCGGGATGCCCGGCGGCGGCTTCGGCGGCGCCAGCGCCGACAAGCGCTACCGCGTCGAGTTCTACGCGTCGGCGCAGAACATCACGAACTACAAGAACTACACCGGCTACAGCGGCGTGATGACGTCGGAGTTCTTCCAGCAGCCGACGAGCGTCCTGAACCCGCGCAAGGTCGAGCTCGGCGTGCGCTTCGGGTTCTAAGCCGGGCCGTACGTAGGCCGCTCCGAGTTTTGGAGCGGCATGCGCTGCTCATTACTTCTGCCACCCGCGCACGACCTCGGCGAAGAAGGCGGGTAGGTCCCACGCGGACATTTCGGTGTACCGTCCGCCGGTGCCTTCCGCGAGTTTCTTCAGCCGTTCCGCGGGATCGCCGGCGCGGTTGGCATTCAGCGTCATGGGCGGACGACTCGTGCGCCACAACTCGGTGCGGGCCAACCCGATGTTGATACGCACGCCGCCTTGCTTCGACCGCTCGAGTGCCTCCTGGAATCCGTGCACGTTGGCTGAGCTCTTGCCGTCGGTCACCATCAGGATCGCTCGCGGGCCTGGCCTCTCTTCGAGCACTTCGACGCCACGGTAGACCGCGTCCCAGATCGGAGAGGGGCCGTTCAGGGTATCGCCGCAGTCCATTGCCACGGCGAGCTCGCTTCGCGTGCGCAGCCACCCCGGCGAGAGCCGCAGGCCTGTGCCGAAACTCAGGACGCGGATTTCCGTACCTGGCCCCGCGTTGTCCGCGACGGCCTGCACAAGCGGCTCGATCGGGCGTGACCTGACGCCGAATTGCTCCAGTGACGGCGGCGCAAGACTGCTGTAATGGCTCTGGCTGCAGTCGTAAATCCAGATGACGCTCGTCTTGCCGGATGGCTGACCTGGAGTCGAAATGGCGACCATCGACGTCAACACGAAGAGCGGGAGCAGCCTCACGGTGATGCCTATCTGGGCGGGTCGGCGACGTACCCGCGACGCGATCGGACCTTCGCTCCAAGAACCCTGGTGCGAACCGTCAGCGCGTGAAGTTTGCCGTCCGAGACGTCAGTCGTAAACCCAAGCAGATACTGGTGATGCAGCTCGACCATCACGGCCTCGATCTCGCGGTCGAGATCCGGCCCGCCCTTGAGAACGGCATGTCCTCCGCCGCTCTGTTCCGCCACCGCGCGGATGTCGCCGGCGAGCCCTGCGCCGTCCAGGCCCAGCGCGTAGATCATCGTGTCTGCCCGGTGCACGGCCATGAGCACGTCGTTCTCCGATCGGGGATCCGTCGTGGGTCTGCCATCGGTCAGCGTGATGACCACACGCCGGCCGCCTTCCTGTGACACGAGCGAGAGCGACCGCTCGAGGACGCCCCACAACCGCGTGCTGCCGCCGAACCACAGCTCCTCGGTGACGATGCGCTCGAGCGTGGGCTTGTCGCCAGTCATCAGCGGACTGAACGCGATTTCCTGGCCGAAGCTGCCGAAGCGGAGGCGATCGCCGGGCCGAAGCGCCCGCACCAGGGAGAGGGCCGCCGCGCGGGACTCGAGGGCAAACGGCTCGAGGCTCGTGCTCACGTCCCACGCCGCCACGCTGACGATCGGTTCGGTCTGATTCGAAAAGCTCGTGATGATCTGGGGCTTTCCGTTGTCCAGGATTTCGAAGTCGTTTTTCTGAAGGTTGACGAGCAGACGGCCATCAGGGCCCTGTACGGTCGCGTAAACCGGGACGACTCTCGTGCCGCTTCGAAAGGTCGGCTGTTGCTGCGCGGTCACGCCCGCAGCCGCGAGACACAAGCCGGCTATCAACCGCACACCCATTGTCGATGACCCAGAGACATTGTCACATCTCTCCGTTGCCTCCGTTCCTCGGTACGATTGCGCCCGCTATAATCACAAGTTCCGTCTAGCGGGAGGGTGTTCGTGATCGAAGTGGGTGTGCTTGGCGCGACCGGGATGGTGGGGCAGCAGTTCATCGCCCGCCTGGCGCGTCATCCGTGGTTCAAGGTGACCTGGCTGGCCGCGAGCGAGCGGTCGGAAGGGAAGCGGTACGCGGACGCCGCGCCGTGGCGCCTGGCGGCGCCGATGCCGGACGCGGTGGCGGGGCTGACCGTCAACGCCTGCGAGCCGGGCAAGGGTCCGAAGATTGTCTTCTCGGCGCTCGATGCCAAGGCCGCCGACCAGCTCGAGCACGTCTTTGCCGCTGCCGGCCACGTCGTGCTAAGCAACGCGCGCACGCACAGGATGGACCCGCTCGTGCCGCTGCTCATTCCCGAGGTAAACGCCGATCACTTGAAACTGCTGGCCGATCAGCGGCGCAGCAAGGGTTGGTCCGGCGCCGTGGTCACCAATCCCAATTGCGCGGTGATCGTGCTGGCCATGGCGCTCGCGCCATTGCGCCAATTCGGCATCCGCCTCGTACAGGTGACGACGCTGCAGGCGGTGTCGGGGGCGGGCTACCCGGGCGTGGCGTCGCTGGACATCCTCGGAAACGTCATTCCGTTCATCGGCGGCGGCGAGGAAGAAAAAATCGAAACCGAAACGCTGAAGATTCTCGGGCGCGCCGACGCGCCGCTCGACGCGATCGTGAGCGCGCAGGTCACGCGTGTCGGCGTCATCGACGGGCACACGACGGCGGCGTCGGTCGAGCTGGAGTCGCGGCCGTCGGTGGACGACGTGCTTCGGGCGATGCGCGAGTTCCGCGGCCGCCCGCAGGAGCTGAAGCTGCCGACCGCGCCCGATCCGCCGATCGTCGTGATGGACGCGGAGAACCGGCCGCAGCCTCGCCTCGACGTCGATCGCGGCGACGGCATGGCCGTCTCCGTTGGCCGCGTGCGTCCGTGTCCGGTGCTGACGCATCGCTTCGTCGCGCTTGGCCACAACACCATCCGCGGCGCGGCGGGTGCGTCGATCCTGAATGCCGAGCTGATGAAGGCCGAGGAACTTCTTTGATCTCACCACGAAGCTCACGAAGCTCACGAAGGCCCGGCGCTGCCGCGGGCTTCGCCCGCGGGCGGCCGGAGGCCGCCCTGGATGGATTGAGAGACCCAGTCGCTCGAAAGCCAGCCAAGCGAGCGACACGATCTGGCTTTCGGACGACTGGGTCTCTCAATCCATCCGCAGCGCCGGGCTCTCTGATTTGTGATCTTCGAGATCTTCGTGGTCTTCGTGGTGAAGGAGTGTCGCTGCCGTGATCGTCATGAAATTCGGCGGCACGTCCGTCGCCGATGCCGCCGCCATCGAGCGCCTGATCGCCATCCTCCGCGCCGCGCGGCAGGCGTCGATCCAGCCGGAAGCCGTTGACTGGCGCGGGCCGGTGGTGGTCGTCTCGGCGCTCGGCGGCGCGACCGATCGCTTGTTCGGCCTGGCGGCGGAAGCCGGCGCCGGTGACGTCGCGGGAGCACGGGAGCACCTGCGCGCGCTCGAGGCGCGCCATCTCGAAGTGTCCTCAGTCGTGACGGACAGCGATCTGCGCAAGGACGTGGACGCGACGATTCGATCCGAGTTCGCGCAGCTCGAGCGGGTCACGGGCGCGCTCGGCGTCCTCGGAGACGTGACCCCGCGCTGGCTGGATGCGATCGCGGCCACGGGCGAAATTCTCAGCAGCCGCATCGTCGCCGCGGCGCTGGCGTCGCGCCGCTTGTCCGCCACCTGGGTGGACGCGCGAAAGGCCGTCGTCACGACCGCGGATCACGGCCGGGCCACGCCGCTCTGGCCCGAGACCACGTCCGCGCTGATGAAAGCCGTCGATCCGGCGCTGGCCTCGCGGTTGATTCCTGTCATTGGCGGCTACGTTGGCGCCACGCGCGAGGGCGTCACGACTACGCTGGGCCGCGGCGGCTCGGATTATTCGGCAGCGATCATCGGCGCGTGCCTGGGCGCGTCGGAAATCCAGATCTGGACGGACGTGGACGGCATGCTCACGGCCGATCCGCGACTGGTTCCCAAGCCGCGCGTCGTCTCGCGGCTGTCGTTCGGCGAGGCGTCCGAGCTGGCGTACTTCGGCGCCAAGGTTCTGCATCCGGCCACCATCCAACCGGCGGTCGCCCGCAACATCCCGGTTCGCATTCTGAACGCCAAGCACCCGGAAGATCTGGGCGGGACCCTGATCACCGCCGATCGGCCGCCAGGCCCTGGCCCGCTCACGGCCGTCGCGTCGAAGTCCGGCGTCGTCGTCGTGGACGTGACGTCCACGCGGATGCTCATGGCGCACGGCTTCCTGAAGCGCATCTTCGAAGTGTTCGAACAGCACCGTACCTCGGTGGATGTCGTGACGACGTCCGAAGTCAGCGTGTCGGTGACGGTGGACGATACGGTGCGCCTGCCGGCCATCATGAAGACCCTGTCCGAGGTCGCCGAAGTCACGCGTGAGGACGGGATGGCGATCATCTGCGCGGTCGGAGACGGCCTGCGCGGCGATCCCGGCTTTGTCGGCGACCTGCTCCGCGCCGCGGCGCCCGTGCCGATCCGCATGCTCTCCCAGGCGGCCGGCCGTCGCAATGTGACGATCGTGATCCCGGAATCCGAGCTTGCGGCCACGCTCACCCGCGTGCACGATCGGTTCTTCGGCGTATGAGACTCCTGCTGCTCGGGCATGGCCGGATGGGACAGCTCGTCGAGAGCCTGGCGCCGGCGCACGGGTGTCAGATCGCGGGCATCGTGACGAGCGGTGGCGGCACGGATGCGTTCGGAGCGGAGGCCGACGTGGCGATCGACTTCTCGATCGGCCCCGCGGTGCGCGCCAACGTCGTGCGGCTGGCCGATCGAAAGCTGAACGTGGTCATCGGCACCACCGGTTGGGCCGAGGACGAGGCCGCCTGCCGTGAGATCGCGGCCAAGGCCGGCATCGGCGTGATCGCGTCGCCGAACTTCGCGCTCGGCATGCACGTGTTCCGCGCGGCCGTCGAGCACGCGGCGAGGCTGTTTGCGGCGCAGGGCGACGTCGGCGCGTGGATCCACGAGCTGCACCACGCCGCCAAGAAAGACGCGCCGTCGGGCACGGCGCTGATGCTGCAGCGGGCGATGGCGGCGCGCGGCTACAGCCGGCCGATCGACGTGTCGTCCACGCGCGCCGGCGCGATGCCCGGCACGCACGTCGTCGGCTTCGACGGACCGGCCGAGAGCGTGACGTTCTCGCACGAGGTGCGGGACCGCGCCGTTTTCGCGCACGGCGCGATCGAAGCGGCCAAGTGGCTCAAGGGCCGGCGTGGCTGGTTTGCGATGGCGGATTTAGTCGGAGAGTAGGGAGGCTATATGCGTTCGGAATTCACAGGCGTCGGTACCGCGCTCGTCACGCCGTTTCAGCCGGGCGGCGCGCTCGACGAAGCGGGCGTCCGCCGGCTCGCGCGGCGCCAGATCGACGCGGGCGTCCACTTCCTCGTGCCGTGCGGCACGACCGGCGAGTCGCCGACGCTCAGCGACGCCGAGCGGCGTCGCGTCGTCGAGATCGTCGTGGAAGAGGCCAAAGGCCGGGCGCTCGTGCTGGCCGGCGCCGGCGGCTACGACACGCGCGAGGTCGCGCACGCCGCGGCGACGATGGAGAAGGCAGGCGCGAACGGCATCCTTTCGGTGACGCCGTACTACAACAAGCCCACGCCGGAAGGCCTGTTCCAACACTACAAGGCCATTGCCGACGCCACGTCGCTGCCGATCATCGTCTACAACGTGCCGGGCCGCACCGGCTGCAACGTGGACGCGGCCACGCTCGCGCGTCTCGCCACGATCCCGACCGTCGTCGGCGTCAAGGAAGCGTCTGGCAACATGACCCAGATGGCCGAAGTCTGCAAGGCCGTGCCGGACTCCTTCATCGTGCTGTCGGGCGATGACGCGCTGACGCTGCCGCTGATGGCGATCGGCGGGCGCGGGATTATCTCGGTCGCGTCGAACGAGGTGCCGGCGGAGATGGCGCAGATGGTCGAGGCGGCCGAGCGCGGCGACTTCGCGACGGCGCGCCGCTGGCACGCGAAGTTGATGGGCGTCATGCAGATCAACTTCGTCGAGTCGAATCCCGGCCCGGTGAAGTTCGCGATGGCCGCCATGGGGCTCTGCGCCGAGCAGTACCGGCTGCCGATGGTGCCGCCGCGACCGGCAGCGAAGGAAAAGATCCTCGGCGTGCTGCGCGAGTTCGGGCTGCCGGTGGTTGCGGAAAGTACTGTCAGTACGTAGGCCGGTCCGGAAGGTCGTAGGCCGGTCCGGGCTTTGGACCGGCAAACCAAATGAAACTTTCAGAAACGATCACGGATCTTTTCGCCCAGGCCGATCGCGCCGACAAGGCGGCGGCCCGCGCGGCGTTTCTCGAACTGCAGCAGCAGCTCGGGCGCGGTGAGGCGCGTGCGGCCGAGCCTGACGCGGCGTCGCCCACCGGCTGGCGCGTCAACGCCTGGGTGAAACAGGGCATCCTGCTCGGCTTCCGCTTCGGCGACGTCGTGGACGTCTCGGCGGATCACGGCCGCTGGCCCTTTTACGACAAGGACACGATGCCGCTGAAGAAGCCGGGGCTCGCCGCCGGCGTGCGCATCGTGCCGGGTGGCTCCACGATCCGGGAGGGCGCCTTCGTCGCCAAGAGCGTCGTCTGCATGCCGCCGATGTTCGTCAACATCGGCGCGTACGTCGGCGAAGGCACGATGGTCGATTCGCACGCGCTGGTCGGCTCCTGCGCGCAGATCGGCCGGCGCGTGCACCTCAGCGCCGGCGCGCAGGTCGGCGGCGTCATCGAGCCCGTCGGCGCCATGCCAGTCATCGTCGAAGACGACGTGCTGGTGGGCGGGAATACGGGGATTTACGAGGGCGCGGTCATCAAAGCGCGTGCGGTCATCGCCGCGGGTGTCGTGCTCACGGGTTCCACTCCGATCTACGACCTGCCGCGAGGCGTCATCATCCGGCCCGCTGAAGGGCAGCCGCTGGTGGTGCCCGAGGGCGCCGTGGTCGTGCCAGGCGCGCGCGCGGTCACGGTCGGCGCCGGCAAGGACTGGCAGCTCTCGCTCGCCACCCCGGTCATCGTGAAATACCGTGACGACCGCACGGATACCCGGACGGAGCTGGAGACGTGGATTCGCTGACGCAGGTCCGGCTCACCCGCGACCTCATCGACATCGACTCGACGACCGGCCTCGAAGCGGAGGCGGGCGAGTTCATCAGCCGCACGCTCGAGATGCTCGGCTTCGACGTGTCGCGGCAGCCGCTCGGCGACGGTCGGTTCAACGTGCTGGCCGGAATGGAGCAGCCGGCGGTCGTGCTGTCCACGCATTTCGACTGCGTGCCGCCGTTCTTTCCGAGCCGCGAGGAGAACGGGCTGATTTACGGGCGCGGATCGTGCGACGCCAAGGGCACGCTGGTGGCGCAGATCGCGGCGGCCCAGCGGATTTGGGACTCGGGCGAGCGTCGCGTCGGCCTCCTGTTCGTCGTCGGCGAAGAGCGGGGCAGTGATGGCGCCAGGCTCGCGAATACGGCGCCGCGAGGCTCGCGGTTTCTGATCAACGGCGAGCCGACCGGCAATAAGCTTGGCGCCGCCACGCGCGGCGTCTATCGCGCGAAGCTCCGCGCGTCCGGACGGGCGGCGCACACCAGCCGGCCCGAGCTTGGCGAGTCCGCGATCGACAAACTCGTGGACGCAATCATGGCGCTGCGCGGCGGCCAGTGGCCCGCGGCCGACGATCTGGGCCGGACGTTCTACACCGTGGGCCTCATCAGCGGCGGCGTGGCGCCGAACGTCGTTCCGCCGTCGGCCGAGGCCGAGCTGATGTTCAGAACCGTCGGCGATCACGCGCCGCTCCGCCGCGAAATCGAAGCGCGGACGGGCGGGCTCGTGGCCGTCGAGGACGTGCTCGTCGTGCCGCCCGTGCGTCTGAAGACGCTCGACGGCTACGACAGCGAGGTGTTCTCCTTCACCACCGACATCCCGTTTCTCGACCGGTGGGGCACCCCGCTCCTCCTCGGCCCGGGCTCGGTCACCGTCGCGCACACGGACGAGGAACACGTCGCGACGAGCGACCTGGTTCGGGCGACGGACCTGTACGAACAACTCGCCAGAACGCTTCTCTCCAGCCTGTAGAAAAGCTTCTCACCACGAAGGACACGAAGAATGCCAGCGGTCTGCTAGAGCCGGCGCCACCCGCGGGCTACGCCCGCGGGCGGCCGAAGGCCGCCTGGTCGGTGACTGAAGCCAGCCAAGGATGAGCGTCCGTTTGTGCTTTCGAGTCGACGTTCATCCTTAGCTGGCTTCAGTCACCGACATGGCGCCGGCTCTGATCCGTCTTCGTGAGCTTCGTGGTGAAAGCTCTTGATGGTAGGGTTGTGTGCGCATGCCGGGTTACGGATCCAGATACTGGGAAGAGCGCACCGCCGATAACCGGCGCCGCGCGTACCCGAAGTTCAAGGGAAAGCGCACCGCCGACATGGTGATCATCGGCGGCGGACTCACCGGCGCGACGGCGGCGTACGTGCTCGCGTCCGGAGGCCTGGACGTCGTGCTGCTCGAGCGCGAGCGCATGGCGTCGGGATCGACGGCCGGCGGCGTCGGCGCGATCATCCCCGAGCCCTCGAGCTCGTTTCGCAGCGTGGAAGCCGCCGTCGGAAAGCGCGACGCCCGGAACGCCTGGGCCGAGACGCAGAAGGCCGCCGCTGATTTCGCGGTTGCGCTGAAGAAGTTGAAGGCGTCAAGCGACGTCGCCGCGTCGGCGCTCATCATCAACGCGTCGCGGCCCGACGACGTCGCGGCGCTTCGCAAGGAACAGGCCGCGCGCCGGGCCGCGGGCGTCGCCACGCCGTGGGCCAACGGCCCGGCCGTCCAGGCGGAGACCGGCACCGAATCCGCGGGCGCGATTCGTCCGACCAGCGCGAGCCTGTTCGACCCGGTGCGCGCGGCGCTGGCGCTGACCGGCGCGGCCGACAAGGCCGGTGCGCGACTGTTCGAGCAGTCAACGGTCCGCCGCGTGACCTTCACGAGAAAGTACGCCGATGTCTTTCTCGCCGGCGGATCGATCCGCACGAAGGGCGTCTACGTGGCGACCGGTGAACCCGGCTCGCTGTACGGCCAGCTCCGGCGCCACGTGCGGATGGAAACGGCGTATGCCGTGGTGACGGAGCCGCTGAACGCCGCCATGCGGCGCGAGAGCGGCCGCCGGACCGCGGTGCTCACCGAAGGGCGTGAGGACCGGCTGTGGATCCGATGGCTGACCGAGGATCGGGTGCTGGCGTCGGGCCTCGCTTCTCGCCCGGTGAAGGACCGGTTGCGCGACAAGACTGTAATTCAGCGGACCTCGGAGCTGATGTACCAACTTTCACTTCGCTACCCTCCGATTTCGGGATTGCCAGCGCGGTGGGGCTGGGATGTCCCCGTCTGCACGACGCAGGACGGTTTGCCGTGGGTTGGGCCCCATCGGAACTACCCGTTTCACTTCTTTGCGTTGGCATTCGGCTGGCATGGAGATGCATTGGCCTGGCTGGCTGCCCGAATGGCGCTCAGACAATTCCGTGGGGACCTGCGGGCCGAGGACGCGGCGTTCGGGTTCGTTCGCCACCTGTAACGCTTTGATGCGCGGCCCGGTCTAACCACGGCGCTCGGGCAGCCGGCTGGCCAATCCCGCCTTCGATACGTAACCGCCGCCTGCCTGCGCCTTTCGGAGTAGGCTATGCCCTCAGGCCCCCGGCCCCGATCCTCGTAGGGAGACGCTATGGCGAAGCCCACGCCACTGATGGAGCACCTGCTGCGCCGCGCCGGTTTCGGCATGACGCCGGCGGAGCGCGACAAATGGTCGCGGTATCCCTACTCGCTGGCGGTCCTCGCGCTCACCAGTTTCAATCCGGAAAAGACGGACATCGATCAATACATCGGCACGCCGGGCTACGTCGGTATCACGACGCGCGGATCGTTCCAGCCCAACAGCGTCATCAACGACGCGCGGCAGCGCTGGCTCTTCCGGATGGTGCATTCGCCGGCGCCGCTCCAGGAGAAGATGGCGTTCTTCTGGCACCATCACTTCGCCACCGCGCAATCGAAGATCGCCGGCATCCTCGGCAGCAGTGCCGACGCCACGCGCACGATGGCCGCGAAGCCGCAGAGTGATCCGGCCGGCGCCAAGGGCCAGATCGAGCTGTTCCGCGAGATGGCGCTGCCCAAGTTCCGCGATCTCCTGGTCGCGGTGGCGAAGGACGTCGCCATGCTCTACTGGCTCGACGGCTACCTCAATCGCCGCGGCCAGCCGCAGGAGAACTTCGGCCGCGAGCTGATGGAGCTCTTCACGTTCGGCGTCGAGAACTACATCGAAACGGACGTCTACGCGGCGGCGCGCGTGTTTACCGGCTGGAACCTGGTCTCGACCGGCACGCGCGGGACGCCGCAGGGGTACTGGGCCTTCAACTACAACGCGAATCAGCACGACACGGGGGTCAAGGAATTCAGCTTCGCGATCTATCCCGACGGCAGCCATCGCATCGAGGCGCGCAGCGCCGCCCAGGGCATGCAGGACGGGATCGATTTGATCAACGCGCTCGCGATCCATCCGGAGACGGCGCGCCGGCTGGCCCGGCGCCTCTGGGTGTGGTTCGTCAGCGAAACGGACGCGCCCGACGCCGACTTCGTCAACCAGATCGCCGACACCTACCTCAAGTCCGACACCGACATGCGCGTCGTCGTCCGGGCCGTGCTGCTCTCGTCGCACTTCACGAATCCCTCGCGGTACTACCAGCGCTACAGCTGGCCGGGGGAGTTCGTGGCGCGCGCGATGAAGGAAGTCGGCCACATCGGGTTCTCCGTGGACACGGCCATTCCCGCCATGCTCAACATGGGCCAGCAGCTCTTCGAGCCGCCGGACGTCAATGGCTGGGACCTGGGGCCGTCGTGGTTCACCACCGGCGGCATGCTCGCGCGCATGAACTTTGCCTCTCAGCTCGCTCAGAACCAGCGATTTGCGCTGCGCGACGCCGCCCGCTCGTCGGCCGGCACGCCCGAATCGCTCGTGACCTTCGTGACCGAGCGGCTCTCGCTGCCGCAGCTCTCGGGCGGCGAGCGCGGGACGCTCACCGACTACGTGCGCGCGGGCGGCGCCTGGACGGCGTCCGACGCGCAGATCCTCAACAAAGCCGGCGGCCTCGCCCACCTACTGACCGGATCGGGTGAATACCAGTTTGTCTGAGGTGAACGCATGAAGGTCACTCGACGAGAGTTCGTTCGCGGCGGCGTGACGGCGTTCACCGTCAGTTTCGCGGCGCCCGCCTTCCTCTCCGAGCTCGCCCGCGCGCAGGGCGCGTCGCGGCGCAATCTGGTCGTGCTCTACCTCAACGGCGGCAACGACGCGCTGAGCACGCTCGTCCCCTACACGGACGGCTTCTACTACTCGCGGCGGCCCACGCAGGCGATCCTGGCCGGTAGTGTGATTCAGATCGGCACGGACACCGCCGGCAACCAGCTCGGCCTGCACCCGCGCCTCACCGGCCTGAAGCAAATCTGGGATCAGGGCGATCTCGCGATCATCCAGCGCACGGGCTATCAGAACTCGAGCCGGTCGCACTTCCAGGGCACGGACATCTGGTCCACCGCCAACACGCAGAACTACACGGGCACCGGCTGGCTCGGACGCTACCTCGACACGCTCCCGTCGCCCGTCGATCCGCTCGCCGGATGGGCGACGACGCGCGAGGTGCCGCGCATGCTGATGGGCAACCGGGTCAGCGTGCCGGCGATCCCGATTCCCGTGTCGAACTACGCGTTCCAGAGCCCGAACGGCACCGGCACGGAGGGCACGTACTCCCGCACGGCCATGGCCCAGCTCGCGTCGCATCTGCCGCCGGACCGACCGCACGTCTCGTTCGTCAACGGCACGATGCAGGCCGCGCTCAACACGCTGGACAAAGTGGGCGCAGTGGCGGCGTACAAGGCGTCCGTGACCTACGGCAACGACGGCCTGTCGCAGGCGCTCAGCGCCGTCGCCGGCGCCATCTACAACCAGCTCGGCACCAAGGTGTTCTGGGTGACGACGGGCGGGTACGACACGCACGCCAACCAGAACGCGAACTCGGCCAACGCCGGCTACTCGAACCTGATGGGCGTCCTGAACAACGGCGTGACGACGTTCTACAACGACCTGCGCAACCAGGGCCTGCTGCAGGACACGCTCATCGTGCAGTTCTCGGAGTTCGGCCGCCGGATCAGCGAAAACGGCAGCACCGGCACCGACCACGGCGCCGGCGGTCTGATGATGGCGATCGGCGGCGCCGTCAACGGCCAGCAGCTCTTCGGCACGGCCGCCCGTCTGCAGCCCGGCCACCCGACGCTCGAGAACAACAGCGCCGACGTGCGGTTCGAAACGGACTTCCGCTCCGTCTACGCGCGCATCCTCGACAATTGGCTCGGCGTGGATTCGGTACCGATACTGAACGGTAACTTCAGGAATCCGGCTCTGACGTTTATCTGAGGCTGCGCTACGTCGGGTTCATTGGTTCATGAGTTCATAGGTTCTGGTTCATAGGTTCATCGGTTCGGGGCGCCAGAACCCATGAACCCATGAACCAGAACCCATGAACCTATGAACCCATGAACCTATGAACCCATGAACCCATGAACCCATGAACCCATGAACCCATGAACCCATGAACCCAGAATCTATTTCACCCTTTTCTTGATAGTGAAAGTCTCGTCCGCGTCTTTCCACTGCTCGCGCAGCGCGTCGTACTGCGCCTTCGCGGCGGCGGCGTTGCCCTGTTTCTCCTGGAGCTCGGCGAGCATCAGGCGGGTGATGGGGACGACCGGCGCCAGGCCGAAGTAGCTCTGCGCCTTGATGACCGTCTCGTAGTTGGCGATCGCGCCCTTGGCGTCCCCCGAGAGCTCGCGGATGCGGCCGATGGCCGCGTTGAGATCCTGCGCGCGCGGCTGCTCGCGCAACGCCGCCTCGATGAGGGCGACGGCCTCCGTCGGCTTGCCGTCGGCGGCCATGACGTAGGCCTGCGCGACCGACGTCGCCAGCCAGACGCCCTGGTTGGATTTGCCCTCCTTGAGCAGGCGCGGCAGGATCGATCGCACGGTGCCAAGGTCGCCGATCAAGGCGAGCGCCGACGCGCTCTGGGCGAGCCGCGGCGCGTTGGTCTCCTTGAGCGCCGCGGTCCTGAGCGCGTTCGCGGCCGGACCGCCCACGAAGATCGCCTGCACCACCCGGGTGCCGTGCTCGATATTCTGCAGCGTTTCCTGATCGTTGGCGGCCCGGGCTCTCGCCATCGCCTGTTCCTGCAGGCCGAGGAAGGCCTGGAGCTGGCCGCGCCACAGCGCGATGTTCGCGCGCACGCCGAGGATCTGATCCGCGGGTGTCGCCTTGATGGCGGCGTCCTCGAATTCGGCGGTCCGTGGATGGCCGGCGACGACGGCCGACGTCCAGCGCGCGATCCCGAGAGCGGGGTTGGGCCGGAGCTTCAGCGCCTGGTCGACTTCCGCATACGCCTCGTCGAGCCGGCCGAGGAACAGGAGCACGAACGCGGCGTTGCTGTGCGGCAGCGGCTCGTCCGGCGCCAGCGCCATCGCCGCCCGATACGACTCGAGCGACTTCTCGAACTCGCCGCGTCCGTTGTAGTACACGCCGAGGTTGTTGTGCGCGGCGAAGTCGCGCGGGTACGACGCCGTCAGCAGCTGCAGCGTTTCGAGCACCTTGGCCTGATCGTTCAGCACGCGTGAGGCGTGGTTCCAGTTGATGTAGAGCTTCTCGTACTCGCTGACGCGATCGCGCAGCTCGTACGCTTTGGTCGCGTTCGCCTTCGCGTCATCCGTGCGGCCCAGGTTGCCGTAGACCACGCCGAGCTTGGCGTAGGCGATGGCGAAGTTCGGATCGAGCTCGACGGCCTGTTTGAAGAACGGAATCGCCGCCTCGTCGCCCTTGGTCGCCCGGGTCCGGGTCCCCGCGCCGTAAGCCCGCAACGCGTCGAGCGATCCGGTGGTGGCGTCGGTCACGGGCACGTCGTACTTCTGAATCGTCGCGAGGGACTCGCCGATCTGCCCGCGCAGCGCCGTGACCGCCAGCCCGAGCTCCTTGAGCACCGATTCCTTGTTGGGCGCCTGCGTCTGCTGCTCGGCCAGCGCCGCGCCGGTCTGGCAGTTGTGCGCGCCGAGGGAGATCACGAACGCCGATCCGAGCGGCGCGATCGATCCTTCGATCGTCGCCTTGGCGCCGGCGCGCTGGCACGCCTCGCGCGCGACCTGGCCCACCACCGCCGCCTCGGGCGGCTGCTGCATCATCCGCATCGTGCGCTGAATCCGCTGATCGGGCATCAGGGACAGGAAGGGCGACTGCTGCAGCTGCACAGCGACGGCCTGCCGCAACGCGTCGTCGAACACCGGGTCGCCCGTCGTGTTGACGAAATCGGCGATCAGGATCGTGTCGCGCTCGGTCAGGGCGGAGGCCCGGCCCGGATTCCACACGAAGAAGTAGGCGGCAAGAGCGGCGGCCGCCACTGCCAAGCCGCCGTAGATCAGCCAGCGCGGACGAACGCGCGAGGCGACCGCCGGCGTGGCCGAGCCGCTCGTTCCGGTGGCGCCGGCGAAGGCCGTCGTCCCGGTGGTGTCGCGTCGCACGCGGCCCAGCTCGGCCAGCATGTCGGCGGCCGTCTGGAAGCGCAGCTTCTTGTCTTTTTCGAGCGCGCGCATGATGACGCGCGTCAGGTCCTCGGGCAGCGCCACGTTCACGGTGCGCGGATCGGCCGGTTGCCGGTTCAGGATCGCGTCGAACACCACCGCTGTCGTCTGGCCGCCGAAGGCCTGACGGCCCGTCGCCATTTCGTACAGCACGAGGCCGAGCGAGAACAGATCGGACCGGCCGTCGAGCTCCTCGCCGCGCGCCTGTTCCGGCGACATGTAGTTGACCGATCCCACCGCCATGCCCGGCGTCGTCAGCACGTCGCCGCTCACGCGGGTCGCATCGTCCGGGGGCGGGATCGCATGCGCTTCGCCGCCGAGCTTGGCGACGCCGAAGTCCAGCAGCTTGGCCTGGCCGCGACGAGTGATGAAGACGTTCGCGGGCTTGATGTCGCGGTGGACGATGCCCTTCTTGTGAGCGGCGTCCAGGGCGTCCGCGAGCTGGCACCCGAGATCCAGAATCGTGTCGAGCGGCAGCGGCTGGCCGTTGATCCGGCCGCGCAGCGACTCGCCGTCCACGAGCTCCATCGCGATGAAGCGCCGGCCCTCGTGGCTGCCGATGTCGTAGATGGTGCAGATGTTGGGGTGGTTGAGCGACGACGCGATTTTCGCCTCGCGCTCGAACCGCTCCGCCGTGTCGGCGCTGATCGCCAGGTGCTCCGGCAGGAACTTCAGCGCGACGTGCCGGCCGAGGCGCGTATCTTCCGCCTCATAGACGACGCCCATGCCGCCGGCGCCGAGCTGTCTGACGATGCGATAGTGCTGGATGTGTTGGCCGATCATCGTGATGAGTATAGGACGAGCCACAAGGTCGAATTGGTTATCGGTTATTGGCTATTGGTTATTTGAGGTTCTGAATAACCAATAACTAATCGCCAATAACTAATCACCGCGGTTCGCCGATCGCGACGAATGCCGCCCACAGTGCGGGATTGGGATAGCGCGCGCGTGTCGCCATTTGCGCGTCCCGCAGCGCCGCCGCAGGACCACGCCCCTTGCTCAGTGAGGCATAGAACTGATCCATCAGGTACGTCGTCGCGCGGTCGTTCACATCCCACTGGCTGAC
>Ga0137433_1000083_pt1 | contig 48677 bp, 43 predicted proteins | sample EasRivERMZT840_2_FD_102335 | JGI IMG/M metagenome (GOLD analysis project Ga0137433, IMG submission 102335) | Soil microbial communities from meander-bound floodplain in the East River, Colorado, USA - East River MetaG ERMZT840_2 | ecosystem: Environmental > Terrestrial > Soil > Floodplain ...
CACCTGCGACGGCACCGAGACGTGCAGCAGCTGCACGGTCGATTGCGGGGTCTGTCCGCCTGTGTGCGGCGACGGCCTCTGCAACGGCACCGAGACGCCCGCCAGCTGCCCCGGGGACTGCCCGCCCTAACTTGCGAGCACGAGAACCTGGGAAGTCCGTCGGCGACGAAGACGCATTCAAGTTCGTGAACCCGATCAGCACGGCCAAGTACGAGCAGTGCGTGGCCGGATCGGCGAACGTCGTTGCGTTGACCAAGAAGTACAAGGTCAAGAGCGCCTTCGGCACCGATCCAAGCCGAAGGTGCGGTACACACCGTTCGAGGCCCTCAAGATGGCCACTCACGACAAAGCTCACCTGCTCAAGCTATCGGGACCTCGCGATCCGTATCCGGGGGACCTGGGTGTCGTCAAGGAGGGAGCGCTCGCCGACCTGATCCTCGTGGACGGCAACCCGCTGGAGCACACGACCTCGTCGCCGCCGCGGCAAAGAACCTCGTGATGATCATGAAGGACATCAAGATCTACAAGAACACGGTCAAGTGAACGTCGTAGGGGCTGGCTTTATCAAGGATGGAAGCCATCCGGAGTCGACCGTCTCCAACATGTCTCCAAGACAGGGGAGCACTCCAGAGCACAACGAATCTCCCGGAAGGCAACGAATTTCCAGCGTGTTACGACGAAAGTCGCGCGCCATCAGCCAGTTAGCGTTTCGCGGCGGCGCGGGTTCGACTCCCGCCGCCTCCACCATCTATCCTGCTGAAAACAAAGGATGAGATCTTGGACGCGGGAACCATCCTCGCCGTCTCCATGGGGAAGTGTGTACGCTTGGCGCCCGGAGGAAGTGACTCCGCTACCTCAATCGCAGGGGCTCGCCTCTGCGGCGTGTGGTGGTACGGGGCCGGGGACCGTGTGGCGGTGATCCCTCGTTGCGCTGGCGCTCCGCGGAGGGCTGGCTGCTCTATGCGTGCTCTTCCTGTTGACGCTCACCGAGAAGTGATCGTATCGTCGCTTCCGGGGCGCGGCCTTCGTGCATGACCGTACGCCGCGGCTTCGTCACTCGAAGCCGCGTGCACGGCCGGTTGACGGAGCCTCCTTTGCCGGAAGCACAATTCCTCCCGCTTGGAGTTCCTGGCGCGGCTGAGATCCCTCACCCGCTGGAAGCAACTCGCTTGAGCGCGGCCACCGCCGGACGATGATAGCCAGCCCGTTGACTCTTGGCTCCCTCGATGCCGCTTGCCGCCGGTACTGACCTGGGTCCTTACCGTATCCGACGTCTGCTCGGCGCCGGCGGAATGGGCGAGGTGTATGAAGGCCTCGACACGACCGTGCCGTCGCGATCAAGGTGCTGCCGGAAGGGTCGACCGATGCCAGTTCGCGCCAGCGGTTCCAGCACGAGGCGCGGGCGGTCGCGGCGCTGAACCACCCACATATCTGCACGCTGTTCGACGTCGGCCGCCAGGGTGACATCGATTACCTGGTCATGGAGTACATCGAGGGCGTGACGCTGGCCGAACGACTGGCGAGAGGCCCGCTGCCGGTGGCCGAGGCGCTGCGCCACGGGATCGAGTTCGCAGACGCCTTGGATCGGGCGCACCGCGCGGGCATCGTGCACCGTGACCTCAAGCCCGGCAACGTCATGCTGACGCCCGAGGGCGTCAAACTCCTCGACTTCGGCCTCGCCAAGCTGCGCCGACCGGTGGCGCCGGTCGAAGGTAAGTCCGCGGCCAAGACGCTCACCCAGCCGCTCACCGAGCGCGGCGCCATCCCCGGCACACTGCAGTACATGGCCCCGGAGCAGTTGGAGGGGAAAGAAGCCGATCCGAGGACGGACGTCTTCGCCTTCGGCGTTACATTCTACGAGATGCTCACCGCCAGGAAGGCCTTCGCGGGGACGACGCAGGCCGAGGTCGCCGGCCAGATCCTGCACGTCGAGGCGCCGGCCCTGCCGGTGGGGGAAGGAGGCGCCGGCGAGCGTCTGGAGCACATCCTGCGGCGCTGCCTCGCCAAGGATCCCGACGAACGATGGCAGAGCGCGCGCGACTTGTTGCTCGAGCTGAACTGGGCGGCAGAATCGCGGCAAGGCGCCGAGGCGCGGTCCGAGACCCCGCGCGCCGCCGGTGGACCGCGGCAGGTGCCGCTCCGCTGGGCGCTGGCCGCGGTGCTGCTGCTCGCCGTCCTCGCCGCCGTGCCGTGGTTGCGCTCCGCCCGGGGCATCGGCGCCGGGTCAGCGCCTTTGCCCGATCCGCCTGTGATCGTCCTGATGGATACGCCGCTCGCGGACCGTGTCTACGATCCGAGGACCCTCGCCAGCGGGGGCACGAACGCCGACGACATCACGGACATCCTGCGCGACCTCGACGTGGAGCTCCACAAGGAGACGACGAGCCCGGCCTGGCATCGGGAGGAGCAGGTGCTCAAGCAACGGCCGCGTCTGGTCGTCGCGCATCTGTCCTGCCTCCGCGACGACCGGGGAGAGGAGGGATCCCCGATGCATGACCTCTTACGCGACCAAGCGTGGGATCGGTTACGGGCTTTGATGGCTTACTGGGGGAGCGTCGAGCCGCAGACGCGCTTCCTGCTCTACAGCCGCGGCTTCCCGACCCAGCCCGAGCGCGATCGATTCGTGAGCGACCTCGTACAGCGCTTCCCGGCGCTGCGGAGTCGCGTGCTCATGATGCACGTGCCAGGCAACGAGCGCGCCTCCTTCCGCGACCCCGCCACCGCAGCGGCGCTGAAGCAGCAGGTCGTGGCGATGCTCCGTGAGGAGTGGCGGGGAGGGAACTAGCCCAGGTTCCTCAGCGGCGATGCTTTCGAAGTCCTGCTGTCTCACGAACTCGGGCCGGTATTAACGGCGCCGCTAAGGATAACCTGATGTGAGAAGAGGACGTCTCCAACATGTCTCCAAGACTGGGGAGCACTCCTGAGATGGGTTCTAATCAACCGGACGCGTGAACTGTTCCCGCGCCCAAAAACGCGGAGGGGAAATGCCATGGCCTTGGAATATCGAGCAGTCCATTTCGGCTTGGGGCCGACGACGAAGAAGGAGATGGTTGCCGTCCACCCCCTGGATTTCGGGAGGCCCGTGAACCGTGCCGAAGTGGTTCTGTCGGGATTTCTCTCGCGGTTCGACGGTGACGACCACGAGTTGTACGTCCACAGGATCCAGACGTACATCGACCGGATCGAGGGCTCCAAGGTCTATGTGAAGATCATCTACATGCTGCGAGACCACTCGGGCAACATCGACGACAGCTTCAGCGGTGTCGTTGACGTGCTGGTGTTTGCGGATGTGGCGTCCCAAATTCGGCCACCCGCGTTCTTCGGCAAGGCGAGTGCCAGGACACGAGGCGGAGCAAAGAGGCGAGCACGAGCCCGGTGAGGCGAGACGCGGCCGCGCTCACGACCCACGAAGGCCGGGTTCCGCGCGTCGTCATGAAATAGAAGGCTCGATCGTTCCGCGCAGCCGTGCCTCCACCAAAGCCTGCCTGCTTGAGTTTATAACAGATTATGTTATATTCTCAGGCATTATGATGGGTGAAGAACTCAAGAATGCCCGACACGAGGCTGGATGGACCCAGGAACGCCTGGCGAAGCGGTTGGGCATGACACAAGCGTACTTATCCCTCATGGAGGGAGGGAAGCGTCGTGTGCCCGATCGTGTCAAGCGGCATGTGACCGCTCTATTTGGTTTGCCGCCTACCTATCTGCCACTCTCTGCGCCTCCACGAGCCACCGATCCGACAAAGGCCGACGTTGAGCTTGAGCAGGGGCTCGCGAGACTGGGCTATCCGGGGTTGGCATACAGAAGGAGGCGAGGACCACGCCGGAATCCAGCGGATCTTCTCCTGGCGGCGCTTTCCCTTGATGACCTGGATCCACGCCTCGCGGAAGGTCTTCCTTGGTTGTTGCTCAGGTTCAACGGTCACGACACCGAGCACCTCGTCTCGCGGGCGAAGAGCCTCGACCTGCAGAATCGACTTGGGTTCACCGTCGCGCTGGCGCGTCGAGTCGCCGAGCGAAACCCAGCATTTCGGAACAGATTGGAGGAACTGAAGCGTCTGGAACTGCAACTGGAACGGTCGCGACTGGCCCGTGAAGATACGTACGGACGAAAGGAAAACAGCGAACGAATGCGCGCATGGGTGCGAGAAAACCGGACGCAGGAAGCAAGACACTGGAACCTGCTCTCGGACCTGAAAGCGGAGCATCTGCCCTATGCCGGACCGAATCCCGGAACCATGGCTCAGTTTCCTGCGGGACCTTGATCAGGCCCTGAAGGAAACTGTCGAAGTCCACTGTCTCGGTGGATTCGTGCTGAGTGTGCTGTCGGGACTTCCACGACCGACCGGGGACGTCGACTTTATTGAGGTCAGGCCTCTTGCTGCCGGAGAGGCCCTTCTGCGCCTGGCAGGCGAAGGCACTGCTCTGGCGAAGAAACACGATCTCCACGTCCAGCATGTGACCGTGGCGGAGTATCCCGAAGGATATGAAGGTCGATTGATTGACATCACACCCGCAGGTTTTCGTCGCTTGAAACTCAGGGCGCTCGAGATTCACGATGTCGTTCTGGCCAAGCTCTCACGCAACAGTCCGCGGGATCGGGCGGATGTCGAATACCTTGCCAGGAAGGGAGTCTTGGACCGTCGTCGGCTCGAAGAGCGGTTCGAGGCGGAACTGCGCCCATATCTCCTCAACGAGAAGCGCGGAATGCTCACCCTCGAGCTTTGGTTGGCCGAGTTCTTCGGAAAGGAGGAGCGGTGAGCGGGCAAGGCGGCGCGAGTTCGACTCCCGCCGCCTCCACCAGTTCTTTTCTCTTCCTCCTCATCGACCAATAGATGTTCCGCCGGCGTCTTCGAACCACGCCGGTCTGAGCGACGAAGGTTTACAACCCCCGCCTGGGCCCGCGAATCAGCGAGTCGAGCCTCAGGGTCTCCTGACCTCCGCCTCGCCGACTCGCCCCGACTCGTACCTCACGACCGCGAACCCCCGCGCCTCGTAGTCCCGCAGCCTCGCGTCGTACCGTTCGTCCTCCCGGCTCAGCACGGCGACCCGCTGTCCGAAGAAGGTCATCGACGCCAGCGTCACCGCGTGCCCCGTCCGCGCCGAAGCGAGGCCGACGACCAGGACGTCCTCCGCCTCGGTGCGATCGTGGATCTCGGCGGAGAGGCGGAAGAGCGGGTCGTTCTCCAGGCGCGTGAAAGGGAGGATCCCGTCGACGAACCCCGCGACGACGATGGAGAGCGCGAGCGCCGCGCTCCCCGCGAGCGCCCACCGCCTCAGGGGGATGCCGATCCGCGCGTGGATCGACGTGACGAGGAGCAGGAGCGGCGCGATGAGCGCGATCTTGTGCTCGGTATTCTCCGGATCCCACTGGCTGAGGAGGGCGCCCGTGATCGCCACGTGGACGACGAGCCCGCCGATCCAGAGATCTCCCGCGAGCCGTCGGCGCTCCCTCACGGCGTGCGCGATGAAGATCGCCGCCGGGATCGCGAGCCACATCCCGAAGCGGTCGACGACGGCCTCCCCCAGGCTCAGGGCCGCCGCGGAGAAGTTCGCGAAGAGATCGGGCGTCAGGTACGTCCCCGTCTTGCCGGAGTAATTGAAGAAGTACGCGAAGGCCGACGGCAGGTCGATCGAGCGCGCGCGGGCGATCCCGGAGATCACGAGGAGGATTACCGCGCCCACCGCCAGCCCGAAGAGCAGGGCGTGCCACAGGCCCCGCCGGGGATCGCGCAGGAGCAGGACGACGCCCACGGCCGGGACCAGAAGAACGTTCGTGAGGTGCGCCGCAATCGCGAGCCCGCAGAGAAGCGTGATCAGCAGGAGGTCACGCGCTCCCTGCCGCTCCGGCGCTCCGGAGAGGATGCGCCGAGCCGCCGTGTAGAGCGCCACGAGGACGAGCGTGTTCAGCGCGTAAACTTCCACCGACAGGAAATTCTCGAGGCACGCCTGGCTGAAGGCGAAGACGAGCGTCGCCCAGGCCGCCGCCGTGACGCCCGCGATCGATCTGACCAGCTTGGCGAAGGAGGCGATCGCGGCGAGGGCGAGGAGGATGTTCACGAGCCGCAGGATGTACAGCGACGCCTCCGGCGTCGCCGGGCGGCAGACGGCGAGGACCGCGGTCGTCAGAAGGTGCCAGAGAAGATGCGTGGGGACCGCCTCGTCGCGGAGCAGGACGCCGGGATCGTGGACCGACATGATGCCGAGCAGGTTGTAGTGGAGGGCGTCGGCGTTGAAGCGGTTCGAGGGAAAGATGAGGTAGACGGCGGCTACGGCGAGGACGACGAGGTACAGCTTCGACTGCCATAGTCCCCCGCTCGCCAACCCGGGGGACTTCCGATGCGACTCGCCGCCGCGCTCCACGATCTCGCCCTCGCGTTCCTCACCGGCGGCCTCGGCGTCTTCGTCGCGGTGAACCTGCTCTTCGAGCGCGCGCCGAGCCGCGAGATCGCGGGGCAGGTTGGAAACGCCATCTTCGGCCGGATCGGGCCTGCGTCCCTGGCGCTCGCGGTCATTGTACTTGGCGCGAAGATCGCTCTGCACAGCGCCGGGCGGCCGGGTGGCCTGGCCCGACTCTTGCAATTGTCCCACGCTCGGGGGGTGAACCGTGAGGGACCGATCGATGGCGACGCGCACTCTCGGCCTCGATTCCGCCGTGGCCCTGGTGGTGGGGGAGGTGATCGGCGTGGGCATCTTCCTCACGCCGACCGAGATGACCAAGGCCCTGGGCTCTCCGTTCTGGTTGCTGATGGTGTGGCTAGTGGTGGGGGCGGCGGCGCTGTGCGGCTCCCTCTGCTACGGCGAGCTGGCCGCGCGATATCCGGAAGCCGGCGGCGGCTATGTCTACCTGCGCGAGGCCTGGGGCCCCGGCGTAGCGTTTCTCTACGGGTGGAAGAGCTTTCTCGTCATGGATCCAGGCCTCACGGCGGCCCTCGCCACCGGGCTCGCCGGCTACGCAGCGACGCTCGTGCCGCTTGGGGAAATGGGTCAGAAGGGGGTCGCGATCGCGGCGATCCTCCATCTCGCAGTGATCAACGCCATGGGCGTGCGGCTTGGTGGGCGCGTGGTGAAGTCGCTCACCGTGCTGAAGCTGCTTCTCCTCGGAGCGATCATCGCGTGGGGCTTCGCCTCGGGGCGCGGCGCATGGTCGAACTTCCTGCCGTTCATCGAGCCGCGCCCCGGCTCGGCGCCGCTGGTCGCCGGGCTTGCCGGGGCAATCATCGGAGCGTTCTTCGCGTTCGGCGGCTTCTGGGACGTGGCGAAGATCGGGGGTGACGTGCGGGATCCGTCGCGGACCCTTCCGCGCGCCCTGGCGCTCGGCGTCGGCGCGGCGACGCTGGTCTATGTCCTCACGAGCGCTGTCTTCATCTACCTGGTGCCGATCGCAATGGTGGACTCCGGGCCCGCGTTCGCCGCACAGGCCGGCGCCGCGCTGTTCGGCGCGGCCGGCGGGCCGGTGCTCGCGGCGGTCGTCCTCATCACGATCTGGGGGAGCCTGGCGGCGGTTGTGATGACGGCACCACGCGTCTACTACGCCATGGCCCGGGACGGACTCTTCACGCGCTCTGTGGGCCGGCTTCACCCCCGCACCGGCACTCCGGTCAGGGGTATCGCTCTGCAGGCCGCGCTCGCCTGCCTCGTGGTGGCCGTGTCGACCTTCGATGCGATCATCGCCTATTTCATTTTCGTGACGGTGGCGTTCGTGGCCCTCACCGTCGCCGGGATCTACCGGCTGCCGCGGCCCACTGGCAGTACGTTCCGCGTTCCTGGTTACCCGGTGACACCCCTCGCGTTTCTCGCGCTGCTCGTCACGCTCCTGGCGCTGCTCGCCGCGGGGCGGCCCTTCGAGGCCGCGCTCGGGACGAGCGTGGTCGCGCTGGGGTATCCCGTCTACCGATTCGCAGTGGGACCGCGCGGGCCTTCAATGGAGGAAAGCTGATGGCATGGATCAAGACGATTCCGCTCACCCAGGCCGACGAGGCGCTGCGGGCGGCCCTCGAGGCACAACACAAACTCTATCCGAAGGAGTACGCGCGGGATCCGAACGACGATGGCGCGACGAGCATCGTAGCGACACACACGCTGATCCCCGAGGCGCTGCATCATGCCTTCGCGACGTTCGGCGCTCTGATGTCACCCGACCTGCCTCTGACACGACGCCAGCACGAGATGATTACGACCGTCGTCTCCGCGACGAACCGGTGCCACTACTGACTGGATTCCCACGCAGAGTTTCTGCGTCGCGTGACGATGGACGAGGGTTTGGTGGAGGCGATCCGGAAGGACTTCCGGACCGCCGCGATCTCCGAGCAGGATCGCGTGATGCTGGAGTATGTCGAGACGCTCACCAAGGACGCGACGCGCATTGGCAAGGGCGATCACGACAAGCTGCGCGCCGCCGGGTTCGACGACAGGGGCATCCTGCAGATCACGCTGATCGCTTCGTGGTTCAACTACATCAATCGTGTCGCCGACGCGCTCGGCGTGGGACGGGACTGACGGGCCTCGAGGCGCCGCGGATACGTACGTGCGGCGACCCGGACGCATGAAATCTATGCGTTCCCCGTCCTCTCCTCGTCATCATCCTGCCCGCCGGCGACGACCCGGCCTGGCACGCGCGTTGCTGTAGCAACCGCGACAACGCCTGCAGTCCATCCGGAATCAAACGCTTCGAGATCCTCCGTGGAGGCTCGGCATGGTATCCCCGCGCAAGTCGCTCCTGCCCGCCGTCGCACTCATCGGGTCATTGTTCTTCGCGCCGGCGCTGGCCCAGAACGCGGAGGCAACATTGAAGGGCGTCGTGCGCGGCGCCCAGAACGCTCCGGTCGCCGGCGCCACGGTCACCGCGATCAATAAGGCGACGAAGGCCGCGCTGACTGCCACGACGGGGGCCGACGGGAGCTACTCGCTTTCCCTGCCGCCCGGCTCCTACAGCGTCACGGCGACGGCGTCCGGGTACTATGCGCCGACCGTCGCGGTTGAGGTCGTGGCCGGCCGCGACAACAAGGCCGATCTCTCGCTCAGCGCGCGTCCGACCGAGGTCGTCACCGTCACGGCGACCAAGCGCGAGATGGATCCGATCGACGTGCCGATCTCGATGGTGGCGCTCGGGGAGCAGGACATGCGCGATCGCGGCGCCGAGGACATCGAAGACATCGCGGCGAACGTGGGCTCCTTCACCGTTCAGAGCCTGGGCCCCGGCCAGAGCCAGGTCGCGATGCGCGGCGTCTCGGCCGGACAGATCGCCCGCGACCAACCGGGCGTGAAGGAGCAGGTCGGCATCTACCTGGACGAATCGCCCATCGCCATGTCGCTGTTCACGCCGGATCTGGATCTGGTGGACATGAACCGCGTGGAAGTGCTGCGTGGTCCGCAGGGAACCCTCTACGGCGCGGGCTCGGTCACGGGGACGGTGCGCTACGTCACCAACCAGCCCGCGCTGGAAGTCAACGAGGGGTTCGTCGAATTCGGAGGCGGCTCCGTCAGCGACGGCGACAGCATCGGCAGCCTGAAGGCGGGGATCAATGTTCCTTTCGGAGAGAAGACGGCGGGCCGCTTCGTCGGGTACTACAGCGGGCTGGCCGGATACATCGATGCGATCCAGCCCGACCTCAGCACGGACGAGGACGTCAATGACGGCTCGCGCTCGGGTGCGCGCGTCGCTTTCACGTTCGCCCCGAGCGATGAATGGACGATCACGCCGCGCGTGGTCTACCAGGAAGCCCAGTCGGACGGCTGGAACCTCTTCGACGAGTACAACATCCTCGCCAATCCCTTCACCACGACGCGCCCGAACGTGGACGTGGACCAGAATGAGGAATTCACGCAGCTTGGCGAATCGTTCGAGGACGACTTCCTGCTGGTCGACCTGAACGTGACGTACAAGTTCGACAACATGACCCTCACGTCGATCTCCAGCTACATCGATCGTGAGATCCGCATCGTCCGCGACACCACCGCGCTGAGCGCCAGCTTCACCGGTTCCTCCGGGGGATTCCCCGAGCCGGTCTACACGCTCGACTCGCCACTGTTCGACAACACCGACCTGACGATGTTCGCGCAGGAGATCCGTCTCTCGGGCGAGCAGGAGCGCTTCCAGTGGCTGGGAGGGGTCTTCTACAGCGACGGGGAGCGCCTGTACGGACAGGATGTCAAGATCCTCGGGTTCCAGGACGCCACGGGCATCCCGACCGACATAGGTGTTCTGGCCCCCAAGGACAGCATCTTTTTCAGCAAGTTCGATTACGATCAGAAGCAGATCGCCGTGTTCGCGGAGGCGACCTTCGACGTGAAGGAATGGCTCAAGATCACGGGAGGCCTCCGCTACTACGATTATGACGAAGAGAAAGAGCAGCTCGTCGACGGCGTGTTCGGCAACCCCCTTTATCCCGCCGCCGTGCAGGAGCTCCCCGGTGAGGTCGACGCCACCGGCGTGGCGCCGAAGCTGATCTTCAGCTTCAAGGTGTCCGACGACGCCTACATCAACGCGCAGGCCTCGAAGGGGTTCCGCCTGGGCGGCATCAACGACCCGCTCAACACGCCGGTGTGCAGCCCGGCGGATCTCGTCACATTCTCCGGTCACGAGACGTGGGAGGATGAGACCGTCTGGAACTACGAGGTGGGCTACAAGTCGCGGCTGATGGGGGGGAACGCCTCGTTCAACATCGCGGCTTTCTACATCGACATCACCGACCTTCAGACCACCGTCACCGCGGGCACATGCACCTCGCGTCTGATCTTCAACGTCCCGGAAGCGCACAGCCAGGGGGTCGAGGTCGAGTTCGAGGCGGCGCTGACGCGCAACTTCGACTTCGCCGTCTCAGCGAGCTACATCGACTCGGAGCTCGGCTCGACGCTCACCTCGACCGATCCGAATGGCGTCGTCACCATCGTGTCGGGCATCGAGGACGGGCGGCGGCTGCCGACCGTTCCTCAGGTCCAGGCCGCCGCCACCGGCATCTATCAGTGGGCGGTGGGGTCGACCTCGCAGATGTACGTTTCGGGCACATGGCAGCACATCGGATCGCGCTTCACGCAGGTGGGCGACGAAGACCTCGGCACGCTGGACATGACCCAGGTCCCGCCGCTCTTCAACACGATCGGCGGGCCCCTGACTCAGACGACGTTCCATTACGACCCGGAGCTGCCCGCCTACGATATCGTGAACATGCGTGTGGGCTGGCGGCGCGCCGATTGGGATATTGCGGCGTACGTGAACAACCTGACGGACGAGCTGGCGTACCTGGCGCTGGAGCGCGAGCGCGGCACGCTCGCCCGCGTCGGTTACCTGACCAACCAGCCCCGCACCATCGGCATCGCGGCCCGCTTCAACTTCTGACGCTCGCCGGCCGTCGGCCAGCGAGCGTGCGGACGCATTTCAGCGATACAAAGCCGCGTCTCCAGCACGGACGAGCCCCTGTCGCGGCACCCTGGTCCTTATCGATTGCCAATATACTACTTGACGCTATTCGATAAATAGTGTATTGATATTCGATATACCAGAAGGAGGTGAGAATCATGTCAACGCCATCCTCGTCATCCGCCGCGCTGCCGATCGCGTACGTCGTGCTGCGGATCCTCATCGTCTTGAACTGGCTGATCGGCGCCGCCATCCTCGTTCTGCTGGTCGCCATGCCCACCAGGCAATGGATCATGAGCGCGCTCGAACTTTCGCCTTCGCCTGAGGCAGAGCGGCTGATCATGGGCTTGCGCGCGATCGCCGTGATCGGTCTCGTCGCGACCCCCTTGAACCATGTCGTCCTCAAGCGGCTGTTCGCGATCGTTGAGACGGTTCGCGCAGGCGACCCGTTCGTCGTCGCGAACGCGCGCCGTTTGCAGGCGATCGCCTGGGCGCTCCTCACGCTGCAGCTTCTCAGCATCGTCATCGGCGCGATCGCCAAAGCCGTTTCGACTCCCGCGCATCCGCTCGATCTCGATGCCGGTTTTTCGATCAACGGCTGGCTCGCCGTCCTCTTCACGTTCCTGCTCGCCCGTGTGTTCGCGGAAGGCGCGCTCATGCGCGAAGATCTCGAAGGGACGGTGTGACGTGGCGATCGCCGTCAAGCTCGACGACCTGCTCCACGATCGGCGGATGACGCTGACCGAGCTGGCGGAACAGATCGGAATGGCGCTGGCCAACCTCTCGATCCTCAAGACCGGCAAGGCGCGCGCGATCCGCTTCTCGACGCTCGATGCGATCTGCGAGGCGCTCTCGTGTCAGCCTGGCGACATTCTCCGGTTCGAGCCGGAGCATGCAGGACGCGAGCGACCGACCGCGGCGAGCAAACCGAGCGCAAACCGATGAACGCCCTGCTGAACGCGCACGCATTCACGTGGCATGAGGCACACACAACAAGGATGACCCCAATGAAACCTAACGTCATGCTGACCATCGCGTCTTTTCTCTCGGTCCTCTTTTTGACGCTTCACCTGGCGGCCGACATCGTGTACGGGTTTGAACCGGGAGGGCTCTCAAATCTGGTGGGAGCGGTGCTCATCTCCGTCGTCTGGCTGTACGGAACGCTGATGCTCGCCGAACGGCGATCGGGGTATATCATCATGCTCTTCGGGTCGCTCCTTTCGTTGGTCGTCCCCGTCATCCACATGAAGGGGAAGGGTGTCGGCGTCACCAGCAGGATGGCCAATTCCAGCGGACACTTCTTTTTCGTCTGGACGCTGATCGCGCTCGGCGTGATCGGGCTCTTCTCCGCCATCCTCTCAGCGCGCGGACTTTGGAGCCTGCCATGGCGCCGGTCCCGGTAGTCCGACGAAAATGGAAAGTCCCGTCCCACGTCTTCCCTCACTGAAGCATCACTTCCTGCTCAGAAAGCGCTCAGGACTTCACCTTGCTGTCGGTGGAGATTAGGGTGGTGCGGTTGCACTGGCGCAATCCGCTACCGATGGAGGAAAGCCGGTCATGACGAGAGCCATCATGGCCTACGGGGCGTTCGCCATCGTGCTCGTCCTCCTCGCCGGAGTCGCCGTCCACTGGACCCTGCGCGCGCGCGCGGAGCAGAACGTCGACCCCGTCGCGGAGGCCGCGCCCGCGATCAACCCCTCGACCGCGGCGCCTGCGGATGAGGGTCACCGGGGCTTCATCTACGGTCGCATCACCACCAACGACGGCGCCACCTACGAGGGGCGGCTGCGCTTCGGGGGCAACGAGGAGGCGTTCTGGGGCGACTACTTCAACGGCTTCAAGGACGAGAACCCCTGGGTCACCCACGCGCCGCCCGAACAGCTCAAGGAGCGCCGCTCGCTCGAGATCTTCGGGGTCGAGATTGCCCAATGGGAGGACCAGACCGACCTCGGCCGGCCTTTCATGGCGCGCTTCGGCGACCTCACGCGCATCGAGCCGCATGGCAGTGACCTGCAGGTAACTCTCAAGAGCGGGACCGTGTTCCATCTCGACCGCTTCGGCGCCGACGATCTCGCCGACGGCGTGAGAGTGTGGGACGGCAGGCGCGGCGTCGTGGACCTCGACGAGTGGCGGATCCGCACCATCGAGCTCCTCCCGACCGCCCGGCTGAGCGCCGTCCCCGAACGGCTGCACGGCACAGTGCGCACGCCGCAGGGCGACTTCACCGGCTTCGTCCAGTGGAATCGGCTGGAGTGCGTCGGCTCCGACGAGCTCGACGGTCGCACCGCCGACGGTGAGCTCAGCCTGCGTTTCGACACCATCCGCTCCATCACGCGCCGCTCGAGCGACAGCTCCCTGGTGACGCTCCGCGACGGCCGCGAGATCGTGCTCTCCGGTGCCCACGAAGTCGGCGACGGCAACCGCCGCGGGATCTACGTCGACGACCCGCGCTACGGCCGGGTGCTGATCTCCTGGGACGCCTTCGAGCGCCTCGACTTCAGCCCCGTCGACAGCGGCCCCGCCTACGGCGACTTCCCGCCGGGGCGCCCGCTCACCGGCAGCGTCACTGCACGCGACGGCCGCCGCCTCGCCGGCCGGCTGGTCTACGACCTCGACGAGAGCGAGACCACCGAGACGCTCGACGCCCCATCGCAGGGAGTGGACTACACCATCCCCTTCGGCCTGATCGCCTCGATCGTGCCCCTTGGCCGCGAAGAGCGCGGCGCCCGGCGCGCCGTGGTCACCCTTCATAACGGCGAGGTCTTGCCGCTCGAGCGCACCGGCGACCTCGGCAAGGGAAATGCCGGCATGCTGATCTTCGTCGACGGGGATCAGCGCCCCGAGTACGTGCCCTGGGCCGACATCGAGCAGGTCGACCTCGATCGTCTCCCGGCGATGTAACCCGGGAGTGGTGCTATGTCCGGATCTCACACATCGCCGAAGGAAGCAGTCCAGCCCTCGCGTGTGGCGATCTGAGGCAGGGTCAGACCCTCGGCTGTCCCCGCTGCAACGACCCTCTTGATACTAGCCTCCCGTTCGGCGCGGTATTCGGAGATCCTCCGCCGATCCGCTTCGGCAAGCGCGCGCCGGAGAGCACCGGCTTCAAGATCCCGGCAGTAGGCGGGCGTTCCGGGTTGCTGCCGCCAGGAATTGTCCAGATCGCCACCGTCGACGGGGTCGAATCCGAGATCGTCGACGAGGCGAAGCACCGTTGTCTTGGCGTCCGACGAATCGCCGGCGACTGAGAGAGCTATCCGGCCCGTCGCTCCTCTCGGAACGCCCTTCGTGAGAAGGCTCTGGGCGACGATGGTGTTGAACGCCTTGATCACGGGGCGCCCGAGTCGCTGCGCGACCCATTGGCTGTCGGGCATGCCGCGGTCGATCGCATCGATGCGGCCATCCCGAAGCTCCGGGTGGTAGTTGCCGGTGTCGATCACGACGACGCTGCTCGGCACGTTCGCAAACAGGCCTCGTGGAAGATCGACGACGGCCTTCGTCGGGATCGCGAAGATCACCAACTCGCCGAGCTTGGTGGCATCGACGACAGAAACGGGCGTTGCGCCGATCCCGGCCGCCAAGGCGGTCAGGCCATCCGGTCCTCTCGAGTTCGCAATCGACACCTGGTGTCCGAGCTTGGCGAGGCGGCGCGCGAGCGTCCCTCCAATGTTTCCGGCGCCAATGATTCCGATCCGCATGTGCATACCTCCTCTCGAGATCTTTTCACTGCACAAGATGCAACGCATGGCCAACGCGCCCCAGGCGAACAAGTCCACCTCTGCCTCAGGTCACTTCTCTTCTTGGTCCAGCGGCGTCTCGCGGTAGTCGGAGGTAATTGATTGGCTATTCAACCGGACGTTGGGTTCGCACCGCGTCTTCGGACCCTTTGGCCGCGAGGCGCCGCCAGGCTCCCGGCGTACTCAGCGGGGGGCCGTCCCACGAGCTTCTTGAACTCTCTGATGAAGTGTGCCTGGTCGGCGTACCCCAGTTGGAGCGCGAGATCCGCCCAGTCGAAGATGTGGCCCGTCGCCACGCGATCGGCGGCATCGAGCAGACGGTAGCGCTGGATCACCCATTTCGGGCTGACGCCGACGTATTCCTTGAAGAGTCGTTGAAGTCCTCGCTGGCTGATTCCGAAATCGTTGGCGAGCTGGGCCACGCGCGTCACGCTGCGGTGGTTCGCGATGCGCGCGGCGACGCGGCCGGCCAGAATCATGTCTCCATCAACCGACGGATGGCAGCTCAGCAAGAAGCGCTCCACCACCGCGATCGCATCCCGGTCATCTGGATGCCGGAGAGCGCGCTCGCCCAGCATCGCGGCTCGCGGCCCGAACACGTCGGTCAGCGGAAGCCGACGGTCGGTGAAGCTCGAGATGGGAGAGTTCACCAGCGACCGAAAGGCGCCGGGCCGGAAGCGGGTGCCAAGCACGCGCCCTCGGCCGGTGAGCACGCGCGAGAACCGCTCGCGCATCACGCCATAAATCCTGGATTGGCCCGCCTCGAGCACCATGTGGACCGATGCGATCGGCACGGTTTCGGCAATCCGGGGCTCTGTCAGATCCCACCGAACAACCCAATAATGCTCGACGAGTTGTTCCAGATCAGGTGAAGGCCAATAGCGAGTCACACGGTCAACGGCCTCGGACCTCCGTACGTGGAGGATGCCGACCGGGCGCTCGAGCTTTGTCCGGACTTTGTCGCGTTTCTTCAATCCCCGCATCGCCGCGAACCGTAACATACGGGGCAATCGAAGGAGGAGTATCTAAAATGACGAAAGCCATGGCGCTCTGCGCGGCTCTCCTGCTGCAGGCGCTCGGAACGGAGGCGAAAATGGACACGGGACGACACGCGAGCGGGACGTTCGAGGTCAAGGTGACGCCTGTCGCTGGCTCCGACAAGGGAGTCGCGTCTGCGAGGATGTCGCTGGCGAAGACATTTTCCGGTGAACTGACGGGAACGAGCAACGGCGAGATGTGGGCGACGGAAACAGGGGTTGAAGGATCGGGCGGCTACGTCGCGATCGAGAAGGTTGTGGCGACCCTGAACGGACGCAGCGGCTCCTTCACGTTGATTCACCAGGGCACCATGCGACGGGGGGCTGAGTTCCAGATGCGGATCGTGGTGGTGCCGGACTCCGGAAGCGAGCAACTCGCCGGGCTGGCGGGGACGATGACGATCCGTATCGAGAAAGATAAGCACTTCTACGACTTCGACTACACGATGCCGGATCCACGGTAGCGCGAGGCGCCGCCGGACTTCGTCGGATGAGCAGCTCTGCGTGTATATCGACAGGATGCTCGATTATCGACATCGGCGCCGACTCGAGTCACGGCCGGCTCGACGATCTTCCGAAGGGGCAGCTTGGCACGGAACTTGATGGTGAGTCGGACAATCAATCAACGTAAGCGTGCGGGCCTGGGTGCGATTCCAAGAGGGGAACGAACATGAGCGAGAGATTCAAGGGAAAGGTTGCGGTGGTGACTGGCGGCAACAGCGGTATAGGGCTCGCCACGGCAAGGGCGTTCGTCCGGGAGGGCGCGAAGGTCGCGATCACGGGTCGAAACGACTCGACACTTCAGGCCGCCGGGCGGGAGCTTGGTCCCGACGCCCTGGCGATCAAGGCCGACATCTCGCGCGTCCCGGAGATCACGGCCGCGATGGGGCGGATCAAGGAGCGATTCGGCCGGATCGATGCTCTGTTCGTCAATGCCGGCACCGCGCGGTTCGTCCCGTTCGAGGAGGTCAGCGAGGAGTACTTCGACGAGACGGTGGCGACGAATCTCAAGGGCGCGTTCTTCACCATCCAGAAGGCCGTCCCCCTCCTCGGGCGCGGGAGCGCGGTGGTGCTGAACGCCTCGATCAACGCACGCATGGGGCTGGCGAATACCAGCGTCTACGGGGCTACGAAGCCCGCCGTGGTAAACCTGGCGGGAACCCTGTCGGCCGACCTCCTGCCTCGCGGCGTGCGCGTGAACGTCGTGAGCCCTGGGCCCGTGGCAACCCCTATCTTCGACCGAATCGGCCTGTCGGAGGAACAGGCCAGGCAGACAAAGGACTGGATCGCCGGGCAGGTGCCCTTGGGGCGGTTCGGCCATCCGGACGAGGTCGCCTCGGCGGTGTTGTTTCTGTCCTCACCGGAGTCCGCCTTCGTCGTGGGAACCGAGCTGGTGGTGGACGGCGGCATGCTCCAGCTTCGATCTCAGCCATCGTCCATGCGCGGCTGACCCGGTCCCGGTCGGTCAAGCGCCATTCGGCATTCGCGCGCGAGATTCATTTCCCTGATGGAGTGCCGATCGGAACGCAGGAGGCTCAGTGGCATTTGAAGGGCGGCCGTTTCGACAGGAGCTCGGAGAGTCTCAGCCGCGGCGCTCGAGGAGGAACTGCCGGATGGCGGGATCCTCGGTCAGCCCGATCGCGCGATCGTAGGCCGCCGTTGCCGCGTCCATCTGGCCGAGCTGTCTGAGGAGGTGGGCGCGCACGGCCCAGTAGGGCTGATAGGCGGCCACGACGCCGCGGTCCAGCGCGTCCAGAAGCATCAGTGCCGCGGCGGCGCCGCGGGCCTCGGACACCGCCGCGGCCTGCGCCACGCGTGCGCCGAGCGTGGGGGCGATGCGGACGAGGTGTTCGTAGAACAGGACGATGGCGTCCCAGTCGGTGCGGCCGCTGCGGGCGCGCTCGGCATGGACCGACTGGATGGCTGCCTCGAGCTGGAACCGGCCGACCCGGCCCAGCCCCGCGGCCGCCGCCAGCTCGCGCTCGGCCTCGCGGAGTAAATCCACGGACCAGGAGGCAGGATCCTGCTCTGAGAGCGGTACGTAGGTTCCGCCGGCCGCACGCCTCGCGCCGCGGCGGGCCTCGCTGAACAGCATGAGGGCGAGAAGTCCGCGGACCTCGGGCTCCTCCGGCATGCGGGATCGGACCACCCGCGAGAGCCAGATCGCCTCGTCCGCCAGGTCCCGCCCGCGCGGGTCGGCGCCGGCGGCTTCATCGAGGGAGATACCGTACGCTGCGTACACCCCTTCGAGTACCGAGTCGAGCCGGGCCGGCAGCTCGTGAGCTTCGGGGACCTGGAACGGGATGCCCGCCTCGCGGATCTTCCGCTTGGCTCGCACCAGCCGCTGCCCCATCGTGGCCGGCGGGACGAGGAACGCATGTGCAATGCGCGCCGCGTCGAGGCCGAGGACTGTCTGGAGCATCAAGGCTGAGTGCAGGGAGGAGTCGATCGCCGGATGGGCGCAGACGAACAGCAGCTCGACGCGCCGGTCGGGAAACGATCCGGCCACATCCGGCGGCGACGTGATTCCCTCCGTCAGACGCCGGATCGTGTCCTGGTGGTCGCTGCGCACGCGTACGCGGCGGGCCTGGTCGATCACACGATGCCGCGCGGCAGTGAGCAGCCACGCCTCGGGCTGCTGCGGCACGCCGTCGCGCGGCCAGGTATCGAGGGCAGCGAGCAGCGCCTCTCCCAGCGCGTCCTCCGCGCCGGCCACGTCACGTGTCTCGGAAGAGAGATAAGCCAGCATGCGCCCGTAGGAGGCGCGCGCCACCGACTCGACTGCGTGCTGTGCGTTCCCCATGGCGCTCAGGGACGATCCACGGCCTCGAGATAGTCGCTGTCCACCGGCCGGATCTCCAGGGCGCCGGCCGCGGCGGCGGGGCAGCGCGCGGCCCAATCGAGGGCCGCATCCAGGGAGGGCAAATCGAGAATGAAGAACCCGCCCAGCTCCTCCTTGGCCTCGGCGAACGGTCCGTCCTGCACCAGCCGCCTGCCCTCCCGCAGGCGCACCGTCGTGGCGGTCGCCGCCTGCTTCAACGGCGCGCCATCGACGTAGACTCCCGCCTCGACGAGGACCTTGTGGTACGCGCGCCATGCGGCGAGGTATGGCTCGCCCGCGGGGTCGCCCCGATTGTCTATGTCGGCGGGGGGTTCATAGACGATCATCATGTAACGCATCGTAATCCTCCTCGTGGGAAAGGTCTGGTGCGACACCAAGGCGCATTCATACATATGACGGCCGACGGCGTGCAGGTTCGACATGGTGCGCCATCCCCGCGCGCAGCTGCGCGCCGGGCGACGCCCTGGTGCTATCGCTGTTGTCCTTGCTCATCGTGCGCATCGATGAAGACATCGACCTGCTGGCCCACGAACAGTGGCAGGTCATCCCGCTCGACCCTGTAGATGACTTGCAGCACGCGAGTGTCCACACGCTCCGTGCTGTCCCCGGTCAGGGACTTTTTGGGGACCACGAACGGCTCGAACCGCACGAAGCGCAACGGCGTCGTCATGCCGGCGTTGCCGCGGACGTGGCCCGTGGCCGCCGCATCCCCCTTGACCCGCCACGCCTCGTGCTCGTCGACGTCGACGCGAACGTGCAGCGGCTTGGCCCGGCCGAGCAGAATCAGGGGCGCGGGTGCGAGGCCCGCCGGTGCAAACTCGCCGGCGCGCAGCTTGACCTGCAGGACCTCGGCATCGATCGGCGCACGGACCGTGCTCCGCTCGATCTCCACCTCGACGGCGTGCTGCTGCGCTTCGGCCGCGGCCACGTGAACCCTGGCCGCTTCCAGCTCGGCCGCGGCCGTAGCCACCGCCGACCCCCGGCGGGTGACCTCCTCGACGCTGACGGCGCGTTTGTCCCTGACCTGTTCCACGAACTCACGCTGCCGCTTCAGGTCCTCGAGGCGCGCCGCGGCGACGCCGGCCTCGGCCCGGGCCACCGCCAGGGCTTCGCGCTTCACGTGGAGATCGGCCCGCAGGTGGCGGGCGTCGAGCTCGAACAGGGGCTCGCCGTCCTTCACGGACTGTCCGGCGGTGACGAACACCCTGGTCACGACGCCGCTGAGCGGTGTGCCCACCGAGATGTTCTCGGTGCTGGATTCGACGAGTCCCACCGCCGCGACCGTTCTCGAGAATTCGGAGATTGGCGGCGCAGCCGGTGGGTCGGTGCGCTCCCTGTGCGGAGATGTCCGGACGATGGAGAACGTCGCCCAGAGCGCCGCCAGGATGCCGGCCAATAGAAGCGTGTATCGTTTCATGCGACTGCCTCCTGAACAGGTTGCAGGCCCCGCGGGTCCGAAGAGCCGTTGGGGCGCGTGACCTCCACGATTCTCCCGTCGTCCATACGGGCGATGCTGTGGGCGTAGCGGAAGACACGCGAGTCGTGGGTCACCACGATGACGGCCCGATCGGGCTGGACGGCGTTGCGCGCCAGAAGCTCCATGACGGCTTCGCCGCTCGCATGGTCCAGGGCCGCCGTCGGCTCGTCGCACACCACGAGACGCGGCTCATGGACGAGGGCGCGGGCCAGAGCCACGCGCTGCTGCTGCCCGCCCGACAGCGTGCTGGGGAGCGCTTTGGTGCGGCGTCCGAGACCCAGCCGCGCCAGGAGCTCCTCGCCGCGCGCGACCGCTTCCTTCCGGCCGACCCCTGCGGCGAGCAGCGGCACGGCGACATTCTCCGCCGCCGTGAAGGCAGGCAGCAGGTTGTACTGCTGGAAGACGAAGCCGACGTTCCGCCGGCGGAACAGGACTCGCTCCGTGTCCGAGAGGTCGTCCATGCGCGACCCCAGAACCGCGAGCTCCCCCGCCGTGCGGTCCAGCAAGCCGGCGACGATCGAGATCAACGTCGTCTTGCCGCACCCGCTGGGTCCGACAAGAAAGCTCAGCTCGCCGAACCGCGCGCTGAAGTCGACGCCTCGGAGCGCCTCGACCCGGGCTTCGCCTCCGCCAAAATGCTTGCGGACATCCCGGCATGCGACAGCAAGGTCGCTCGTTGTCATTGCTTCACCCCCGGAAGACCGCGGCCGGCTCGAGGATCAGGACCCGCCGGATGCTCAGGATGCTGGCCACGATGACCACGAACAGGATGCAGACGCCGGTGAGCGCCACGCACTGCCACATGAGCACGATGCCGCGGGTGGCCAGCTTGTGGAGGGTGATCTCGAAGAACGTGGCCGCCATGCCGGTGCCGAGGGCGAAGCCGAGACCGGCCACGCTTCCGGCCTGCAGCAGGATCATGCCGACGAGCCGCGCGTTGGTCACGCCCATGGCCTTGAGGGCGCCGAACTGTTTGAGATTCTCGACCGTGAACAGGTAGAAGGTCTGGCCGGCGACCACGGTCCCGACGACCAGCGCCACGGCGATGGTGATGCCGAAGTTGACCGGGATGCCGGTGTTCCTGAGGTAGTAGTTGACGCAGTCCCACATGAATTCTTCAGTGGTACGCGCACGGAGGCCCGTCTGAGCCTCGATGCGAGCCGTAAGTGATTTCGGATCGATCCCCGGCGCCGGCCGGGCGATGATGAATGAAAGCTCGGCCCTCTCGCGCCCCAGGAAGTTGACGGCCTGGCTGTAGCGGGCATGCATCACGGGCAGGCTCACGAAGGGAGCCGAGGCGTCGGAGATGCCCACGATCGTGACCCGGTGGTCGTTCATCTCCAGCGTGCGGCCCAGCTCCAGCGGCTCGCCAGGGAAGAGGAGGGTGTAGCCTGCCTGGTCGACGATGACGCCATCGGGTTCGCGCAGGCGCTCCCAGGATCCCATGATCATCTTGCGCGGCGCGCCGGCGAGCGTCGCGTCGTCCAGGCCGACAAGGAAGGAAACCGCGAACTTGCCCTCGAGCGTGCGGGCAACCGGGTTCCCTTTGAAGAGCCGGACCGCCCACGCGACCTCCGGCACGCCGCGCACGCGGGTCAGGTCCGTGTCCTTGAGTGCTTTCGTCTGCTCCCAATACTCCGTCTGCGGGTCCATCACCCAGACTTCGGCGTCGGTGACGTCGAGGATCTGGCTCGCCGTGCGCTTCAGGATGTTGGCGAAGATGGAGGTTTGATTCTCCAGCAGGAACGTGCAGAAGGCGATGGCGAACACGAGGCCGAAGTACTTCGCGCGGTCACCCGTGAGCATACGCAAAGCCACGAAGTTCATGAGGCACCCCCGTGTGCGCGCGCCCGCGGCTCGGTCCTATGATGTATATACATGTTTATCTCCAAAAAAAAGCCTTACGCATCGCCCATGACTCCCGCCAGAACCGAAAGCTCGGTGATGATCCGCTCCCATCTCTCCTCGCCGACGCGGGACTTGAGGTCCTTTTGCGCCCGCTCCCAGGCCGGCATGGTCCGCTTGATCTGGGCTCTTCCCGCCGCAGTCAGCTCCAGCCGCCGCTCGCGCCGGTCCTCCCCCGAAAGCGCGCGCAGCCAGTTCCTGGCCTCGAGGGGCCGGAGCGTCCGGCTCAGCGTCGTGCTGTCCAGGGCGAGCAGGCGCCCCAGCCGTCCCTGCGTGATCGGTCCGGCATGTGCGAGCGCCCGCAGCAGGGTGAATTGCGCGATGTTCAGGCCGCTGCCGCGGAGATGCCGCTCATAGGCACGTGTCATGGCCCTGGAGGCCCGGCGGAAGACGGCGCAGGCGCAAGGCAGGCGGGGCAGGGCGGCGAGGACCGATTCATTCTTCTTCATGATGCCGTGATTGTATGCACATACATCTAGTTTGTCAAGAATGTTTCTTGGGCGCGACCTGCAGGCGAGCACTATTATCCGCGCATGCTGGGCGCGCTCTTCTCTGCATTGCACGTTCTCAGCCTGGGGATCGGCCTGGGCGCAGTCGTTTCACGAGGGCTGGCGTTGCGTGCGGTGGTGGCGGGAGAGCAGTGGGCCGTAAAGCGCGTTCTGGCCGCGGACAACTTCTGGGGGCTCGCAGCGATTCTCTGGATTGTGACCGGCCTGACGCGCCTCTTCGGCGGGCTGGACAAGGCGCTCGACTTCTATCTTCACAATGGATTCTTCTGGCTGAAGATGACGTTCTTCGGTCTGGTCTTCGCTCTGGAGATCACGCCGATGCTCGCCTTCATCCGCTGACGCGTCGCACTTCGGAAGGGCGGCACGCCCGACACGCGGCGCGCCGCCCTCTTCATCCGCCTCAACGACACCGAGACGGTGCTCGTGCTGATGATACCGTTTGTTGCCGCGGCGATGGCCCGCGGCCTGTGGCTGCTCGAGTAGTCTGATCCGGCTGTCCGGAGCCCGGCGTCTGCAGAACGCGTGAGATCTTCCTCGGTGGTGACTCAGTCCGGCCCGTCGCCGCTAATATGGGTATCGTTCGGGTTGGGACTGCCTTTCCGCGTTTCCACAAGCGACTTCAGGCTCATCAGATAATCGCCCACTTGGTGCTGCAATGGTGCATGAATTCGACCGGCTCCCTCCAATCCTGGTGTTTGAAGAGGACGATGGCATGGTCGCCTGCTTGTTTGAGATCAAAACCTATCTTGGTGCCGATCCATTCCTGGGGCCCATCGACCACTTGCCACAGCACACGCTTGGCGGGCTGAAGCTCGAGAACCTTCATGTCGAAGCCACCGATCTCGGAGCCGCCAGCGCTGAAGCGGAACTTGAGCACTCCGCCGACCTTGCTTTCACCTTGCGTGTTGTTGGTCCACCAGGCGGCCAGGCCTTCGCGCGTGGTCAATGCCTTATAGACTTCATCCAGGGACGATCTGATTCCGACTCTATGCAGAATGTCCATTTGCCATCCTCCTTGTTGGCCGAGACATCGGCCGGTTCATGCTTCTCTGGGTCGTCCACGGAGCGACCTCCCGGGCCGGCGGTGTGCTGATCCCGGCCTTCACTCTGGTGGCGTTCGAGGGGCGGTGATTTCGACAGCTTTTGGCAATTTTCCCGTTACGAACCCCCACGCGTAGAGGGGGTTTACGCATCCAGCGACGCTGTGGCAGACTCCTGCACTTCGCGTCGCGCGGTCCACGTATTCGCCTCGCCAGCTGCCACGACATTCGGAGAAAGCGTGCCCGAGCAGGCCGACCCGCAGCAGGTCCTCGAGAGTGTCTTTGGCTACCGCGAGTTCCGCCCGGGACAGCGCCACATCATCGACGCCGTCATGGGCGGGCGGGACTGCATCGGCGTCATGCCCACGGGCGCCGGCAAGTCGCTGACCTTCCAGATCCCGGCACGCATCCTGCCGGGTGCGGTGCTCGTCATCTCGCCTCTGATCTCTCTGATGAAGGACCAGGTGGACGAGCTCGAGCGCCTCGGCTACCGCGCCGTCGTGATCAACTCCACGATCGAGCCCGAGGTGCGCCGGAAGCGGCTCGACCAGCTGCGCCGCGGGGAGCTGGAGCTGGTCTACGTGGCCCCCGAGGGGATCGACGGCACGCTGCGCTCTTTCATCGCCGGCTGTCCTGTAAGCCTGGTGGTGGTGGACGAGGCGCACTGCATCAGCCACTGGGGGCACGACTTCAGGCCGGCCTACCGGCGGCTCCTCGGGCTCAAGGAGGAGCTGGGCGGCATCCCGGTGCTGGCGCTCACGGCAACAGCGACGCGGCGCGTGGTGGGCGACATCATCCGCCAGCTCGGGATGCGCAAGCCGGACGGGTTCAAGGGGTCCTTCTTCCGCCCGAACCTGATCATCACGGCGCAGAAGAAGGGCGCCGGCCGCAACACGCGCAACGACATCCTTGGCATCGCGCGCCGACATGCCGGCGAGAGCGGCATCGTCTACTGCATGAGCCGCAAGGGGGTGGAGTCGACCGCCCAGTGGCTCCGCTCCCGGGGGATCAGCGCGGCCGCCTACCACGCGGGGCTCCCGGACGAAGAGCGGGCCGGGACGCAGGACGCCTTCGCCCGGGACAAGGTGGACGTCGTGGTTGCGACCGTCGCCTTCGGGATGGGTATCGACAAGAGCAACGTGCGGTTCGTGGTCCACCGCGACATGCCCAAGAGCGTGGAGGCCTGGTACCAGGAGATCGGCCGCGCCGGGAGAGACGGGCTGCCGAGCGACTGCGTGCTCATGTACTCGTGGGCCGATGTCATCGGCTTCGATGCGTTCCTGCGCGGGATCGAAGATGAGGCGGTGCGCGCGGAGACACGCCGCAAGACGGTTGAAATGTTCCACCTCGTGGACGGTGGAAAGTGCCGTCACCGCGAGATCGCGCAGTACCTGGATGAGATGATTCCCCCGTGTGGCGATTCCTGTGATGTCTGCCGCGGGAACGGCATCGAATCCCTGGTGGCGGATATCATGCCGGCCCGCACACGAGGTGCCGATGCGCCGCTGCCCAACCCCGAGCTGTTCGAGAGGCTGCGGGCGCTGCGCAAGAGGATCGCCGACGCGGAGGGCGTGCCTGCCTACATCGTCTTCAGCGATGCCGTCCTCAGGCAGATGGCGGCGGCCGTGCCGAAGAGTCCCTCAGCCCTGCTCGGCCTGTCGGGAGTCGGGCCCGTCAAGCTGGAACGATACGGCGGCCGCTTCCTCGATCTCCTGAGCGAGCACTGACGTGCTATCGTCCCAGAAAGGAACATCCCATGTCGAGCACATGCGCTCACGTCAACGAGGTGCGCGAGGTGACGCCGAAGACGCCGGGCGGCTGCGAGGAATGCCTCGCCATCGGCAGCGACTGGGTCCATCTGCGCTTGTGTCTGTCGTGCGGCCACGTCGGCTGCTGCGACAACAGTCCGAACAAGCACGCCACGAAGCACTTCAAGAAGCTGCGCCATCCGATCATCCGCAGCTTCGAGCCGGGCGAGGACTGGGGCTGGTGCTATGTCGATGATCTCTTGATGGAGCCGGCGCCGCGCGCGCCATCACGGGCGCGGTAGGCTCCGGCGGAGGTACCCCCTTGCCGAAAGATCCGATGCGCCCCGAGACGACGCCGCGCCCGACGCACGACCCCAAGGCGTGGCCTCCCCTGCCGCTCGAAGCGTGGGAGCCCACCTGCGACACGCTTCATCTCTGGAGCCAGATCGTCGGCAAGACGCGTCTGGCTCTGGCGCCGATGCAGAACCACTGGTGGCAGGCGACGCTTCATGTGACAGCGCGCGGGTTGTCCACCTCACCAGTGCCGTACGACGACCGGACGTTCGAGACCGAGTTCGACTTCGTCGACCACCGGCTCGCCGTGCGGACCAGCGATGGCCGTCAGGAGTTTCTGCCGCTCGAGCCGCAGACGGTGGCGCAGTTCTACCGCCGCTACCTCGACACGCTGCGCTCGCTCGGCGTCCCGGCGCGGATACGCCACCCGAAGCCCAACGAGGTCCGGAATGCTGTGCGGTTCGACGCCGACACGATGCACGCCTCGTACGACGCCGGGGCGACGCGGCGCTTCTGGGGGGCGCTCGTCCAGGCCGACCGGCTGCTCAAGGAGTTCCGCGGCCGGTTCATCGGCAAGTGCAGCCCGGTTCACCTCTTCTGGGGATCGTTCGACATGGCGTGCACGCGCTTCAATGGACGGCCGGCGCCGCCCCACCCGGGCGGCATCCCGAACCTGCCCGACTGGGTGACACGCGAGGCGTATTCGCACGAGTGCATCAGCGCCGGCTGGTGGCCGGGGAACGGCGGCGGTCCGGTGCGCGAGCCGGCGTTCTACGCCTACGCTTATCCCGAGCCCGCCGGGTGCCCGCAGGCGGAGATCCGTCCGGTCGAGGCGTCGTACCACCCGGTCCTGCATGAGTGGATCCTGCCGTACGATGCGGTGCGGCGCTCGTCTTCGCCGGACGCGCTGGTGCTCGACTTCCTGGAAAGCACCTACGAGACGGCGGCCAGGCTGGGCGGCTGGGACCGCGCCACGCTGGAGAGGAAGGAGCCCGCCCGGCTGCCTTGAAGCGACGCGTGAACGCCGACTCGCGCCGCTCACACCGCTTCGGCCGTCATGTATGCTACCGCGCGGCGATTCCGATGACGACCGTTTCCAGAAACGAGATCGAGAAGGCCCTGAGGGACTTCGAGGCATCGCGCTCCGGGACCCCCGACGAGAAGGTGGAGCGCGAGCGCTACCTCGCGAACATCATCGGGCGCGTGCAGGCCCTGGTGAATTGGCTCCCGCACGAGCGGGGAGCGCCTCTCCTGGAGCTGGGGGCCGAGCCCTTCTTCGTCTCGGCGGCGCTCGCGCGCTTTTTCGATCTTTCTCCCGCGAGCCTCTCTCTCGTCGACGGCGCCGGCATGTTCAATCCCGGAGTACGGCACGACGAGGTCACCCTCCACGGTGCGCGGTACCCACACTGGCGCCTCAACGCTGAGCTCACGCCGCTCCCATTTCCCGATGAGACTTTCCAGACCGTCGTCTGCATCGACGTGATAGAGCACCTCCTCTTCGATCCGCTGCGGATCGTTTCTGAGGCGAACCGCGTGCTCCGGCCCGGCGGCGTCTTCCTCCTCGCAACGTCCCCCTCCGTCTACTCGTGGCACGTCACGCTGCGCCACCTCCTGAACCTGCCGATCGAGATGGGGTACGACATTGCAGGTGGCGACCCTTACGCGCGTCACGCGCGCCTGTTCAGCGTGCGCGAGGTGCGAGAGATGCTGTCGATGAACGGCTTCGAAGTCACGCGGGCCTTCGCCTGCACGCACGGCTACGCGCGCGACCCGCTCCTGTCGCTCAAGTCGAGGGGAATGAAGGCGACGACGCACTTGCTCGAGAGCCTCTCGGCCCTCCTCGCGCCGGTGCTCCCGCCTCTCCGGGAGAAAGCGGGGCAGTACATCTGGGTGTTCGGGACGCGGGCGCGGCGGATCGAGAAGGTCAGCTACCCGCAGGGCCTTCACATGCAGGCAGAGTACGGCGAGGCGGGGTCCGGGTGAGACTCAGATGGCAGATGCGCCGCCCCGGCGCACCATGAGGGCGGCGATGACGCTACACTGAGCGCCTTGTCCGGCGGACGAACGGGCGTGGTTGCCTCTGCCTCCGCCGCGGGAGAATGTCGATGCATCGCAACGAGTCCGGCAGCATCCTGACCAAGGCTCTGATCGCAATCGTCCTCGCGGGAGGGCTCGGATTCCTGTCCCTCGCCGCGTTCCGCGCCGGGTCCACTCCTCAGATAGCGGCGGAGCCCGCCGGCGGCTCAATCGGGCGCAAGACCGCCGTCACCGTCACGGTCACGGAGCCCGCCCGTGGGCTCTCTCGTGTCCGGGCCGAGCTCGTCCAGGGGGACCGCGTCGAGAAGCTGGCGGAGAAGAGCTATGCCCCTCCGCCGCCCTGGTCGTTCGGTGGCTCCGGGACCGGAAGCGAAACACTCACCCTCGATATCGGCCGCGACGCGATCAAGGGACTCAAGGCCGGGCCTGCGACGCTCCGGGTGACCGCCGAGGGGACGCCCGCGTGGCTCCGCCATCCCGCGCCGGCGGTCAAGGAACTCGCGTTTGAGGTTCGCCTGACCCCGCCGAGCCTCGGTGTCACGTCCACGTTTCACTTTGCGAGGCAGGGAGGCGCCGAGGCGGTGGTGTACCGCGTCGGCGATTCGAGCGTGAGGGATGGCGTCCAGGCCGGGGAGGCCTGGTCCCCCGGCTATCCGCTTCCTGGCGCCGGCAAGGAGGACCGCTTCGCTTTGTTCGCGGTGCCGTACGATCTGGCGGACCCGTCGAGCGTCAAGCTGACGGCCGCGGACGACGTGGACAACGAGTCCCAGGTCACCTTCATCGATCAGTTTACGGCGCGCAAGCCGTTCGAAGGCACCATCAACCTGACCGACGCGTTCCTGAACAAGGTCGTCCCTGCGATCCTGTCGCAGACCCCGGAGATGGCGGACGCCGGAGGGCTTCTCGAGAACTTCCTGTCGATCAACCGCGACCTCCGCAAGGCGAACGCGGCGGCGCTCGTCGAGCTGGCCTCGAAGTCAAAACCGCAGTTCCTCTGGAGCAGGCCGTTCCTGCCGATGCCCAATGCGAAGGTGATGGCGCCCTTCGCCGAAGCCCGCACGTACGTCTACCAGGGCCGCGCGGTGGACCACCAGACCCACCTCGGCTTCGATCTCGCGGTCACCAAGGCGGTCGCGGTCCCCGCATCCAACGACGGCGTGGTCGCGCTGGCGCGCTTCTTCGGAATCTATGGGAACACGGTCGTGGTGGACCACGGATACGGCCTGCAGAGCCTGTACGCGCATCTCTCCTCCATCGACGTCAAGGAGGGGCAGGAGGTGAAGCGCGGGGACACGCTCGGGCGGACCGGCGACACGGGTCTGGCGGGCGGGGACCACCTGCACTTCTCGATTCTGCTCGCCGGTCAGCCGGTGAACCCGCAGGAATGGTGGGACGCCCACTGGATTCGCGACCGGGTGGCGCGGAAACTCGGAGGTGCTTTACGCTTCGAGGACTAAGCGCCGTTGCGCGCCCGGTTAGCCGACAGGTCCCTGGCCGTGGCGTTCAGCAATCCCCGATTCTGACCTCTGCCAGCAAAGAAACCGCCTGTCCGAAGCGCAGGTCATTGCGTCGATGAAGGCCTTGTTGTCGAAGCCTGGCAAAGTCTGAAGCCGCTCGAGCAGCGCACTGTCGCCCGTGGCGCCCTGTGGAACGGCGCAACCGCCGTCCGTTCCGTGCAGAACCCAGAAGACATCAGGAACAAACGGCCCCTCATCCGTCGTGACGACCTCGACCCTCTGGAGATCGGCCCAGCTGACTCTCTCGACCGTGCCGTCCGGTCGCTCACAGCTGACTTCCGAGTCGGACAGACGAACAACGAAACGGTGCTCTGGCTCGAGGGCTGCCCATAGCGCCGGGACATGCGGGCCGCGGCTCTGGAGGTATGCCCACATCTCCTTGACGCCCGGACTCAGGCCCGAGAAACCGATGTTCAGCGCCGGGATGCCCAGCGCTTCAGTCACGACCCTCAGCGGCCGTGTCCAGCGCGGAAGCCGTGACAAATACGTCTCGGGATCGAACAGCTCGATGCAGAGGAACTTCGTCGACTCCACCGAACGGATCGACAGTGAGCGTATAGCCTCCCATCGAATCAGGCCGATCTTCAGCCGACGGTCCTCAATCCCTTCGTCGGTGATGAGGACCTGCGGGCCGGTCCGGAAGAACATGACCGGGATCGCGATGAACCCCAGCGCGAAGAACCCGACCCCGATCCACCCGACCACCTGCGCCAGCAAGCCAAGTGTCGTGCAGAAGTAGCTCACGCCGACCATGACGCAGGTCAGGGCGAGCAGGCCGAGCAGTTTCACCTTCGATGGATAGCACTCCATGGCCGTTCCACGCCTCGGCTCCGGGCAGCGACCTCCAGCGTCATGCGCGCTGAGCGGCTGCCCGCAGCTTCCACTCCTCTTCGTCCGCCCCCTGCAGAATATGAGCCTGGCGACGAGGGCCGGCAAGAAGCCGGCGGGGAAGAAGATCGCGTGGAACAGGGGAGAAGCGAGACTTCGGGCGACTCCACGGATTCAGCGCTGCGCTACAACCGCGCTTGCCGCAGGCCACGAGCCCTGGGCGAGCAGGCTCCCCTCGAATTCAATCTTCGCCTTGCTGATGTCGATCAGCGGCCCCAGCTCGTACACGTTCCTGTAGCCGTAGCTGTACAGGGCGTTGAAGGTGTGGAGGTTGAGCGATGCGGGGGGAGCCTTGGTGAAGAACGCCTTCGGCTCATTCAGAAAGTTGTTGTTGCAGTAAATGAGAATCCTGGTGTCCATCGAAGGAATGATCCTGGCAAGCTCCTCGGCGGTGAAGTCGGGAAAACTGAGGTGCGTGGCGCCCTTGACATGCAGGAGGTTGAATCTCTCCGTGCTGCGCGCATCGAGGATGACGGTGGAACGCCTGGCCGCCATGCGGATGAATTCTTTCTCGGTGACCCGACGTTCCTGTCGGATCTTCCCAACCTCGGTGACCTGACCTTCAAAGGCTTGGTAGTCGATCAGCCGATTCGGAATGTCCTCGGCGCAAATAGATCCACTGCACAAGATCAGACCCGCAAGAGCCACAACCCCTTTCATCTCGTCCTCCATCGCGCGCCGGGTTCACGCCTGGAGTCATCCTAGAGTGGCTTTGCAGATTCAGCGAGGGACGGCCGCCGCAGGCTGGAGGGCCTCACCATGTAAGTCATTGAGAACATTAATACTGGCTCCCTTGTGCTCGATCTCCGCGACGACCGGAATAGCGCGACCTGCCTTGCCTCACTGAAGCATCATCTCCTGCTCAGAAAACGCTCAGGACTTCACCCTGCTGTCGATGGACACTTGGTGGTGCGGTTGCACTGACGCAATCCGCTACCGATGGAGATATCGCGCTTATGAGGAAACCCCTGCCGTTGCTGGTTGTCATCGCTGGTGCCGTGCCGCTACTCCTCGGCGCGGTGCTCATGTGGGGATGCGTGGCGATCCCGGCCGAGTCCGATCCGGATGCGCTACCGTCGCGTGTGCTCGAGCCGCCATCGGCCGCCTACCGGGACGCGGTCGAGGAGGGGCGCTCCATCGCCCGCGCGCTCATCGCCGGGGAGAAACTGCCGGGCCTGTCGCTGGCGGTGGCGGTCAATGGAGAGATCGTCTGGGCGGAGGGGTTCCGCTGGGCGGACCTGGAGAACCAGACGCCGGTGACCCCCGCGACGCTGTTCCGCATCGGCAGCGTCTCCGAGACGCTCACCGCTGCCGCCGTCGGGCTGCTGTCCGAGCGCGCCCGCCTCGACCTCGACGCACCCGTGCAGCGCTACGTGCCGAGCTTCCCCGAACAGAAATGGCCAATCAGCACGCGCCAGCTCATGGCCCACACGTCCGGCATCCGTCACCACCGGGGGGAGGAGGAGACCTTCCGGCAGTTCAACTGCGCGGACGACGTAGAGCGCCTGGCGATTTTCGCCGGCGATCCGCTGCGATTCCGTCCCGGCACGGAGCATTTCTATTCGAGTTACGGCTGGGTGCTGGTGGGCGCCGTGGTCGCCGCGGCGGCAGACGAGCCCTATCTCGAATTCATGCAGCGCGAGATCCTCACGCCGCTGGGCATGGAAAGCACCATTCCCGACATCGCCGGGCAGAGCGACCCCCGCAGTGCCCACTTCTACTATCCCCACTTCATGCTCGATCCGCGCTACGGCTTGCAGGACGCGCCGGCGGTGGATCTGTCCTGCATCCTGCCGGCCGGCGGTTTCCTGTCCACTCCATCGGATCTCGTGCGCTTCGGCTCCGCCATGATGGGTGACGCGCTGCTCGATCCGGCAACCGTGGAAGCGCTGCAGACGCCGGTGCAGCTCGCATCGGGAGAGTCCACGGGACAGGCGCTCGGCTGGGCCGTGCAACGCGCCCCGATGGGCGCTGACGAAACCCCCACGAAGATCGTGAGCCAAGGCCTTGGAGACGCTGTACGGCGGAGCTTTCTCTCGGCCACAACCGTCGGTGGGCACGTATCCGGCGGCACCGCGGCGCTGTTGACCGTTCCCGAGCACCGCATCGCCATCGCCGTGGCGACCAACGTGTCCGGCGCCGGGAACGTGTCGCTGCTCTCGGCCCAACTCGCCGAGGTTTTCATCCGCCTTCTCCGAAAGGACCCGCAGGGCTGATGAAAATGCGCGGCCCGTGATGCACCAGGCCCTCCCCCGTGGCCGTGGATGAGCTCGGCCATGTCGACTAGGATGAGGCTGATGCGATGTTTCCCGTCACGAAGCCTCTTTTCGAGCTTTCTCCTCAGCGGCGTTGCCTTCTTCGCTTTGTGTGCAAGCCTCTCCTGCGGCTCGGGCTCTGAAATCGTCAGCCGCCTGGAAGCGCGGCTGAAGGACACAGCGGATTCCGGCCGTCAGGAGGCAACTCCCGACGAGATCGAGCAGGCCATCGCGAGTCAGCTGCGCGTGGCGCCGGTACCGGCCAAGGGGAGCGAAATGCCCTCCAGCCCCACCTTTCCGACGCGCCAGACGTTGCGGGAGTTCTACGCGAATCGCGGGCAGAGCCTGGCATGGTGCGACGAGTCAGGTGTGACGCTTCCTTCAGTGAGGACCTTCCTGGAAGCCCTCAGCCGAGCCGAAGAGCACGGGCTGGACCCGGAAGACTACGGGCTGAGCAGCCTGGAGCGGATGGGCCAGTCGATGCTGGCGGCGCACGAGAGCAAAGTCTCCGTCGCTCACTGGGCCGACTTCGATCTGCTGATGACCACCGCCTTCTTCCGATACGCTTCGGACCTCTCCACGGGCCGCGTCCATCCGGATGAAATCCGCACCGAATGGCACACGGAATTTCCCGAGCCGGATTTGCCGGCATCCCTCGACAGGGCTCTTCAGGAAGGAAGCCTCGAGAAGCTGCTCGAGAGGTTGCCTCCCCCTCACCCCGGCTACGCGCAGCTGCGGGAGGGGCTTATGGATTTGCGAAGCGTCGAGGATGCAGGCGGCTGGCCGGTGGTTTCGGAAGGGCCCGACCTGAAGCGAGGAGCCCGCGGGCCGAGGGTGGCCTTGCTGAAGCAGCGCCTTCTGGCGAGTGCGAACGATGCCCCGGATCGTGAGATCTTCGACGCGGCGCTCGACGAGAGGGTGAGAGTGTTCCAGCGGCTGCACGGAATCGAGCCGGACGGCGTCGTATCGAAGTCGACCCTCGCCGAGCTGAACGTTCCGGTGGAGCGCCGAATCCGCCAGGTCGGATTGAATATGGAGCGCTGGCGCTGGATCCCGCGCCACCTGGGCGAGCCGTACGTCGAAGTCAACATCCCCGGCTTCGAGCTGAAGCTGGTCCGGGACGGGCGCGCCGAGCTGCGCAGCCGCATCGTCGTGGGACAGGCCTTCACTCCCACGCCCGTGTTCAACGACCAGATCGTGGCGGTCGTTGCCAACCCTCCCTGGAACGTGCCCGAAACCCTGGCGGTGCGGGAATACCTCCCCGAGCTGAAGGAGGATCCCCAGGGCTTCCTGCGGCATGGCATCCGGATTTATGAGAATGCGGCAGAGGATGAACGCGAAGTCGATCCGGCGAGCGTTCGCTGGGCTCGCGTCGACGAAGACGAGTTCAAATACCACCTCAGGCAGGACCCCGGTCCGGACAACGCTCTCGGCCAGGTGAAGTTCCAGTTGACCAACGATTTCCAGATTTACCTGCACGACACCCCCGCGAGGACCCTGTTCGCCCAGACGGATCGGGACTTGAGCCATGGCTGCATCCGGGTCGAGAAAGCGCGTGATCTGGCCAATGAGATCCTGGGAGATTCCTCTCAGAAACTGGAGGAAGCCCTGGAATCAGAGGAGGAAAAGCACATCCAGGTCCGTCCACCGGTGCAGGTCCAGATTCTCTATCTCACAGCCTGGATGGACGAAGAAGGAGCGCTCCGCTTCAGCCCCGACGTGTATGAATTCGATGTTGCGCAGCTGGCGGCCCTGGATCGCGCCTCCCGCGCGGCGTCTTCCGACAAGCGAAAGCTTTGAAGTCCAGCCTCTCGGCCCCTATAGTTCCCCCATGCGTAACATTCGTAGGGTCTTCACTGTGGGGTTAATACTGGGGGCCGGACTGTCGGCCGCCCATGGCGCTATCGGCGCACCGCGCGAAGAGACAATTGCGGTAACCCCGAAGCCCACGGACACAGCCATCGTGGGACTGGAGGTGGCTCTATCGAAGGCCGCTCCGACCCTGCGTCCGCAAGCCCTGCATGCCGCCTTGTCGGCCTGGGAATCCTTGGTATTGCGGGGTCAAGCCATCCGCGCAGTTCTCACGGTCATCGACTACAGCCTTCCATCGACCTCCAGGCGGATGTGGGTCTTCGATCTGGCCTCGCAGAAGCTCCTCTTCCACGAGCTGGTATCTCACGGCCGAAACTCCGGCGAAGACATGGCAGAATTCTTCTCGAACGAAGAAGGCACCCTGATGACGTCTCTCGGGGCTTTTGTCACCGGAACGACCTACACCGGCAAGAACGGCTATTCACTTCGACTTCGCGGCATGGATCCGGGGATCAACGACCAGGCGGCGGCTCGAACCATCGTGGTCCATGGGGCGCCCTACGTGTCGGAAGACTTCGCACACCGCGTCGGACGTCTGGGACGTAGTCACGGCTGTCCGGCGGTACGCACCGAAATCGCCCGGGAGTTGATCGACCTGGTCAAGGAGCAGTCGCTCCTCTACGCCTGGCATCCTTCCCTGGACTCTCCGGAGCCGCCACCCGATATCGCCTCAACCACAGCGCATCCCCCAACCCGGCCTTCGCTGCAGCCCGCGCCGTAAACCGTCCTGCCCCTCGACCCGGCAGCGGCCGGGAATTACCTTGCGCCCTGGGTGACGTCCATGGGCGCGATGGAATCGAAACTGAGCGAGCGTTACCAGCGGCTGCAGGCATTACGTCAGCGGTACGCCAAGACGGAGATCGCTGGTTTCTTCGCCGCCGGGTTCCTCTTCGACATCCTGACCCTCTCGCGCATCGACGATGTCGTGACGCTCGTCCAGCAGGGGCTCTACCTGGTCCTGCTGGGGGCGCTCATGATCATGGACGAGCGCTACCGAGCGGGCCTCGGCGCGCCGCCGCGATGGCTGACGCGGGCGTGGCGGTTCTCCGAAGACGCGATCCATTTCCTCTTCGGCAGCCTGCTGAGCTCGTTCACGCTCTTCTACCTGAAGAGCAGCTCGGGGTTCGCCTCCCTCCTCTTCATGTCGATCCTGGGCGCGCTTCTGGTCGCCAACGAGCTGCCCCGCGTTCGCGAGCGGGGGCCGGTGGTCCGTTTCGCGCTCCTCAGCCTCTGCCTGACCTCGTACGGCGCCCTGCTCCTGCCGGTTGTCCTGGGTTTCATCAGAAAGTGGATGTTCGTCACGGCGGTCGTCCTGGCGTGCGCGGTGATCGGATGGTGCGTGCGGGCTCTTTCCCGCTGGACCGGCGACGCGCCGTCGGTGCACCGGCGGGTGGCGCGACCGGCCCTGGGGATGCAGGCGATCCTGATCGTGGCGTACTTCGCGGGGGCGATTCCGCCCGTGCCGCTGTCGGTGCAGTTCATGGGCATCTACCACGAGGTCGTCCCACCGAGCGCACAGGCAGCCACCGAGGGGGTCGGTTCTGCTGTGGGTCGAACGTACGAGCTCAAGCACCAGCGGCCGTGGTGGAAGGTGTGGCACCACGGCGACCAGGACTTCTCGGCGCGGCCGGGTGACACCGTGTACTGCTTCGCGCGCGTCTTCGCGCCCAGGGCTTTCCGGGATGCCATCTACGTCCGCTGGTTGTGGCAGGGTCGGAAGGGGGGCTGGCTGGACCAGGGCCGGGCACAAATCGGCATCCTCGGTGGCCGGGGCGACGGCTTCCGCACCTTCGCGACGAAGAACAACTACCAGCCCGGCCGGTGGCGCGTGGAGATCGAGACAGGCGACGGCCGTGACATTGGCGTCATCCATTTTGACCTCTTCAACGACCTCTCCTCCGGGGCGCGGAACTTCCTCATCGACCGGCAATAACCCGCGTCGCCGAGATCGAGCGAAAGAATTCGACTCCGGGCATGATTGCGGCAGCCGCCCCAATCTTGCGTGTTTTCCCCCACTCGCGCCGTCACGGCTCAAGGCCCCCCTTTTTCGAAACGTGCCGATCTTGGCTATCCCCTTCCGCCCAAAGGGGCGGGCCACCTCCTGCGGCTCTTCATTCGCCTGGTACGCCGTTTGCTGTCTCGTAATAGCGAGGCGGACGGACTCCATCAACAACCACAAAACGAGATAGCAATGAACATCGACTCCGCGGTGCAGCGCGAGTCGATGACCCCGGACTAGATCCGCAAACTTCAACTCCGCAGGAGAAGCCAATGAAAAACCCCCTGATTGCACTATCCGTGGCCTTGCTACTGGCCGCTCTGACCGGGGTCCCGGCCATGTCCGAGGAAGGCGAGCAGATCCCGATTGCTCCGGCCAGCATCCCGCAGTTCGTGGATCCTCTGCCCATTCCGACCATCGTGGACGGCACCCAGGGTGAGCTGACCCTGACGATGTGCGAGTTCAAGGCGAACGTGCTCTCCACCGGGACGTTCGCGCCCGGCGTGATGCCGGAGACATGGGTGTGGGGCTACATCCCCGGGACCGTGTGCCCCACGACGACCCAGCCGACCTACACCGGACCGGTCGTCATCGCCCAGAGAGGCGTTCCGCTGAAGGCAACCTTCGTCAACAACCTCGGCTATGCCTCCACCACCAACGTCCTGGCCTACAAGAACTCCACCGATCAAACGCTCCACTGGGCAGATCCTCTGAACAAAGAGGCCAATGCCTGCTCGCATGAAGCGATGATGAACATGGGAATGCCGCCGGTGGGGGAGTGCGCGGAGAACTACAGCGGCCCCGTGCCCGCGGTGGTCCACCTGCACGGCGGCGACGTGCCGCCCGAGCTGGACGGCGGTCCCGACGCCTGGTACACCAGCGACGGGCTCTACCAGGGGCACGGCTATCACAGCTTTCCGGGGACCGGCGGCCCCGGCTCCAATGCGGCGGTCTACCGCTATCCGAACGAGCAGGAGCCTGCGCTGATCTGGTTCCACGATCACACTCTGGGGGCGACCCGGCTGAATGTCTACGCGGGGCTCGCCGGCGGATATCTCATGATCGATCCGTCCGACACCTCGATTCCGGCCAATCTCCCCGGACCCGTTCCTCTCGTCATCCAGGACCGGATGTTCGACAAGGACGGACAGCTCTTCTTCCCGGCCGGTGAAGAATTCATTCCGAACCCCGATCACCCCTACTGGGTGCCGGAGTTCACGGGCGACACGATCGCGGTGAACGGGCATACGTGGCCCTATCTCAATGTCGAGCCGAAGCGCTATCGCTTTCTGATCATCAACGGCTCCAACGCCCGCACCTACGAGTTGTTCCTCACCGACGCCGTCACCAAGGCGAAGGGGCCGGCCTTCTGGCAGATCGGCACCGACGGCGGCTTCCTCGACTACCCGGTGCTGATCGATCCCGCCGGGCCCGGCAACCAGCTGAAGAAGCTGCGCATGATGCCCGGGGAGCGGGCCGACATCATCGTCGATTTCGCCGGACTGCCTCCCGGAACGACCCTGTTCCTGCGCAACACCGCCAAGACGCCCTTCCCGGCCGGTGAGACGGTGCAGGGAACGACCCTGGGCCGGATCATGCAGTTCCGCGTCGTTGCGGGCGGCGTCGTCGTCGACACCAGCTATGACCCGGCGCTGGGGGGCGCGCTGCGCACTCCCATGGTCCGTCTGGCGGATCCCGTCGCGGGGACGCTGGCGCCGGGCATCGTGGCGCACGAGAAGCGCCAGCTGACCCTGAACGAGGTCATGGGGATGCCCACGACGGTCGGCGACGACGAGTATGAGGGCGGTCCGCTGGAAATCCTCGTCAACAACACGCTGTGGGCGGGAACGGACCATGAGGGGAATATCCGCCCCGACTTCACGCCCATCGACGTCGGAGGGATCGTCACCGGCTACTCGGAACTTCCGCAGGAAGGTGAGACGGAAGTCTGGGAGATCATCAATGTGACGGCCGATGCCCACCCCATTCACCTGCACCTCGTCCAGTTCCAGCTGATCAACCGCCAGAGCTTCGACACGCGCAGGTACCTGGACGCATACGCCGACGCTTATGGCGGAATGGTCGTGGACGGCTTTGGCCCGCCCAACGATTACAACGTGCCCAACGCCGACGGCGCCGTGGGCGGCAATCCCGCGGTCGGTCACTTCCTGAAGGGTCCGGTGAAGCCGCCGGATGCGAACGAGGCCGGGTGGAAGGACACGGTCACGATGTACCCGGGCCAGGTGACCCGAATTGCCGTCCGCTGGGCCCCAATGTCCCTGCCGGCGACGACTCCTCCCGAGGATGCCTACTACGCCTTCAGCCCCAACGGCGGGCATGGCTACGTCTGGCACTGTCACATCGTCGACCACGAGGACAACGAGATGATGCGGCCCAACGTCGTGATCCCCAACGAGAATGCGATCCGCACCTACATCAAGGGGATCGATTACTGACCCCGTTTGCCCGCCTGGGCGGGGGCCGTCGTCCGACGGCCCCCGCTCTTTTCCCGCTTGCGATGGGAGACCTTCGGTGCCAGCCCGTTGCCTGCTTCGCATCCCGTTCCTTCTCGCCACCTGCGGACTGATCGCGCCTCTGCCAATCCTCGCCATCACCGACCTCCCCGTGGAGGATTCGCGCGAGAGCTGCGGCTTCGCTCCTCCTGGTCAGGCTTCCCCCGGATACGCTCTGGCTCCGGAGGAGAGTTCCTGGGCGGCCGATTGTGGCAACCTGAAGCTGCGCATCCTCTTCACCGAGGATGAGGTCCGGATTCATCCGATCCCTGCCACTCCAAGAGGATGGGATTGGGGGATCTCTCTTCTCCGCTTCGGTGGTGTGGAGGCTCCCCAGCCCGCCGATCGCGCCTCTCTCTCGGTGAACGAGGATCGGGCCGAGTACTCGCGGGAGATGCTGAGCGAATGGTTCCGGAATACGCCGCAAGGCATCGAACATGTCCTGGCGGTCCCGGACGGGACGGGCTCCTCGATCCTGCAGTACGATTTCGGCCTCACGGGAAACATCACGGCGAAAGTCTCCGAGGATGGGCAGCAGGTCATCTTTCGGGCGCCCTCGGGCGTGCCGGTCCTCATCGATCGCGACCTGGCCGCTTTTGATGCGCAGGGGCGGGAGGTGGCGCTCCGGTGGGAGAAGCTGGAGCACGAAGTGGAAACGGGGACCGTGCTGCGCCTGGTCGTGCATGCCGCGGACCATGAATTCCCGCTGCGGGTAGGCTCCCGGATCACGACGCTCAAAGGCGCTGCGGAGGGTCGCACCGTCGCCTCGGCCGGCCTCGACGCGAGTACGCTCTCCGCGCCTGTCAACGACATGTGTGGCGCGGCGGAAGTGATTCCGGCGGCCGGCCCGTTTCCCTATGACTCCTCGCTCGTCGAACTGACCGATGCGACGAGCGCGGGCGATCCCCCCCTCCCTTCCTGCCAGCCGGATGTCTCCCACAGCGTCTGGTTCGCTTTCACGCCGACGAGCTCCGCCTCCTATACCTTCTCCGTCTGCTCCGATGCGCCCACCGACACCACGGTCGAGGACACGGTGCTCGCGGTCTACGCCGCCTCGGGAGCCTGCGCGGGACTCGTCGAGATCGGCAGCGGCTGCAGCGACGACTCGTGCGGCCCGGCCGGTCTCCAGTCCGCCGTGAGCGAAGTTCCGCTGACCGCCGGGACGACGTATTACATCGTGGCATGGAGCTACGGAAACGCCCCCCTACTCCCCGGCGGCGAGAGTCTCCAGTTGCGCGTGGTCAAGCACCTGCCGACCGGTCCCCCCCCGCCCAACGACCAGTGCGGCGGCGCAGAGAGTATTCCGGAGGCCGGTCCGTTTCCCTTTCTCACGACGCTCACCACTGACATCAGCGGCGCGACCGGCACGGGGGACCCCCCGGCTCCTTCCTGCCAGAGCGATGTCTCCCGCAGCATCTGGTATTCCTTCACTCCCGCAATGGGGGGCAGGTACACCTTCTCCGTCTGCGCCGATTCTCCCACCGGCTCCACGGTGGATGACACCGTCCTGGCGGTCTACACCGCCACGGCTTCGTGCTCAGGTTTCACCCAGCTGTCGGGCGGGTGCGACGACGATTCATGCGCCGGAGAGGCGGCGCAATCCCGAGTCTCCGGGATCGACCTCGATGTCGGAACCACCTACTACATCGTTGTATGGGCGTATTCATCGGCATCGCTTCCGGCCGGAAACACAGCGATTCAGATGAGGGTCAGCCAAGTCAACTGGCCGTTGAACGACAGCTGCTCCACTCCGGAACCGCTCGGCCTCGGCACGCCCGTCCCCGGTACGACGGTTTCAGCGGCCGACGACACCCGTCTTGCCGCGGGTTCGCCGTGCTTCACGGGGATAGGGCAAACTTTCTCGACCGCGCCGGGCAGGGACGTCGCGTACCGCTTCACCGCGCCGCAGGCGGGAGCCTACTCTTTCCGACTGAGCGGCTATGAGACCGCGAAGAACGCGGTGCTCTACGTGGCCTCCGATTGTCCCGCGGGAGCGCCTCCGGCACAGGTGGCGGGTTGCCTCGCGGCGGCGAACCGGACCTCCGTCTCTCCGGAGGAAGTGAGCTGCCTTCCTCTCTCCTCGGGTCAGTCGGTCTACGTCTACGTCGACGAGCATTCGAGCAGCGCCGGGAGCAGTTTCCTGCTCGAAGCGAACCGATGTCCGCCGGAGACCGAACCGAACGGGAATCCCTCCTCGGCCGGCGAGATGCTCTGCGGCCTGGAGGGGGCCGTCACGCCGGCCGGAGACGCCGACTTTTTCGCTCTGGGAATTCCCGCGGCGGGATCGCGTCTCTTCGCCATGCTGGACGGAGCGGCGGGAAACAGTACCGATTTCGATCTGCGCCTCACGACGTCAGCCGACACTCTCGAATACGACGATCTCAACAACGATGTTCCCTTCGGATCCGTTTCCCCCAACATCTCCGGCTCCCCGATGACCGGCGCGCTCTCCTTCCTGAGGGTGACTCATTACAGCCCCGCCGCCCAGGCGGAGCCGTACCGGCTTTATGCTTGCGTGCAGCCTCCGCTTGCAAGCGCCACTTCCGAGATCGAACCGAACGACACGATCGCCACGGCCAGCGGAGGGATGAACGAGTATTACTCTGGCGCCCTCTCCGACGCGCTCGACGAGGATATTTTCTCGCTTGCCGCGGTGGCGGGGGAGTCGATCCAGATCGGACTGGACCTGGATCCGGGGCGGAACAACACGCCGTTCAACGGCTCGCTGGCGCTTCTGGATTCATCCGGAGCGACCCTGGTGCAGGTGAACGACCCTTCGTCGACCTCCTCCGTCACGGCGGGAACAGGGAGCCTGGCTGCCGCCACCCCGTATGCACCGGCCGAATCGCTGGCCTACCTGGTCCGCAGCAGCGGCACGCTCTATGTGAGAGTGGCTCACGCGTCGGGGAGCCCCGGCGACTATCTCTTGTCCGTGGCTCACGACTGTCGCGTCGGCCCCTCCACCGACGTCACGGTGACCCAGAGCGATGCCCCGGATCCCGTCCTGCCCGGCGGGACGCTGACCTATTCCGTGCTCGTGCGCAATCTCGGGATGCATCCGGCTTCGGTCGTCACCCTCAAGGACGATCTTCCCGTGGGCTCCACTTTGGTGTCGGCCGTGCCGAGCCAGGGTCAGTGCGTCCCCTCGCAGCCAATGGTGTGCCACCTGGGGAATCTGGCCGCTGATGCTTCGGTCAGCGTGAGCATCACGGCCGTCGCGCCGGCGACTCCCGGACTCGTCACGAACACCGTCAGAGTCTCCACGGCGGTCATCGACTCGCTCCCGTCAAACGACACCTCTTCCGAGAGCTCGACCGTGGGCGCCGTCGATGCGGATGGGGACGGTGTCCCCGACGCTTCCGACTGCGCGCCCGGCAACCCGTCGCTGTGGGCCGCTCCCGGGGAAGCCACCGGGCTCCGGTTCCCCAATGCCTCAGACACCTCCCTGCTGCAGTGGTCCCTGCCTGCGGCAGGCGGCGCAACTCTGGTGAGCTACGACCTGCTGCGCAGCACCACGATTGCCGGCTTCGTGACTCCCACCTGCCTGGTGAGCGGGGCGACGACCACCGCGGGGAACGATCCCGCCCTTCCGGTCAGCATCTTCTTTTACCTCGTGCGCTCCGAGAATGCCTGCGGCGTCAATCTCGGAACACGCTCCGACGGCACTCCCCGCACGGCGGGCGCCTGTCCCTGAGCGGCATGGCGAGCATCGCGGCAGGTTCGGCCGCTCGCCGGTGCGTCCCCCTCCGACTCTCGGGTGTTTCCCGCCGAAAGATTGCATGTTTTTCCCCTCTATTCGCCCTCTCCATTCATCAGCCATGATGCGTGAAGAGAATCAATTGCCTGGCTGATTGCGCGCCACGGCCGATGCAGCCTCAACGAGACAGGGTTTCCAGAAGGAATAGAGCGATGAGAGGGATCCTGGGGGCCATCGGGCGGAGTGGTCGTCACCATGGCCGATGCGGTGAATCTGGCCTCCTGCTCGCCGACGATCGACGTGAGAGAAGGATGATCCCTCGCGCACCATCGGATGCGCTCGCCCGGATCGAGGTGCATCTCGTCAGGCTCGCGAGCGTGCGGCAGGGCGCCGCGCGCATCGCCACTCTGTCCGAGGATGAGAGGCGATGTGCGATCGCCTCCCGGCGGAGGCGGACCTCGTTCCTCGCCGCGCGGTTGTTGGTGCGCGAGTTGCTGGCTCGCAGGCTCGGCTGTCTTCCCGCGGAGGTACCGATCATTCTGCCATCCGATGGAAAGCCTCGCCTCGCGTGTGGAGGGATCGAATTCAGCCTGTCACACCCCGAAGGCTGGATTGCCGTGGCGCTGTCGGGAGATTGCGCGGTGGGCATCGATGCCGAACCGCTCCGGGCGCTGGTGTGCATGCCGGAGATCGTTTCCGAGTTCTTCCCTCAGGCCGCTCGCGCCGAGTTCACCGCCGCATCGGCCGACAGGCAGACAACCGTGTTCTTTCGCTGGTGGACTCGAATCGAGGCGGCAGTGAAAGCCTCAGGTCGGGAGCTCGACGATGTCCTCTCCTGTTTCGACGGGGTGTCGTACGAGTCGTGCGACGCTGTCCGCGGTCTGGCGTGTGCCGTCGCGGCCCGTACTGAAAGGCCGCCGATTGTCAAATGGATCGTCGAGCCCGCGGCCCCTCAGGAACTCCTCGAACCGGATTCGCAAGGCCGATCAGCGACTTCCTAGGACGACCGTCCGGCAACAAAAAGGGACCCTGGCGTGTCGATCCCACCGGGCCTCGTTCGTCGTCATATCAGAGGCAGGCGGGAAGCCGAGCCGTCCTTCCAAATTCGACAAGGAGAGCGAAGATGCGAGTCATGGTGATCGTGAAAGCGACCAGGAACTCCGAGGCGGGCATGCTGCCGACCGAGAAACTCCTCTCGGATATGGGCAAGTTCAACGAGGAGCTGGTAAAGGCCGGCATCATGCTGGCTGGAGACGGACTCCACCCCAGCAGCAAGGGCAAGCGCGTGCGCTTCGCCAGCGGCAGGAAGACCGTCATCGACGGCCCCTTCGCCGAGACGAAGGAGCTCGTCGCGGGCTACTGGATCTGGCAGGTGAAGTCGATGGAGGAGGCGATCGAGTGGGTCAGGCGCTGCCCCGATCCGATGCCCGGAGAGGAGTCGGAGATCGAGATCCGCCCGGTCTTCGAGGCCGAGGACTTCGGTAAGGAGTTCACGCCGGAGCTTCGCGCGCAGGAAGAGCGGCTGCGTGTCGCGATCGAGCGGCAGCAGAAGTCGTAGGCCTCGGACCAGACGGGCACATCGAAGGAGGGTAGCGTGCGCGATTGCTGCTGGCGCGAGGATGCGATCTCGCCACTCTTTTGTAACTTGGCAGGCTGCTGTCGTCGGGGTATCCATCTCGACACAGAGGCGTTCTCACTGCGACGCGCGCCTCGGCAAACGTCCCCCCGCTACTGACCGAGCTGGGTGAGCACGAAGCGCATCGGGCCGCTGGAGATCGTGATCAGCCCCTCGAACGGGTCGTCCAGCTCGAGGGTGAGGAAGACCGCAGCCGCGACCGAGAGCGCGGAGACCAGGAGCACGATGATGACCGAGGCGTTCGCGGGCGCGTAGAGGCCAAAGCTCACGAACGTCACGGTCAACCAGAAGATCACCACGGTCAGAAACAGGAGCGGAACCGACCCTTCCTGGCTGCCTAGAGCGCGCCACCGCGCCTTTATGACATCCTCGGTCAGCCTGAGCGCCTCTGACTTGAACCACCGTTGCGCGTCCGTGGCGGGCGCGAGTTGGAGGATCTGGTTTTCGACCTCCTCGACCGCTGGTGTGTCCTGCGCTTGTGCCAGGCCCGAGCCGGCCGACCCGTCACTGGGCCAGGTGGTCTCGATGCGGAAGGCCACGGCTTTGCGGATGAGGTCCCTGGTGGACCTGGTCTCCGGACCGTATCGCGCGAGCAGTCGGTCGAGCGTGAGGATATTGGTCGCGTTGGTTCGCATCGCCGCGTCCTGGCTGTCGAACGAGCTTCGTGCGGAGGCGGTCACCAGGCCGAGCAGCAACGCGGTCATGGTCGCGACCAGCCCCATCACGAGCCTCATGACGTCCTGCGATTCTCTGCTCAGATGTGCCGCCGGGAGGATTCTGCGGACGCAGATTCCGAGGAGCGCCCCTCCGAAAGCGCATGCAAAGGTCACCGCTGCGATAGCGAAGGCACTCATAGGGGTTTCACGCGCTCATTGTACAGTGCGCCACCCGATCCTGGCACCGATAGCACGGGCACGTCTGGACGAAACCCGCGACTCAATGCGAGAGCAGCACCGGGCCGAGGTGCCGGTCCAGCCAGTCGAGCGTCTCGCGTGCGACCTCCTGAAAGCGGGGAGGGACGTGCCCGCCGTCGAACACGTAGTGGCGCTTCTCATTCTCCGGCAGAGGGAGGAGGCGGAACATCGGGTTCTGCGACGCCTCGAGGGGAAAAATGAAGTCGTGGCTTCCGTTGATCATCAGGACCGGGACACGAACGTGCGGAGCGAAGTTGAATGGATCGATCTCGGGAGGCTCCTGCTCGGTGCTGAGCCCTCCGCCCACGAGGACCAGCGCCCGGAAACGGGGTTCGATGGACCCCACGATCGGGCCGATCTTCGCCCCCATGCTCAGGCCGTAGAAGGCGATGCGGCGGCCGTCGATGTCGGGCCGGCTCTCGAGATAGTCGAGCGAGCGCCCCAGGTCCTTTGACCACTGAGTCCTCCACACGTTGGAGCGGCCCGTCCCCGAAGGGAGGCGTCGTTCAAACGTGCCCTTGTAGCTGGGGAAGAGGACGGCTCTGCCGCTGCGGACCAGGTAGGCGAACTGGCGCGTGCCCGCTTCGCGGATCGAGTGCAGACGCAGGGCGCTTCCCGGAGGAAAGTAGACGACCACCTGATAGGGTGGAGAGACGTTCTTCGGAAGAAAGAGCGTGGCAGGGATCCGTTCTCCACCGGTGGCATCGGCATAGCTGACGTGTTCCTCCCTCCAGTGCTCGGCGTCCTCGGACGACTCGACGCGGGCATCGAGCGGGCCGGGCTCGTAGAGGTGCAGGCGCCGGTACGCCTCGAAGACGGAGTCCTCGACCGGTGTCTCCTTCGCATAGTCGCGAAACACCTTCTCGATCGACCCCAAGGCCTCATCGGGAGGGGGAGTTGGATAGAGCGCGCAGCGAAAGCCCTGGATCGGACTGCGGTCGAAGGGATCCAGGGCGTCCGGGCCGGTGAAGAGGTAGGTGGGATCGCTCCAGGCTCCTCCCAGGCTGTAGCGGCGGGAACCGGTCGCGTTCCACACCCACTCTCTCACGTTGCCGGCCATGTCGTAGCCGCCCCAGGGGGACATGCCTTCGTTGCTTCCCACGGGTGTGGGGCCCTTGCCGCCGAAGTTGCTCATGGGAAGGATGCCCGAAAAGATATCGTCGGCTCCCGAGGCGCGGAACCAGTGGTGGAAAGTGGGGAGACCCCTGCCGGCGAACTCCGCGTAGGCGCTGGCTTCGTACCAGCTCACTCCTCCCACGGGGAGATCGGCCTGCCCCTCGAGATAGCTCCCGAGCTCCCAGGTCGAAGGACCGGGACGGCCGGTGGCGTCCCGCAACAACTCCATGGCTTCGTCGAAGTTCAGCGTTCGCTCCGCCTTCACGAAGGGATGCTTCCAGTACGCTCGCTCCCGGTATCCCCCCTGATCCACGAACTTCTTGAATTCGCGGTTCGTGACTTCGTAGCGGTCGAGCCAGTAGTCCGCAAGCTCAACTTCCTGCGTTGTTCGGTACGCATATCGACCAGCGGGAACGCGCACCATCCCTGAGGGGGCCTGGCCCAGGTGAAGGAGCTTCACTGACGGCGGCAGCATACCGGGATTCATGGCCAGCTCGACAGGCTCGTACCCATTCAGAAGGAATTTCCATCGGAGCTGCCCGAAAGGGACGCGGACGTTTTCCATGGGCGAGGTCCCCAGGCGGATCCACTCCGCGTTCGCGTCGCCATAGGTCCTGAAGAGCACCTCCGCTCCCGCCGGCTCTGTGCTCAGGGTCACCGGCACGGAGACGTCGCGCCAGAGTTTCTCGAACTGTGGGTCGCCCCTGAGTGCGGGCTGCACGTCCCGGGCGAGGCGGAAAGCCTCGACGGGCTGCTCGGCTTCCGCGAGCCGGGCGATCTCGGGCATTACCGTCCCACGCGCCCAGCGCTCGCGGGTCGTCTGTCGCCAAATCCAGGTCGAGAAACCAACCGCTGCCACCAGCACGACCAGCGAGGGTGCGATCACCAACGGACGCAGGAGGCTCCTCCAGCCCACGTTCCGCGTTGTGCGACGTGTCTCACAGCTCTCGAGTTCGGCAAGAAGAGCCGCCGCGTTCGGGTAGCGACTGGCGGGGTCCTTCTGCAGGCAGCGGTGGACGACCTGCTCGACATCGTCATCGACCTCCGCCCGCAGGCTGCGGATCGGCGCCGGGGTATCTCGCAGGATCGCGGCCAGTGCCTGCGCATCGGAGTCGCCGCCGAACGCACGCCGGCCGGTGAGCATCTCATAGAGGAGCAGACCGAACGAAAAGACGTCGGTGCGCGAGTCGACGGCCTTCCCCTGAGCCTGCTCGGGCGACATGTAGGCCGGCGTGCCCACGACCACGCCTGCCCGCGTCTGAGGCTCCTGGACTTCCGTCGGAGCGTTGCTCGCGTCCAATCCAGATGACGAGTCGTGGGATATCTTGGCGAGCCCGAAGTCGAGGAGCTTGGCGCCGACCGGGGTCAGCATGATGTTCCCGGGCTTGAGGTCGCGGTGGACGACTCCCTGACGGTGCGCCGCGTCCAGCGCGCCGGCGATTTCCACCGCGTGGCGCAGCGCGTGGTCCAGTGGCAAGGGTCCCTTCCGGAGGCGCGCGGCCAGCGTCTCGCCTTCCAGGTACTCCATCACCAGGTAGTCGACGCCATCCTGGTGGCCGACATCGTAAAGGGTGCTGATGTGGGGGTGGGAAAGGCCCGAGACGGTGCGGGCCTCACGCTCCAGCCGCTGACGTCGCGCCGGATCATGAAGGAACCCCGCGGGAAGGACTTTGATCGCGACGATCCGATCGAGCCGCGTGTCCCGGGCGCGGTAGACTTCTCCCATGCCGCCGGAGCCGGCCACCGCCAGGATCTCGTACGGTCCGAGCCTCACGCCAGGCGAGAGTGACATGCTGGCCGTCGGTTTCGGTTACGAGGGCGCCTTCGAGCTGGCCGTCAGCTCCTTGAGCGCCTTGCGCACGGCCTCCATGTTCACCGTGTGATCGGGCTGTTTCCAGAGCGCCTTGCCCGCCTCGTCCCTGATCACCAGGCCGTGGTTCTTGAAGCCGAGCTCCTTGATGGTGTCCTTTCCTTCCTGTGTGGTCGCGTCCACGTTGCGGCCGATGACCTTGCCCGGAAACTCGCTCTCGAGCCCGCTCACGGCGGGCTTCAGCTTCTCGCAGACCATTCAGCCGGGAAGGTAGTAATAGGTGACCGTCAGCTTGCCCGCGGCTTGCGTCTGGGGAGCCGCCGGCAACAGGCCCGTCGCGAGCAGCGCCAGGGCGCCCAGAACACCGAACAGCAGATTCCTGGATCTCATCGCAGCCTCCACGAATGACAGATGAAGGCCATCGTACCAGAAATCACGTACGCAGGGCTGCGGGTTCGACTCCCGCCGCCTCCACCAC
>Ga0137433_1000085_pt1 | contig 48524 bp, 60 predicted proteins | sample EasRivERMZT840_2_FD_102335 | JGI IMG/M metagenome (GOLD analysis project Ga0137433, IMG submission 102335) | Soil microbial communities from meander-bound floodplain in the East River, Colorado, USA - East River MetaG ERMZT840_2 | ecosystem: Environmental > Terrestrial > Soil > Floodplain ...
TCTATTTGGTAACCGCGCCAGTGCCGGGCGAAGCTCTGACCTGGGACACGCTGCCGATCGAATTCCGCGCCTGTTTCGCCGATCGCACGTTCGCCGCCTACAACGCCGGCTTCGATCGCGCCATCTGGAATTACACGCTGCCCGGCTCGCCGCATCTGCTGCCCCGCCAAGTCATCGACCCCTTAGTGCAAGCAACCGCTGCAGGTTTGCCGCCCGATCTCGCCGGCGCCTGCAAGGCGTCAGGATCCACCGCCAAGGTCGAGAACGGCGACGAGTACATCAAGCTGTTCTGCGTCCCAGGCGCTGACGCCACGCCCCAAAGCCACCCGGCCGAGTGGGCCAAGTTCTGCGCTTACGCGATCGGCGACATCGAGGCGATGCGGAGCTTGTTTCTGCGGACCCGGCAACTGCCGTTGCGCGAGTGGGAAGAATACTGGGCCATGGAAGCAATCAATGACCGGGGGGTGCAAATTGATGCCGAATTCTGCCGCCGGGCCGACGCCCTCGCCCAGGTCGCCAAGGTCCGCAACGGCTTGGAGCTGCGTAAGCTGACCATGGGCCACGTCACCAGCGTTGGCCAGGTTGGGCAATTGGTAACGTGGCTGTGCAACCGGCTACCGCTGGAAGGTATTGCGATCCTGACCAAGGAGGAGAAAGAGGAGGCCGAAGACGGCACCATTACCCAGCCGGCCAGGTACAGTTTGACCCGCAGCCGGATCGAAACGCTGATCCCTTACTGCCAGTCGATCGGCGACGAGAAGGCCGAGCGCGCACTGCAGATCCGACTTTACGGCGGATCGACCACCCCCGCAAAATATGCCCGCATCCTTGGCCAGGAGGTCGACGGTGCGATTTACGGCCAGTACGTATTCAATGGCGCACCGCAGACCGGAAGAGCCTCCAGCCGGGGCGTTCAGATCCAGAACCTGTCGCGGTCGTTTTTGCCCTACGAAGACGATGCGATCGAGAGCATCCTAGCCGGCGATGATTACGACGCTTTTGCCAAGGTCGGCGACGATACGCCGGTCGCGCGCAAGCTGGCGTTGCTGATTCGGCCTGCTTTTGTTTCCCGTGAAACGAATCAGTTCGTGGTCAGCGATTTCAGCCAGATCGAGGCGCGCGTGCTGCCGTGGCTGGTCGGCCCCAAGTCCAAGGGAGCGCGGGACCGGCTCGCCATCTTTGAGGCGGTCGATGCCAATCCTTCGGTACCGGACATCTACACGCGCACGGCCGCCGCCATCTCCGGTCTGCCCATAGCCGAAATCAACAAACCGTTGCGGCAGCGCGGCAAGGTCGCCGAGCTGGCGCTCGGCTTTGGTGGCGGCACCGGTGCGCTCGCGTCCATGGGTGCAAATTATGGGCTTTATTTGCCGCATGCCGAAGCCGTGGATGTGGTCAAGCGGTGGCGGGCCGCCAACGCTTGGTGCGTGCGCTTCTGGGGTAAGCATACCGACGACGAATCCTATGGCCTGTGGGGCGCCGCCAATCGCGCGCTCGAACAGCCTGGTACCGAACAGCACGCCGGCCGGATCACCTATGTTTACCTGCGCCAGGTGCTCGGTGGCACGCTCTATTGCCGGCTGCCGTCCGGGCGCTGTCTGACCTACCGCGGCATCAAGTACGAACGGGTGATCGAGCGGGATGACAATGACAAGGTCATCAGCACCTCGACCCAGCTGCGGTTCTGGAAAGGCCATATGCGCTCGATCATCTGGCGCGGCACCCTTTGCGAGAATGTGGTGCAGGCAACCGCTGCAGATATCTTGCGCGGCACCCTAGTGCGTCTGGAGATGGAAGGCCCTGGCGCTCGGCTGCACAGCCACGATGAGGTGCTGTTGGAGGTGCCGACCGAAGACGCCGCATATGCCGCGCGCACGCTGCGCGAGATCATGTGCCGCGGCTTTGCTTGGACCGAGTGGCTGCCAATCAGGTCCGAGGAAACGGTACAGCCGTACTACTCGAAATGGGAGGCCTAGTGGTGCCGGCCTCAACCAAGGTCCGGCCGCTTCCGCCGGCGGTGCGGGCCAGGCTCGACAAGCTCATGCTGATGCTCGGCTCCGCTAACGACGGCGAGCGATCGATCGCGGCCGGCATGATCACGGCGCTGTTGAAGGAGCACGGCCTGGATTGGCATGACGTTGTTGGCTCGATCGGCCAGCCGACGCCGGCGGCGCCACATCCACCACCACCCAAGCCGAAATCGGAACCGGGCCAGAAGAGCATGACCGCGGCCGAGCTGAAACAATTGGTGCATCTGATCCTTCGCAGTCCGATCAATGCGCGATCGCGGCAGTTCCTCGCCGGCATGATGGACCGCGCCGATATCTACGATGAGGTGCATTTTTCCGACAAGCAATGGCTTTGGATCTGCGATCTAGCGCGAAGGGCGAAAGCGATATGAGAATGCAATCCGAGCTGCGTCCGTATCAGAACCGAATCGCGACCGCGCTTTATGAATCCGACGAGAAGATCGTGGTCGCCCGCCCAGGCGGCGGCAAGACCGTTGCCGGCTTGACCGCGATCGTGGAGCTGATCCGCGACAAGCACATCCGGCACGCCCTGGTCATCGCGCCCAAGCGGGTGGCGCGCATCGTGTGGCCGGATGAGATCGCGCTGTGGGCACACACCGCGGGGTTGCGTTATCAAATACTGACCGGAACGCAGCAGCAGCGCAGGGCCATGTTGGCTGATGCTCATGTCGGAGATGTCGATATCACTATTGTCGGCATCGACATCGTCAATTGGCTGGTAGAAACAATAATCAAGCTGCCGGAAGATTCGCGGCTATTCGATCTACTCGTCATCGACGAGGTGTCGAAGCTGCGCGACCCCTCCGGCGTGCGTGCTCGCCGGCTTCTGCGCTACGGCAAGCGGTGGCGCATGATCTGGGGTTTAACCGGAACGCTGCGCCCGTCAGGAGCCGAGGATCTGTTCATGCCGGCCACGGTGGTAACCAAGGCACGGCTGTGGGGTAAGTCGTTCTATGCCTGGCGCAAGACGCGCTTCTATCCGCTTGATTACCAGGGCTACACATGGGCGCCGCTGCCGGGTGCGGAGGAAACGATCAACCAAGAGCTGGCACCGTTGTGCGTCACCCTGCGCGACGACGAGCTGCCGCAGCTGCCGCCGCTGACGATCGTCATCGACCGCATCGAGCTGCCGGGGGCTGCCCGCAAGCAGTACGAAGACATGCATGAGAAGCTGGTTCTTCGTGACGGTAACGATACGGTCATCGCGGCCTCGGCCGCGGTCGCGACCGGCAAGCTCGCGCAGCTCGCCAATGGTTTCGTCTACGACAACGAACAGACGCTTCCCATCCACTCCGAGAAGGAGCAGTGGGTGCGGGACATCGTCGACGAGGCCGTCGATCCCGTGCTGTTCATCTACGAATATCGCGAGGATCTGGAAATGCTGCGTCGGGTGATCGGCGAGGATCTGCCGTATCTCGGCGACGGGGTCACTAACGCGCAGTCCGATTATAACATCACCCAATGGAATAAGGGGGAGTTGCGGTTCATGGCGATGCATCCCGCCAGTGGCGGGCACGGCTTGAACCTGCAGCATGGCGGCTGCGATATGGCGTGGATCTCCCCCACCTGGTCGCCGGAGCTGTGGGAACAAACGATCGCGCGGCTGCATCGTTCCGGCCAGACCAAGCCGGTGGTCGTTCGCGTCTGCGTGGCAGACGATACCGTCGACCAGATGAAACTCGACCGGGTGCATGAGAAGATGACGGCACAGGCGGCGTTCGAGGCTTACCTGCGCCGGCATCAGTTAGCCGAGGTTTAGCACCAGCTGCTCGTCGAAGGCGTGTTCTTTGGCGATAGCGCCCTTGGCCATGACATCGACGATCTGCGCGTTCAGGTCGAGCAACTGATCGCGTGTCACCCTGAACTGGAAGAGATTGTTGCCGGCGGCGACGTTGAAAATTGGACTGTTGGATTCGGGGAGGGTCAAATAGACGTAGCGGGCCGCTTGCATGCGTGGCCTCCCATTTCATAAGGAGCACACTCTGCACGCGCCGACGTCACGCAGTCCAGTCAAGGTTTCTTTCACGGTGCGCGGCACGCGGCCGGATTCAAATTCGGCGCGCAGATCCTTGAGTGAGGTCGCCCAAGTGTCGCGTCCTGGCGTTCGGAACGTGGCACCAAACTCGGCTTCGTCAGCTTCAGCATCAGCCCAGAGTTCAGGGAATTCTTTCCAGAGCGTCCACCATTCGCCGATGCGCTGATGGTAGCAACGCGCGCAGTCGGTGCGCCGCGGGATCGGTACCTGCCGATCGGCCAGGTACTCCCACACATGACGTTCGGTCCAACCCCACTCCCGCAGCGGAAAGCGCATTTCGACGCCGGCGATGTCAGCATAGGCGCCGCCGGCGCGGCCCTCCTCGTCGGCGCGTAGGCCGACATAGGACACGCACGGCGTATTCGTCTGCAGCCACGCCCGGTAAGGCTCGATCTTGAGGATCCTGGTGCAAAACCGCGCGCGGAAGTTCGGCAGCATCTTCTGCCTGCGGATGACGCTCTTCAGCGTACCGTTCATCACCGGCAGGACCCGTTTGCCCAGCCGATCGCCGAGCGTGCGCCAGTGCTCGAACATCTCGGGCAGCTCGTCGCCGGTGGGCGTACATACGTAGGTATAATCGACATCCGGGTGCAGCTCGCGCAGCCGCAGGGCGAGCGCGGTGCTGTCCTTACCGCCGGATAAGGCTACGACATGTTTCATCGGTAGAGTCTGAGTTCGTCGCGTTGTCTGAGCCATCTAAAGATTGTTGCGCCGACAAATAGGCCAATCAACAGCATTACAAGCAGCACCATGACCGCATCGGCGGTGAGGCCGGGCCGCTTCTGGATCTTGTCTCCCTTGGTTTCACGATTGACTGGTTGCTGCGCCGCCGGATCCGGCGTTCCCGCGTACGCTTCGCTCGCCCAGGTCGAGGGCGCGTAGTCATGAATCGGCGGCGGGAACAACAGGGCGTTGGGAATGTACGGCCCCATGATCAGCGGCGGCGGCGGTTCCCGGCGCGGCCCCGGCTCGGGCAGCGGCGGCGGATCGTACTTGTCGCGGATGGTGTAGTGGGAGCGCATCTTCGCGCCCACCTTGAGATTGTCCCAGCACCGCTTCTTGGTGTGCCAGTAGAGCCGCTGGCCCGGCCATTTCGACCGGGCCTCGCCTTTGGTCAGGCACGCGGCCTCCGCTGGTGTGTTAGTCGCCAAAATTAGCCCGAGTATCACGAACGAGTTCAGCATCTTCATCGTTCATCTCCTTGATCAGCGGCGCCGCGGGGATGTTGAATGTCCGCAGCATGGCCTGGAAGCTCATGAACAATGTCTCGTACTTGGCGCGTTCCGCGACCGCTTCGTCGCGGAGGATGCCGGCGGATGTGGCGCGGCTTTCCAGATCGTTCATTTGGGATTTTTGGGCCTCGACCATGATTTTGTAGCTGGTGATTTCTTTGAGGAGCTTGTCGATTTCTTTGGCGAGGGCATCTCTCTCTGCTGCCACCAATTGGTAATGTGCGAGGCCAGCTTCGACAGCTGCTTTCCGATCGTCTGGAAGATCGTTCTTGTTTCCATTGCCATTTCCATTTCGCTTTTCAATCATCTGAACCCCCTTTGAGTGGTGCGACTAGTTTACGAACCCGCGCTCGCACATGTGGCGAAAGCGGCATGTAGCTGTGCGAAGCAACCGGCAGGAACGGCAGATCGGCGTCGATGTTCGTCGCTCCCGGTATCTTCAGCAGCTTGTACTCGACACTCTGGAAATTTACGCAACGTGTTGGACAACGCATCACTGGTACGGCGTCGAAGGTGATTATGAGGGGCTGGTACTTCGTTAATTCCTTCATTCTCAGGCCGTAGCGGAGAGCGGCCCCGCCGCCACGGGAGTGCCCGATTACCGCTACGGGTTCCTCGTCGCCGTGCTGCCATACGAGATGAGTGTCGACTACAACCCGGAAGCCCATCTCGCGCAGATCATTTGCGAGCAGGCTTGTCGGTGTCGGCATTGGGACGGGCAGCAGCGTTTGATACTGGAGCAGGCCGTTGATGATCAGGATTGTTGGTAACTTCATGTTTCTCCCCCGTGTGGATCCACTTGTTACCGAACGCCAGGTACTGCATCTGCCGCCAAAACCAATTTGGTTCTTGGCCTTTAGCGGGCGTGAAAACCATTCCATAAGGGCCGCAGCCAAACATCTCGACTTTCCAATCGCTGCGGTCTTGTTGGATGAAGTGCATAGTTGATGGGCTTATTTGTCGTACGTCTTCGTCCATGATCTCGGCTCCTTATCGAATCGCTCGACATGCTTTGAGCACCCGACCAGCACGGCCAGGAAAGTGAGGATCACCATCGTGATGATGGCGATGAAGACAACGTAGGTGACAAGGGGCTTCACTGTTGGAACGCCCCGACCACCAGGAAGATGACGATCAGCATTCCGCAGCCCAACAAGAGTTCGCTCATGGCGCATCGTCCCTCACCAGCCATTTCAATTCCGGCGCACCATTATAGCCGTGCTCGAACACAAGCCAGCAATAGTCGCTCTTGCCACCGCTTACGCGGCCCTTCGCCGTGATGAGATGGCCGGGCGGCATCGACGGCCGCGGGGTCATCAGCCACACGCGCCGCAGCGGCGTGCGTTGCAGCCACCGCGCCGCATTCAGCCGCGCGGTCGGCATGATCAGCGCGACCTTGTATTTGGCGAGCGCCAGGGCGTGATCTGCGAAGTCCATGAATATGTCGAACGGCGGATTCGACACGATGTTGTTATGCCTGCCCGTGTGCTTGAGGAAATCTTCCGGTATCGGAATGCGAAAGGGTTCGCGGTCGGCGATGTCGCAGCCGTAGCCGTCGAGGCGGGCGTTGATCGCCGACATCACGATGCGGCCGAAGCCGCAGGCGGGATCGTAAATTCCGGGCACGAACTTCTCTTCCTCGAACAATCGCACGCTGCACCAGTGCGGTTCGACATAGTGCTCGCTGACGCGGGGATATGCGACGGCACCGGCAGTGTGGGTCCAAGGTTGCGACATCACTTCACCTGCTCATGCCAGACTGTACGGCCGTCGACCCATGCAGCGGTTACCGGATCCTTGGTTTCGACGGTTCGAGCTTCGCGCACCGCGGTCCAGCGCGATTCCAGATCGCGCGCGTAGGCCTCGGCCTCTTCCTTTGTTTCGAAACGGGTCGCGTTGTCGTACCACTTGTCATCGTGCGGCACGCGCACTTCAGGTTTCCAGCTCATGTCAGTCTCCTTCATATTGTGTGCTGCGCCTGATGCACTACGCGGCGCAGCTGGCAGCGGACGCATTACCTGCGCGCTGCTTTTTTAGCTTGGCGCATTGGCCAAAGATGATCAGGCGCATCGTGACCGAGCGCCTTGAGTTCGGCTTTGATGAGAAGATAAGTGTCAGCCGGGAATTGCCGGCCGGCGCGCCAATTGTACACGCCAGGGTTCGATACGCCGGTCATCCGCGCCAGGGCGGCAACGCCGCCGAGCGCGTCGATCACGTCGGATGTGGTGCGTAAAATCATGCCCCTGCCTAACCCGGCATGTTCGGGGTGTCAAATAAATTGAGTAGGTTGAAAATGTGAAAAAATTTTGGACGGGTTTACTCGAATCCGCCAAACGACATCCCGCCGCCGCCGAAGTCGAAGCCGCCACCGCCGCCGCCCCAGTCGAAGCCGCCGCCGCCGCCGCCCCAGCCCCAGCCGCCCAGTGTCTCCCAGGGGATCGGTGACAGGTTACCGGCGCCGAAGGCCGAGCCGGTGTTCGCTGCCGCGCTGTCGATCAGCGGGGAGGAGTAGGTCGAGTTCTCGATCGCGGGCAGCATGCCGGCCATGGCGATCGAGCCGCCCTGGGTCGGCATCGCTCCGGGGGCGAGCGCGCCGGTCGGCACCGAGCTTAAGCCGCCAGGTGCCAGCGACAGCCCGCCGCTACCTGTGCCGGGTGGTGGCGCGGCGGGCTGCGCCGGTAGAACCGGCAACGCCTCGGCCGGAATCGGCATCTCAGGTGCTATCCGGCTTTCGTCCTTGAATATATTCGTCAGCGCCTGCATCAGCCCTGGCGTCATCGCACCCTGCTGGCCCTGCGGGTGCTGGCTGATCTGTCCGGCTTCGGTTTGGTGCAGCTGCTCGGCCGCGGCGCCGGCCTGCTCGACCGTATCGAACTTGCCGAGGTGCTGGCCGGTTTCCTTGTAGCGCGCACGCGCTTCGTCGTCCGGCATGATCCGGCCGCCCTCGGCTGGCACGGTCGGGATGTTCACTTCCTTGCCGCCGTCCTCCACGCCGATGGTCCGCACGGTCGAGATTGTACCGTCAGCATTCTGTACGGCCGGCTGCGAGGCCGGATCCAGTGTCGGCTTGGTATCGTCCGGCAGCTCGGGTCCGGCGTCGGTCATCGTGCCAGTGTCGGCCGCGGCGTAACGAACCTTCTGCATTTGCTCGGGCACCACCGGCGCTTCGCTGCGCTTGCCTGCGGTCGCCGATGGTTTCGGCGCGCCTTCCTTCACGGCATCGTCGAACTGCTGCGGAGTGATGCCCGCCTTGCCGAGGTTCTTTTTCGCTTCAGCAGCGACCGCGCTGCCGATCATCGGCATGTTCAGCGCCTCGCGCAGGGTCTTGTCGGCGATGAAGCCCGGTATCTTGCCGGCCTGGCTCGGGTCGCCCTGCTTGACCAGGTCGATGACCTTGCGGTCGAGCAGCGCGTGCGCGGGGTTAACCGTTGGCGCCGGTTTTGCCGCCGACGACGGGGGCTGTGCCGTTGGAGGCGCTGCCGGCGCCGTCGCTGCCGCAACGGGGACTGCGGGAGCTGGAGCAGCCGCCGCGGGTGTTGGCGGGGGCGGGGCTGTAACTGGGATCTGTGGACCAGGCGGCGCGGCCGGCGGCGTTTCCGCTGGCGCGGCGGAGGCTTCGGGCGCGGGCGCGGCCTGTGGAGAAGCCTGTGGAGCAGTTGTGGGCTTGTATTCCGGGGCCACCGTGGCGGTCGGCTTCGGCCCCTGCGTGCCGGGCGCGAGCGGCTTGGCCGCTGCCGCAGCGGGCGGGGCTTTGACGTCTGCATCGGTCTTTGCATGCCACTGCTTGACCGCGTTCACCGTGCCGCCGCCGTGTGCCTCGGGGTTACGGTCCTTGCGGAAGAAATCGTTGTCGCCGACCCTGCCGGTGTGGGTGGAGTTGCCTTTGGCTTTGGCCGCGACGTTGCCGCTGCCGAAGTCGGTCGCCAGGTTGGAAAAGTTGGAGCCGTTTTTGTGCGCTTCGTCGATCTCGGCATGGAGCTGGGCGCGGAATGCCGGATCGGTCTGGATGCGCTTGAGCGCGGCTTCGTACTTGGGGATCTGCTTTGGATCGTGCATGGGCTGGTAGTATTTGGGATCGATGATGTCGCTGACCGGACGGCCGGCTGCGACAACACGATTGGCGCCCGCTTCATGCACGGAGATGCGGCCCTCGCGCGAGTTGTTGTCCTCAGCGTAGGCCACAGCGGCCATACGATCCTTGGCGGCCGGATCGCCGTCGAAGAACGCGGCGACGGGTCTGCGCTGCTCGACCAGCGCGCGGTTACCCGGTCCAGTCGAGGCGCTCGGAGCGCCCGGCGCGCTTACGCCTGGAGCCGATGGGGCGGAAGGCGTGGCATAGGTTTTCGGGTGCCGTGAATCCACTTCGACATGCGGCGCGTCACCCGGCACCGGGAAGTGAAGGCCGTGTTTTTCCTTGTTGCCGTCGTACAGCCACTTCCGAAACGGACTGTCCGGCAGGTCGCCGGCCGCGCCCTTCTGATGCCGGGATTTGCCCGGCTCCGCGACCGCGTACTTGGTGCCGCCCTCGCTTTCCTTCCAGTAAACTTCCTGCACGTCTGTGCCGCGCGAGAACTCGCCGAACTTCGCCTGCTTGCCGGGGTTCTCTTTCTCGAACGCTTCGGCGGCCGAGCGCAGTCGCGCCGCTAGCTCGGGGCTGACCTGACCGTAGGCGCCCGGCGTGTCGACCGGAACGTGGACGATCTTGCCGTCCTTCAGGATGCTAGCGTGCCCGCCGCGGTCGTTGAGGAACCGCAGGTCGTCCTGGTAGGTGTTGCCTGCCAGCTGTCCCGGCTCGCGCATGACACCGCTGGCGTCGGGGCTGTCGGAGTGCGGGCTGCCGGTGTAGGCCGTGCCCTTGCCGGGCATCTCCACGTAGGGCGGCGACGGCGTTCCTTGCTGGCTCTTACGTTGCTCCTCCTGCAGCTTCTTCTGCAGCGCGGTGTCTTTGGCACCCTTGAACGCGCCCGTGATCGATTCGGCCACGCCGGCGCTTTCGTCGGTGTATTTCTGCGGTGGCAACGATGCCAGCTTGCCCGTCAGCGGCGCGACCTTGAGCGGCGTCGGATCGTCGACGCGAATGCTGCCCTTGGTGCTCTTGATCAGGTCCGACATCAGCTGCGCCGTCCGGGTCGGCGTTGCGCCCTTCGGCACCAGGCCGAGGCTCACCCCCAGTTCCTGCAATGCCGCCGAGGTGTCCGCGCCGAGCAGCGGTTGCTTGCCGGCGAGCATGGCCTGCCGGCTCTTCTCCCTCTCCAGCGCCATCTCGTCCATGTACGCCATCAGGGCACCCGTCGCGGTCCAGGTAACGGTGCGCCCTGTGTCTGCGACTGGGACGCAGCGGTCAGAGCGGCGATGAGATCATTGATACCGTAGTTGCCCTGGTACGGCGCGCCTTCCAGCGCCCGCATTGCGGTCGGGCTTTGCATCATGCGGCCGCCAATCGCGCGCTGGGCCGGGCCTACTGCGTAGCCTATCGCTTGTCCCAATGTTTGCGAGCCGGGGAAGTCGAGCAGGCCGCCGAGCTGGCGACCCATTTCGCCGAAGGTCAATGCGGCGGGAATGTCCCGATTGATCTGACCTACGGTCTGTCCGAGGCCGCCTTGCCTGGTGGGCTGGTTCAACGCCCGCGCGATAGTTGCGATGTCCTCGACCCGGCCGCGTTGCGGTCCGGCGAGAACATCGAGAGATTCCGGGTTCATGTTTTCGATACGTGTCGCAAATTGGCGCTGTCCCGCGGCGCCCTGGTTCGGGCTGTTGATGGTCTGGTTGCCGATCAAGCGCAGATAGTCGCCGAACGTCTGATCGAGCGGAGACAGCGGTTGCCCCTGCGTGCGGGGCGGCGTGTTGGCTTCAAGCATCCGCAGCCGGGCCGGATCCTGTTCGCCTTGCTTGAGATAATTGTAGCCTGACGCTGCATTGGTCCGCGCGTCCTGGGCGACGGCGGTGAGCTGTTCGTGCGGCCCGCCTTCGCCCATGATCGTGGCGTAGCGTTCCATGATGCGATCGAATTCCGGGTTCGGCACGCCGCGTTGGGCGGCAGTGCCACGCATCACGTCGGTGGCGGCGTCTTCTGCGCCGCGTGCGTATCGGCTCGGTATCGGATCGTAGCCTTCGCCTGCGATCCGGGTGTCGGAGCGGAAGTCTTTCACCTGGTTGTATGTGCCCATGGTGCTGGTGATATCGCCGGTAACCGGATCGCGCGGCAACCTGCTCTCGATCGCGGCAATGCGAGCTTCCAATGGGCGCGCTGTTCCTGCGTAAGTGTCCGCTGATAATTGTCGCATCCGATCCAGGATGGGTTGCCAGTCCGCGGGCGCGTCAGGTTGCACACGTTGCAGCAGGCTTTCCTGCGGAGCCGATGCGCGTGCTTGCAGATCGGTGGCGCCCTGCCGGGCGAGGCTCCCGATAGACGCGCCGATATCGCCTGTCGTAGGCACCGGGTTCAACGAACCGCGGGCGTCAGCCACGTCGTTGAAGGCTGCACCGACCTGGTCGCGCGCGTTCGTGCGGAGGTTCTGAGTTAAGTTGCCTGCGCCCCAGCGGTTGGCGTAACTGTTTTCCCGCGCGCGAATTGTGGGATTGCCGAGCGCACTGGCTGGCAATTCCACTCCTTCATTCCGCGCGGCTTGCGCGATCGCGGGTGCGTTCTCGTTGCCCATGCCGCGGTAACGGTAATCGATAATCCGCTCCGGCGCGCGGGCGCTTGCTCCGCCTCCTACGCCGCCCGCGAGCGAGCCGAGCAATGAAGTGGTCTTCGGATCTACGCCCAAGGCGTTGCCGACTTTCTCGCCGTACTCTCCACCGTAATGCCCGCCGATCGTCGGAGCGACGGTGGTGGAGCCGAGTTTGGATAGGGAGTTCATCACGGCGCGGATTGCTGTTGGTGCCGCGATCGCGGCCCGCGCTATGGCGGTGCCGCCGCCGCCGAGCAAGGCGCTAGCGCCGCCTTCAAGCAGTTGCCGAGTGAGGCTCGCGTCCTGCGCCAACGGCTGTGCGCCGATCGCGTCCAGCACCATCGGTCCGAAATAGGGTTGTTCCTCAGCGGGGCCGTAACCTGCCCTAGACAAGGCGTTAAGGCCCGCAATGCCGATGTCCGGTATGCCAGTCAACGTGCCGACGCCGACGCGCGCGGCGGTGTTGTAAAGCGAATTCGGATTACTCGGCTTTGCTGGCGCGGCCGGCGCAGCGGCAGGCTCCGCAGCTGGTGCTGCGGCCGCCGCAGGCGTGGCCGGTGGCGCGGCAGCATCCCGCAGTTGCTTGTATTGCTGGGTCTTCGCCTCGAATTCAGGCGTGCCCTTCAGGTGCTGGTTATCGACACCCCACTGCACCAGACCTTCGATGGTGTCATCAGCCATCAGTCGGCTCCGAATACGGCGTTGCCACGCTCAATAACCGCCGGCGGCGGCGGTACCGGAGCCGCGCGTCCGCCGCGCGGACCTGTCGTAACTCCTGGCGTGCCGCCGTAAGGATCGATCGTCGACGGCACATGAAGCGGCCGCGACGGGTCGTTGGCATTAATGGCCGTGCTGTTGATCATTTCCCGTTTGACTTCCGATATCGTCGGCAGCGGCGGCAGGTAGGTGTCTGGATCGTTGATGCCGCGCTGTTTCAATTGCACGACGTGTTGCTGGCGAAGCGGAATGACGTTCTCAATATCCCGTCGCAACTTTTCGTTGACCATGTTCCAGATCTGCGCGCGGGCCTCCCGTGTCAGGCCGGAGCCGCCCTGGGCGCGGTTGAGCATGCCGTAGAATTGATCCATCGGACTGGCTGTGCGCGAGACATTCTTGCCTTCCTGTTCGCGCACCACCGATGGCGGGTCGAGCACCTTGGCGGCGCCGATGAAAAGCGCCAGATCCGACGCCGCGTTGTCGTAGGGCATGTTTTGCACCATCGATGAATAGCCCGACTGGGCTAGATCCATCGCTTTTACGACCACATGGCTGGTGTATTGGTCGACAACAGGCTTCGCCGCACCAGGACCGATAGTCTGCGGCGTGCCGGCCAACGGCCGCGGTCCTGCGGGCGGTTCTACTATCGGTGGCGGCGGGGCGTTTTGATCCGCTGGCGGCGGCACGGCGGCGAGCGGGTCCGGCGCCGGCGCCGGCGGCTGCGCCGCCGGTCGCCCCGGCTGCGCTGCGTCGACCGCATCCAATAGCCTTAACAATTCAGCGGACGGTCCAGCAGTTGGCGGTTCGACTTCGTAATATGGCGTTACGGTAGGCGCTCCGGTGTTCGCGTCAGTTCCGAAATGCGTCTTCCGCCCCCAGCCGGCGTCCCGCGTGGCGCGCGCGGCGTCCAGTTCCCGGTTCGATATGGGTTCTTTGCGCGCGATCTTCTCTCTGATCGCTATCGCCATTTCGTTAAAATTGTTCTGCGCGATCGGCTGGCTTTCGATCGGGTTCGCTTTGGCCAGCGGCGCTGGGCCGGTTTCCATCAGTTGTTCGCCCGGCCCGAGTCGGATCGGCGTGCCGTCTTGTGCGGTCCTACCACCGTCGAACGACATGTAACCTCGTCCGGTCGCTTTTCCGTCCGCGCCGATCACCGAAAGATTCTGTCCGTTCGGCGCCTTGCGTTCACCTGGAGGCAGGAGCTTGCCGGTCAGTATTACGTTCAGCCGCTCGCGCTCGGCTAGATCTGTCGGCACGCCTTGCAGGCCAGCGGTCGCGCGGCCGTACGTGTTGAACAGATCACCGCCGCCCTGACCCTGCGCCACCGCCCTGGCGATGCTCTGGTACATCGGCAGTTCGGCCTTGTACCGCGCCTCTACGATTGGATCGACGTACTCCTCCTTCCGCTGTACCGGCGGCAGGAACGTAGCCGGGTCGTCTGGATTTATCGGCCCTTCCGGTTGAACCGTGATATCGCGGACACTCTTCGGCGGGCCGAAAGTGCCGAGCGTGTCTGCTACAGATTGGCCCGATTGCGTATTGGCGTCGAAGATAGCCTGCTTACGCGCCTGCTCGGCGCGTGACGCCATGATCTGCTCGACCATCGACTTCTGACTGAGCGCCTCCTTCGGAGCGTTCCGAAACGCATTGATCAAGCTGGTGCCTAAGGCGTTCCAACCCGGATCTACCCATTCGCTACCCATGGATTACCTCTACACGCTCGATGCCATTGCGCTGCCGAGGCCGCGGCCGCCGGAAGCGCCACCGTACTGCGTAATCCTGACCGGCTCGACTGCTTTCGCGACATTGTACGCGCCGAGAATACCCGCGCGCTCGTTGCCGGCGAGCCTGATGTCCTGGCCGGCGGCGTTGAAAATTGTATTTGCCCTGTTCGTTAAACCGTATTGCGAGCCGCCGTAGGACTGCACCTCGGCGAGCGCGGCGATGCGCTTGCGCGCCTCGATCGCGGCCTGCTGGATGTGGCCCTGGATCGCGGTTTTCGATTCCTCCGAGCCGCCCTGCTGGCCGGAGAATAGCGACGATGCGAGGACGTTGGGGTCGCCCTCCGCCTGGGCGGCGAGCTGCTCCGGCGTCAGCGATTCCTTCAGCCGAGCGGATTCATTCTCCTGTGCCTCGGTCTGTTTCGGCGCCGCCAGTTCAGTGAGCGCGCCGCTGCGCGCGGCCTCGGCATTGCGGCGCAGATCCTCATCGCGCCGCAAATAATCCTGCGACTGCTTGCGCTGGTACGCCACCCACTGCGCGTTCGCATCCGCCTGCTGGTTCGCCATAGTCTGCTGTTGCTGCATGTTGTACAGCGACATGCCGATCGAGAAGCCCAGGCCGATGATCGAGATCGGGTCGCACATCTAGTTAGCCTTAAGTCTGTTGTGTCCGAAGATTGCCCTGCCCGCGGCCGGTTGCGGCCTGGAGCTGCCTGTTGGCTTCCCATTCACCGTAGGCCGGTGCGATGGCGTTGCCCAATCCGATCGCGATTGGCTTGAACATCTCGCCGAGCGCGCCGACATTCGGCGTCTGCATTTGCGCGTTGGCTGCCGATGTCGCGGCCGTGTTGGCGGCGACGGTCGGATCTTCGGTAGCGTAGAGTTGGTTGTAGGCCTGCTGCTGCTGGGCCGCGATCGACTTCCGCAGCTCGGCGGTGTCGGTGTCGGCCTTGGAGCGCAGTCCGGCTTCGTTGACGCCCTGCTGTTCGGCCAGCTTGCCCTGCACCCAACCGGCGGCGCCGGAGCGCAGCAAGCCCGCGCGCGCCAGGTCCGCTTCCGATGTGCGCTTGGCTTCGCCGTACTGCTGAGTCAATTGCGGCAGCGTGTAATCCAGCTCCGCCTTGCGGTATTTTTCGTAGAACGGATCGCCGAAATTCTCGTTGCCGAAGATCTGGTCGATCGCGGTCTTGCCCTGGTTCAGCCGGGCCTGGCGCAGGTTTTCTTTCTGCCGGGCTTCAGCTGCTTGCTGCTGTTGGAATGCGATCTGCTGGTTGTTCGAGCCGCCGCTTTTGCCGCCCATGGCATCACCTCATATCTGCGTGGTGTTTGTGGTTGAATCGGTGTTGTTCTTGAACAGTGACGCCGGCCCCTGTCCGTACCCTTCCCAGAATGTCGGCGGCGTCAGCACAGCTTTCTTCGCGGTTTCGCCGGCGCCTTCCTCGGTAGTGGTCGTACCGGATTCGCCTTCGGCAACCGGAGTCTGCTCCGCCGGCAGCGTCGGTTTCTTGGCGGTCGCGTCAGCCGCGGCTTTCTTGACGTTGATGTTCTGCTGGTAGCCTTCCATGTTGATCGGCTGAGTATTTTTCAGCGTCTGTTCCGCTTCACTCAGCGTGCCGTATCCCGACTTGTCGGGTGGTTCCTGGTAATAGTCCCTGCCGCCGCCGCCTTTGCCGCCCATGGTTACACCTGTCCGGTTGTGTTCAAGCTACCCTCTGTATCGCCCCGCGGCTTTCGCAGCTGGTCTTGCCACATCCCTGGCATCGTCACAGCCTGCGCCATTATGTTGCCGATCGGCGCGCCACCGCCAGCGTCTTGCACGATCGTGCCCGGTGTGCCGAGGCCCGGCCCGGCCGGGTTTGCCGTGTCGAGGCCTTCAATGGAATGACCGGGCGGCGTTGGCGGGCCAAATGATTGAGGCGCCGGCGGCGGTTCCGGCGGCGGCGGAGCTGGCGGCGCCTCCGGCGGAGCGGCAGCCGGAGGCTTTATGTTCGGTATGGACAGCGGTGCGAGCGTAATCTCCTTCGACGGCGCCGGTACGCCCGTGAACGCGGTCCTGATCATGTCTATCTGATCGGAAGAATATCCCTTGCCGCCCATCACAGCGCCTTCCTGAAAATCATGCCGACCGGCTCGGCGCCGAAATGGCGGCCGACCATGTTCATCAGTGAATTCTGCTCCTTCATGCCGGAGCAGATCGGGAAGTTCATAACCTTGCAGCCGTCGCCGCGCGCCAGTTCAATCACGGTCGCGATCAGCCTACGACCTAAGTCTGTTTTTCGATACTTTGGTATCGTGTAGGTTTCGTCCATCACCGCCATCGGCTCGGAGAAAATTCCGAACACATGGTAGGAGCACACGCCCACCATTTCGTCGCCGTCCATCGCTATCACGTACATCGCGAACTGCGTGCCAACGGCCGCCTCCAGATAAATCCTGGTCCGCTCCGGGTGGTATTTCAGGAACTGCGACCAGTTCGATAGCTCGAAGAAATGGCCGAGAAACTCGGCGATCATCGCCGCGTCTTCGGATTCGGCCATGCGGATATTAATGTGCGGTGTACGCACCGTCCGCTTGGGCTTCTTCAGTTCGCTTACCGGCATATTCATCCGACAACCATCTGTATGAAACGAAGTCTTCGCCTTCGATACCGTAGCCGGACAGGATGCCCTCGGGCCGCGCGCCGAGCAGCTTCATGAACCGTTTTACGTCATCACGCTTACGCATTGCCACCGCTTCAACGCGGTGTATTCCAATGGCGAGCAGGTAGGGTATCGCGAAGCCGCGGATCTGCCGCACCATCGGTAACACGGCTCGCCCCCAATCGTCAGTACCGAAGGCGAAGGCGGCGCCGACGCCCTGGCGTTTTTGCACCAGGCCCCACGCCGAGATCGGCCCGCGGTCGTAGCTCCACGCGCAGAACGCGAACAGCTTGTGCCGCATCAGCATGCCGGCCAGGTGGGCTATTTCGACGCCGGCGGCGGTCATCTCCTGCCTGTCGGCCTCGCGCAGGTTGTCGAGGACAGCCTGCATCATGCCGCGATCGGCGTTGGAGATCTCGATCATCCCGTTTCCGATACCTGATAATGGACGATCATATTGGACAGGGTCTGGGGTCCGATCGCATTGGACCGCAGCCGCAGCGACATGTGCGTGGAATGGCCCTGGATGGGGAAGCGGCCCTGCAGGAATGTCGGCCCGGTGAACTCGCCGACATAGTCCTCGGCCTCGGGATCCTCGACATTGAACGCGGTCGACACCCGCCACGGCACGCCGGCGCAGGTGGCGTCGAGGCCGGTGAAGGTCTTGTAGGTAGCGACCTGGTCGCCGGCGTGAAAAGGGAAGATCAGTTCGACTGGACAGTCATCGTAGACCGCGCCGAGACTGTCGGTGCCGCCGTAAGCGTGGACGACGTTATTGTCGTCGCGAACCACCACATGGTTCTCATGCAGGCACGCGGCCGTGATCACGAAGCCTGCGTCATACTCCGACCAGGCCGTGATCTTTGGCCCCGGAAAGGCCGACAGCACGTAGATCTTCGACGTCAGCGGCGCGCCATCGTAGGCCCGCGTGCCGGCCATGATGATCCAGAACCGGCCGGTGACGGGCTGCAACAACGCGATCGTGCCGCTCATCCAGTCTTGGCCCATGGAACGAAGCAGATCCTGGATCAGCGGATCGAGCGGCGAGCCGATGTCGGACACGGCAGCCGCCAGTGAGGAGTTGCGGGCACGCAGCGACCGGACACCGGAATGCGACATGTACATGACGTCGCCGGATCCGTACTGCATCACGCTGCGCCAGGCGGTGGTGCCGGCTTGGCGGAGCGTCTGCACGTACTGGTTCTTGGTGAAGTCGGGATCCATGATCCACAGCTGCACCGCGGTGTGGCTGAAGATCGCTAATTTGTCATAATAAACTTCTAACGCCACGCTGTCGGTCATGTCGCTGTCGCCCATCGACAGGTCGATGAAGTTGGTGGGATCCGGCGGTGCCATGCCGGACCAGTCGCCGGCATTGCCGATCGCCGAGAAATACAGGATCGAGCCTTCGACCGTGTACATCTTGTTTTTATATGTTCTGCAGTAGAAGCCGCGCGCCAGCGGCAGGTCCGCGCCGTCGAAGTAGCGGCCGACCACGCCGGCTTCGGTCTTCCACAGGGTGCAAAACACCTTGTTGTCGAACAGGTCGTAGTCGATGATTTCGTGGATGGTCGGGGTTGCCTGGCCGAGGACGCCGACCGACCAGGTGCCTTCCGGCGGCTCGATCTTGTAAGGCCCGTTGGGGCCGAAGGTGTAGAGTTTCTGGTTCACCTCAACCAACCCCTTGCTGCCGGGGTCGCATTCCCAGAACGGCACGAACGCCATCCGCTTCTCGATCTCGCCGCCGGGCGTGACGTGGCAGTTGGTCATCGCGCGCAGCGTGCCCGCCGGCGCGGTCAGCTCAGAGCGGCGCAGGTCCAGACCGGCGGCGAAGTCTGTGATCGTGAAGTATGGCAACGCCGCCCTCCATCAGCCCGGCATGTAATCGATGTAGGCGACGGCCCGCGATGACTTGTCGGGATCGAAGCCGCCGCGCTGGTTGCCTCCCATGTTGTAGTTCTGGCGCTTGTCCGCGCCCTGGTCGGCGAGGATCCGCCGCAGGTAGTTCTGCGCCTTGGTCAGCTTCATGGGCGCGGCTTCGCTCTTCTGCGTGGCCATGATCTCGGCCGCGGCGAACAGCACGATCGCTTTGCTATCGATGATGCAGGTATCGGTCGGCGCGATCAGCGGCGAGATCGGAGCATGGCCCTCGAACCGCAGCATGTAGCTGATCTTCGGCGTGAGCGTGTTGTCCTCCGGCACCGGCAGCAACCTGAACTGCCCGACCGGATTGGTGATCGGCACCGGCCCGGATGTATCGACAGTGGCGACGTTGCCCCAGCGCCGCGGCGATCCGTAATTGGTCGGGCCGAGGTTGGTCATCGGCGCCCGGATGCCATACGTCAGCGGCGACCAGTTGGTCGCCGCCGTGATCTTGGTGGCATCGCCGGGATCGTCGCGGGTCACCTGCGAGAGATAGATCTGCAGGATCTGATCGAACGCCATTTCCTGCGGATAGGAATAGACCGCCTGGGTGCCGACCAGTTGCATGTCCACCCAGATCTTCAGGTGCTGCCAATTGTAGGCGTCCCAAAGCTCGCGCTGTTGACGCGCGAGCACGATGTCCAGTGTTTCCTGCGCCTGCGTTCCCTGATTGGGATTAAGCGACGTGCCGGTTTCGGCACGCAGCTCACGGCGCAGTTCCAGCAGCGTGACCCCAAGAGGCACTAGTCCGCATCCTTATTCCGGTGGCGGCGGCGATCGGCGTCCGCGCGGCGATGGCTTGAAGATCGGCTCCAGACTGGCGGCCGCCTTCGCGACCTCGTCTTCGCCGTCGTCCTCGTCGTCTTCGCCGTTGCCCGGTTTCGCGACCGCTGTGGAAGGTTTGCCTTCTTCGTAACGCGGCAGGTTTGTCTCCTCGGTCATCATGTAGTCCATGCGGAAAGCCCGCCCAGGGAAACATTGTTCGACAACACGGTGACCGTAGATGCCGACCAGGCGGTTCTTCTCCACGGTCGGCCATGTCTCGCCGATGCCGACCGGCATGATGTCCATGACGTTCTCTTCGCCGTGCAGCGCCTGCAGCACCTGGATCTCCGGCCAGGTCACCGGGTTCTGCTCGGTGTAGTTCACGGTGTGGCAGTTCTGGCCGGCAAGGTTGACCTTGCAGGTGCAGTATTGGATCTGCTTCGACATGTAGCCTCCGATGGTGGCCGGGGCGGAAGGAACGGTTGGCGCCGAACCTACACCCCGGCCGTTCCGATCAGACAATGTCCATAACGACAGCGCCGTTAAGGCGCCGCGCACAGAGTTGCCCGGTCGAAGTGATGGACCGATAGATCACGTACTTGTCTGGCGCCCGATCGGGCGAATGCTGATGACGCCACTCATCCTGCATTGCGACCAGGTAGATGTCGCGCGAGTCGTACCAGTAGCAACGCTTGGACTTGCCGAGCTGGTCGAGCGTCGGGTCATACTCGAAATCGGTTCCCATGTAGCTGATCTGTCCAACGGACACATCCTTGCCACCTGAGAAGCCCTGCATCGAGTAGTTGCCGTTCGCCCGCAATTCCATCTCGAGCGCGCCGAGCCAGTCGGATCCGCAGAAGCCCGTGTTCGGCTTCGCGCCGTAGCGGGTGAGCTGGCGGTATTCCTTCTGGAGCAGCGTGATCAGCGCACCACCGTTGGTGGCTGACGCCGTGATCGGAGCGCCGCCCCATGCCGACAGCGCGGGCGTGCCGGTGACGGCAGTGCCCATGGCAGTCGTAAAGGCGCGGTTTCTCCACCACGGCTTGTTGGCGCGGTTGATGCCGGCCACGATACCCGTGGACGGGTCGTCGGTGATCAACGCCGCCATGCCGGCGAGCGCCTTGGGATCGGCGGCGCCATTCGTCCACAGCAGGTTGTTCATGCCGCGGGCGTACTGCTCCGACACGTCCTGCAATGCGTCTTGCAGCAGGCCGACCAGGACGGTGTCGTCGCGGCCGGAATGCTCGTTGGTGTCATCCATGTTGCCGCTGTCGGTAACAGAGATGCCATCGGTCTTCAGCTCGGAGTGGGTGAGCATGATACCGATGTGGTGCTCCTTCCAGGGGAAGACTGCCTGCGTCAGGTTCGCGGGCGTGTAGTAGGTGACCGTGTCGGCCAGCTCGTAGCCTTTGAGCTGGTCGTCGGTGCCCGGCGCCGCGGTGTTACCGAAGTCGCCTTTGACCGAGATGATGATATTGCCCTTGCCGCCGGGGAAGGTCTTCTTCTTGGACTCCATGCTGGCGAGCAGCGGCTTCTCTTGGATCGCCTCCTGAAAGGCGGTCCCCTTGTTCATCCACCAGTCCAAGGCGGCGGTGGTGATATGCGCCAGTAATGGCGCGGTATAGGTTGGCATTGAAGCACCTCAAATCAGAGGCGCGGCGCTCCCTCGCGAGCAAACTTGACTGCTTCCAGCAGTGTCGTCGGTTCGGGTGCCACACCAGCGGTTCGACCTGTGCTGCTCGGAACCCTCGATGTCGGCCGGCGCTGGGGCGCAGCCCAGCCACGGTACTGCTCGTTGACACGGCGGAGCGCCTCTTGGGCGATCTGGATGCCGTGCTCGGGCGACTGTGGCGAGCCTTGTTCGCGCACCACAGCCCACATCGTGTTCGTAACAGCGGCTTTTTTCGCCGCGTAGTTAGGATCCGATCTCGCGACCTGTACTTCCCAGTTATTGACGGCAGCCGCCACCTGATTAGCCAACACTTCCTGTTGCGACGTTCGCTGGTGCTGATGGAGCGCGGCCTGTTGCCGAACCGCGCTCGTCTGCGCCATCGCCCTGTCCATGCGTTCCCGTGAGAACGCTGCAGCGGCTTGCGTCGTCATATGCCCCTGCTGGACCTGCTGCTGCAGATCCGGGGGTAGCGATATGCCGAGGTACTCCTCGCAAAGCTTCATGTAGGGCCGAACCCCCTCATAAAACTTCACGAAGTCACCGCGGCGCATCGCCGCCATCAGCTCCAGGCCCATCAGGAAATCATCCTGGCCGATGTCGTTTCGGCGAAGATAATCGGTGACCTTGGCAGCTGCGTCTGCATTCGGTTCAAGAGTTTTAAGCCGCTGAACTTCGCCCGCGAGCTTCATGCGTTGCGAGTTGAGCTTCTTGATCCGGCGCTGTGCAGTTCGGGAAAGCTTGGCTATCTCTTCAGGTGTCGCTTCTTCCGGCAATTCCGGTTCGCTATCGCGAGCTGTCCTTGCGACTTGGGATGGCGATTCCCCTCTTGAGCCGTCGTCGTCATCCTGGCGCAGCTCGGGCACTGCACTCTGGAGAGCATCTAATAGACTACCGCCGGCATCGCCTGCATCCGTACCGGGCGAAGGTACCTGTTCGACCGACTCTACCGCGGTGGGTAGCTTGTCGTTCTCTGCCATGTTGAATTTCTCCCGGTGCCGTCTGGCACCTCTGTTGATCCTTACGTCAATTCAACTTCTTTGTCATCCGGGCATGCCCGGCATCTTGACCTGTTGCGGCATCGGATGCGGTCGCCCAGGCGGCGCGCCGCCGACCGTTGTCGCGGCATCCGGTGCGGATGGCGGCGGCGCCGCGCCCGCTCCGCCGTCCTCCGCGTTGACCGCGCCTTGCGGTCCCATGGCCGCGCCGGCGCCGGCGCCCGCACCGGGCATGGTCGGGCCGGCGGCGCCGGTACCCGACATCGCTCCGTTCATGGCGACGATCGAGGGCAACGCTGACTTAAACGCCTCAGTGAGATCGAGGCGATCGTCGAGGCGGCGCAGCGTTTCCTTCGCCAGGAATTCCGGGTCGATGCCGGGCAACTGAATGAGCAGCGGCATCAGCCGCTGCGCGTTGGCGATCTCCTGTGCCTGGTTCGGCCGGCCCATCGAGCCGGCTTCGATCTCGAGCAGGATCTCGTTGGCGATATCCTGCGCGACCGGGCTGGCGGGCCACACCGCGCCCTGGCCGACGATGCGCTTGACCTTCTCTTGCGGCATCTCGCGCAAGAGGATCTGCCCGCCGTTGCGGGCGAGCTGGGTAAGGATGTCGTTTAGGTCGTCGATGTTGGACCCCATCGAGGTCATGCGCGAACCTTCGGCAATCTGCGCCTGGGTGGCGGTGGTGTTCGAGGTGCCGCCCAGGTTGGCTTCCTGGATGCCTGTCGTACGGAGAATGTCTTCGTAAACCGGGTTCACCTCGTAGAGGTTCGGATCCACGCCGGCACCGGCGTAGGCCTGCAAGAGCTGTTTGACGTCCTGGTTCGGCTGCAGCGCGTTCATCTCGATGATCGCGTTCGCTTCGCGGTTGGTGACCTTCTCAAGGTCTTCTTCGTCCAACGCGCCCGCAACCACGGCAATGAAAGGCCGCCCGGCGATACGGTGCTCCTTCAGACCCTCGCGGCAGCGATTGTATTCGAGCTGCATGTCACGCATGAGCCGCACGTCACTCGGCGGGTACAGTTCGCGCTCGTCTTCGATGCCGTTGAATATCAAGGCGTACCAGGGATAGAACCGCTCGTTGTAGACCTCCGGTCCCGCCGGCTCCCGCAGGAATTCGCGGTAGCCGTCGCACACCACATAGACCAGGCCGTCCTTGCGGCTGTAGATCTCCCACACGATCGCGTTCGGTTCGCCGCGCGAATCATCCTTGTCCTTGGAAGTCGACCAGTCACTCATCGTCTTGGTTGGGTCGGTGCCCTCGTCGTCGGTGCCGTACTCAGTGCAATGCCCGCGCACGTCAACGCCATAGATCTCCTCGATCTCGCTGACCGACAGCAAGTACTCTTCAGCCACCCAATCCGCCGCCACCCAGTTCTTCAGGTCGATGCACTTGATGTCGGGGATGATGCGGGTGGACAGCGGAAAGTCAAAAGTAAGCCCTTCCCGTACTACCGCGCCCTGTTGCTGGAGCAGATCCTGCAGCAGCAACCGGAGCTGCTCGGCCTCCATGTCGGTGTCGTCGGTGATATTGTCCTGGGCGTCCGCAGCCAGGCGCTGGAGCGTAGCGAGCCGCTCGTTAGCGTCGGCGATACCTTTCTCCAGATCGGGCCGCATCTCCATCACGCGCTCGTACCCCAACTTAACGTAGGACACACCATTGGTGACCGCGCGCCGTACCGACATCTTCAGCATGGACTTGAACGGATGCGGTTGATTGTCGACCTCGTAGGCGTACAGAAGCTCCAACGTGCGTGCGAGCTTGTCCATCATGATGTTTTCATTTTTGACACGCGCGGCGTCCATCATGATGTCCATGCCGCTGCCGACCGCCTGGGCGATCATCGGTGACGCCCCCGGCAACATACCGCCTGCGGCCGCGCCGGCAGCCGCCATACCGAGCTGGTCACCAAGGCCCTGGGGCTGTTGCATTGACCCTGGAATAGGACCGGCTCCCATGCTCGGCATGGTGGCCCCTCCGAGCGCGGCCCCCACCGCGCCGGAAATCTGGTTCATATCTGGTGACGGCATTGCGGACGGGTTCGGCGGCATGCCGCCCGCCATCAGCATGCCGATATCCGGCGGCTGGCCGGTCGCCATCGGCATCAGGCCCTGAACTGCGCCGCCGGCCATGCCGGCTACCTGGCCCATCATCTCGGGCGGTACGCCGCCGGCCATCGGTCCGCCGGGCGCCATCGGCCCGCCGCCCATGGCACCGGCTGCCTGCGCCTGCTGCATCATCATGGCGCCGGATTGCATCAACTGGTTCAAGGTGGTCTGCGATTCATCCCAGCTCACGGCATTCAGCCGCTGGCGCTTCTTGGCCACCGCTTTGGGGTTCTTGGCGTAAAGGAAGGCGGTTTTTTGCGCCACCAATCTGAGCGTGAGGTTGGCCACGTACCGCTTGTCGTCCCCGCGCTTCGACCACTGTTTGCCGAAGCAGAATTCCTGATCTTCGCGCATGCGGTCGAAGCTCGGCTTCCAGTACCGTTTCGCTTTCTTGATCTTACGGCTCCAATCACTGACCAGCTTGCGCCGGCGATCGGGCGGATCCGGGTTGGCGCGTGGCATGGAGTTCGGCTGGCCGGTGACCGGATTGATATCCGGTTGGCTGGAGGTTTCTTCCCCGCCGCCGCCGGCGCCGAACATGCTCATCAAGGAATTGTCTACGTTCCCTACCATCCCTGCAGGCTCCTCGCCCTTCGGTCGCGGCCTTCACGCCGGCGCGTCTGCTCGAACATCTCGCGGAAAGAGCCGCGCTCGACTTCCGGCTCGATCGGCTTGTTGCGCGTTCTGCCATGCATCTTCGATAACCCTAGCCCGATAAGGCTCAGAGTGTCGACGAAATCGTCCTTGGAGCCGTGCGGAAACTTCAGGATCTGATCCTGCGCGTCCGACCACCAGCGAGTGAATGCGGGGAAATGCACCATCTTCATCGCCGTCCTGGCCTGGATCGCCTGCGCGCGTTGCTGCTTGTCGGCGGCCGGATTGATCGGATCGATCGCGCAGAAGATCTGCTTCTCGACCATACGCCGGCGCAGAAACGGGCCGATCGACTTGGTGATGGATCCGCCCTCCGCCCACCAGAATTGCGGCTTGTACTTCTTCATCAGCACCAGCATGCCCTCGACCGCAGCGTGCGAATCGAGCCGCGCCCAGACCACATCCGGCATGATCCAGATGTTGTCCTTCTCGTCGACGCCACAAATTATCAGGCAGGTTTTGTCGGCGACACGATCGACCGATACCGCATGATCCGACGCACCGTAGAACCGCATTTTATGGAACGCCGGCACAGCATCCATTTTGTTGTATGGTACGAGATCATCTGATTTGAAGAAGGCCCCATCTTTAGGGCCTGGGCGGCCCTGATACAGCGCAGCAAATCCACGCGGATCGGTGGCACGGATTTCCTCCAGATATTCCTTGGTGAACCGCTCAGGCCAAAGCGGTTCACCCGGCTGCCGGCCAAGCATATCGCCGTCTTCGGCGAGCGCCGGTAGGTCGATCTTGCGCCAGGACTTGGCCTCTTCGACGTTGTAGTACGGGTTCATCGGATCGATCAGCCGGCCGACCAGATCGTCCTCGGTCCACCGGGTCTGGACGATCACGATCGTTCCGGTAGAATCCATAAGGCGAGTTCGCAGGACTTGATTGTACCACTGCCACAGTTTCTCGCGCACGATCACGCTATCGGCTTCGGTCCTGTCCTTGATCGGATCGTCCAGGAGAATGCAATGACCACCGCGGCCTGTAATGGAAGACCCGCGACCAACGCTGAAGACCACGCCGTCGCGCGTGGTCTGAACACGGTTGACCGCATTGGCGCCTACCTTGATCTCTACCTCCGGGAATACCTGCTTATATTCAGGAGTTTCCATGATATCGCGGACACGCCGCCCGAGATCCCAGCTGTAGTGCTCGTTGTAAGTCGCGACGATGATGCTGCGATCGGGATGCCGACCTATGTACCACGCCGGGAACATGGCGCTGGCTAGCGTGGTTTTTCCAAACCGCGGCCCGACGTTAATCATCAAGCGCCGGTAGTCGCCGCGCTCGACCTCCTCGAGCGATCGCCCGATAATCCTGTGGAACGGCTGCGGCTTGTACAGGGACGCTCCGACGTCGTCGTCGAAGTTCGGATCCGGCATCATCAGCTGCGTGAACGCGATGAGATCCTCGCGGGCCGCGAGGATCGCACGTTTGCGTTTCAGTAGCTTGAGCTGGATGGCCTCGTCAGTCTTCTTCGACATGCTTGTACTTCGCCATCGGCGCGTCCGGCAGCGTCCTGATCTTGACCTTGGCCTTGGAGCTGATCGTGTTCGGCTCGACCGGCGTCGGCTGCGGGCCTTTCACTGGCGAAGTGTGGTGCGTGTAATTGTCCTTGGTCTTGGACACCGGCGGCGGTTTGCCGGCGCCGGGCGGAGCCTTGATGTTCACGGTCTTGCCGAACTTGTTGGCCATGGCGCAGTTCCCTTAGTTGAAAATCCGAAAAAATTTTTGGGCTACTTGAGCGATGGAAAGTGCATGGAGCCGCCGCCCACCAGGACTGTCAGCAACGCAATGAGGGCCAGCAGCAGCACGATTACCCAAACGCCCTGTTTTATCTTCTCTGGGATTTGGGTCACGAAGCTTTCGATCACCCAGATCGCGAGATAGATGATCCCGCACAGGATGATCAGTCCGATCAGAAACCAGAGAACACTGATTGCCATTGCGAGCATGGTAGCCTCCTAGTCGAGACAAGAATCCGTTCTGGTTATGGTGTTACGTGTACGCCCGAGAACTGTAACGTCAGTAACCCTTCGCTCGGTATTCACCGTGCCACCGCGGCACTTTGCGACTACCGGCGCTATGACCGGCTCTTCATCGACCCAGGCCCACCGACCTCTGCCGCATCCCGTCATCATCAGGACGATCGACAGCACTACGGCGAATTTCATCATGTCACGGCCTCGCGGGTGATATGTGCAGCTCCTTCGTCATTACATTCACGATGCGGTCGATACTGTTTTTATTGTCGCGCGTGGCGGCTTCCAGCACCGTCAACCTGTTTTCGATCGTGCTAAGATGCGGCGACCCCCTGATCTCAAGCGTGTTAACGCGGCCCTCCAAACGGGTCATGTACGCGGTTATCGTTATCAGCACGCCAACGGCCGCGAGGGCCTGCGCGATCAAAAAATAGACCAGCGTGGAATTGTCCCTAACCCACGATCGCGCCGCGACCATCATGGTTCACATTCCCAACATTGCCAAGTTGCTCGTGACGACGCCGTAATCGGATTCGTAAGTGATGACGATAACACCCGGCTGGCCCGCGCTCGCGTTACCGCCCGCGCCGCCGGGGCCACCCGCTGCAGGTGGCGATGTGGGGTGCTTACCGCCGCCACCGCCGCCGCCGCCGCCGCCGGCGCCGCCGCCGCCGGCGCCACCAGCGCCTTCCTGACCTGATGAACTAGCGGGAGCACCGTTGCTGCCGCCCGCGCCGGCGATCGCGTAGACGATACCGAAGTAGCCTTCGTCACCATAACCGCCGTGCCCGCCCGCCCCGCCGCCAGTGCCACCGCCTGCATTAGCGCCGCCGCCGGACCCCACCGTGCCCCATTGAGTACCATCAGTAGCCGCAGGAGTATGCCCGGCGTCACCCGTGCCGCCGATCCAGGACGAAGACGCGATACCGACACCGTGCGGCCCCGCCGCACCGCCGCCGCCGCCGCCGTTACCGCCCGTGCCGCCGGCACCGCCATTGCCGCCCCACAGGATCAAGTGTTCTTCGCCCGGCCCGGCCGTAGGACTGGGCGCATCCGCAGCGTCGGATAGAGGATTGATGATAGGCGGCTGCTCCTGCATACCCGCCCCACCAGCGGCACCGGGGCCGCCGCCGCTGCCGGCGTAACCGCCGCCGCCCGTGGATTTCACCGAACCGATGCTGGCCGCGGCCTCGCCGCCCGCGCCACTGGCGAACCCGCCCTGCGCCGAAACTTTCGCAGCTGACAACGAGGAACCGTCGAACCAGGTATGCCCGCCGCTGACACCGGCAGCACCCCCCGCGCCGATGCGGATAAAGACAGTCGAAAACGGGTTGAGCGAGATCGTGGCCGCCGCATACGCGGCGCCGCCGCCGCCCCGACCGCCGTTACCACCGTAGCCGCCGGTACCGCCGTTGCCGGCCACGGGCAGCCAGGTCGGAGGTGCGCCATCGTTGCCGTAAGTGCCGTTACCGCCGGTCCAACCGTTACCGCCAGGCGAACCACCAGCGCCGCCGCCAATGCATTCGACGGTGGCCTTCCTGCAATCCACCGGCACGATCCATTCCGTACCCGCGGTAAGGATGATCCTCGGCACGTCACGCCACCTGTTTGACCGTGTAAGTCGAGAAAGCGTTGATCCGCCGGATCGATACGATGAACCGTGCGCCGGTCAGGGTGGTGATCGGATCGCCGGTCGAAGCACTGACCGTGAAACCGACAAACGAAACGACGCCCGCACCGATCGCGTTGGTTATGAGAATATCGATCGCGCAATCATTGCCGGGCGCGGAAATGGTGAATGCCGCGTTATTGCTGATGTACTGATAATTGCCGTTATACGGCTCCGGCTGAACCGGGCCGGTGCTGGCATTGCCGAGGTTGAACGCCGCAACGCGGAAACCGCCGGTAATGGTCTGGCGCGCGGTGGTCTTGAGAAACCCGACAGAACCGCCGTCGACGTATTTCTTGTTGGCGACGTGCGTGTCGGCCGTGGGGTCTTTCGTGATGTTGAGAAAGCCCGACGTATCGGCCCAGGCAACCGCAGCTGGAGATCCGACGAGGGCGGCGCGGATCCACACATTGCCCGCGGGATCGGCACCGATGCCGCCCCAGTTGCCGCCACCGCCGTCGTAAAGCTTGATATTCACATCGGCGACCTGGAGCGCGCCGGTCGCGGCCGTGCCGCCGGCCTGACCGAACCACGATCCTTTCGGGGTAACGATCAGTGCGCCTGACATGCTGTCGCCGGATTTTTTGACCTTCTCGGCGTCCAGCTCGGCGAGCGCGGCCTGGGCATTGGTAGCGGATATGTCGCCCGTAGGGACGACCGTCACATCCGAAGCCGCGCCGGCGGATTGCTGGACCGAAGCGTCCACGTAACGCTTGGTGGCCAGCTCAGTAGGCTGCGCCGGATCCAGAGTGCTGATAACCGGCTTTGAAAATGTAGCCTGGCCGCTGGCGCGGTCGATGATTAACGCTATTGCGGGATTCGCTAACGACCCATCATCGGCGTAGCGGTAGAGCGAAAAATTTGAACCGGCATTACTGCCGCTTTCCAAAGCTGTATCGCTAAATCGCAACTGCCAACGAAACTTGGCGGTACCGTCTATTGTGGAAGAAATAATGCGATTGGTGAACGCACCACCTGATGCTTTGATTAGACTGATTTCATTATGGCCAGTAGTCGCCATGGTCAGCGCACCTGTCATCGTGTCACCGACTTTTTGGACGTAGCGCGGATCCAGCACTCCGGCGATCGCGGACCATTGCGCGGGAGTGAACGCGCCCGGCCCAGCTGCGCCGATCGCGCGATAAACCACGCCGACGTTGCACACCAGGTCGTTGGCCGCGTAGATCGCCCTGACGTCGAAGAACCGCACCGCAATGAGCGCGAGCGGCACGCCGAGCGTGCCGGAATTGGCGTCACCGGCAGCGAGCTGCCGGTTAGCCGTGTTGACGGCTATTTCGCCGGGTTCAAGTGGATTGGGGAACGTGGTCGACGGATTCGAGGTCCGGCGGTGCCGGTACTGGCTTGTCATGGCTGACCTCAATCAAAAAGCAGTCAAACAGCAATCAGCGGCGTCGGCGCACGTAACTCGGACTGGGCAGCATCACGTCGACCATGTACCTGGCCGCTTCGTAGGGCACCGGCTTGCCGGCGCCGGCCGGCGTTCCTGTCGGCGCCACCACAGCAGGAACGGCCGCTTTCACGGCCGGAGGTGTCAGGTGATCCTCGTCGTACTCGGTCTTTACGTTAATCGCACGGTTGACGGCATCGGCGACCGCCAGCTTCTCGTTGAACACGTTCATCGGTCCAACGGGTTCGAGCGTGCCGCCGATCAACCGTATCTCCGGGTTTTTAGGCCACTCAGTCATTCAGCGGCCGGCTTCGGCCCCGGCATCGGCGACGGCCGCGGCTGTGGCGACTTTGACGGATCCTCCGGCGGCAGGTTCGGATTGGGCGGCGAATCTGGCGGCGTCCCCATGGGATCGCCTCCTGCCGGCTTCGGTTCGTCGTCGGCAATCGGCTTCTTGATATTGGACATTCTGGACTTCCTCCGCTTTCGGGGTGCAGGTTTGGCTTTGATCGTACGCTTCACAACCTTCTTGCGCGTGAGCAGCTTACGCTTTTTCTTCGCGGACTTCATCGTTTTCTCCGTGATGTCGAAAGCGGCGTGCCGGCTTCGGTGAAGGTGAAATCGAGCGGACCCGAATGTAATGGGCCGTTTCGCACCGACACCGGCACAACCGCGGGCGCGAACAGACTGGGCTTCACGCCAGTCGTCAGCGTGCCGTCCGCCTGCAACGTCGTCGGCTCATCCATTGTTCCGAAGATGATCACGCTCTGCGCTGTGAAGTTCTCGCCGGTCACAACGAGCGTGAGATCCTCCGCGCCGCTTTCCGCGGTCGACGGCTCGATCGAAGTCAGGCTCGGCGCGGATTCCTGCGCTTCCGCGAGGGTATCGACGACGACCGGGTGCTCGCCGCCCTTCACCGTGACATTGGCCGGACCCGCGATTGCAAAGGTCTTGCCGGCCGGTACTTCGTAGTGAACTGCCATGTGGTCCTCCTGCTACGGCACAGCCGCATAAGCTGCGTCGATCTCTTCCTTTGTTGTAACCGTCCCGGCGTTGATCTGCACCTGCAGCTCCAGCTGCACCTGGGCACAGCCGCTGACACGGTCTTCCATCTTCTGCTCGATCGCCAGAACCTGCGCCTCCGGCACTGTAACGACCTCGCCCCCGTCTATACCCCTGAAATCGTAGACGGTCGGCGGCGTCGGCCCCGGCCGCGAGATCACCACCCGGAAATCGAAGAACGTGCTGCGCGTGGCCGGATCGGTCGGGATCAGCCGCACCGTTTCGCCGACCTTATGCTCGATGCCGGCCAGCTCGCGGTAGTCGCGCTGCATCCTCGAATACTGCGCCAGGCGCGGCTTCATCTCCTCCGGCGTGAACGGCGTGACGACCCATCGGCCGGGGACGTCAGGATCGGCGATCACCAGGTTGTAGAATTCGTCCGGCTTCGGATCCTCTTCGATCTCGGTCAGGCCGATCGCCTCTTTCTCCTCCGGCGACGACAGCGCGATCCAGTTCGAGGGGTAATTGACCCCGTCATGCGCGAATGGCGTGTCGGGAGCGATCGGCTGACCATTGAGCACGTACATGACCTTGCCTATCCGTTAGGTTGCGCGCGCGAATACTTGAACGATATGCCAGGCGTTTCCGCCGTTACGGTATTCGTCCCGGCGGTGTTGTACGACCCGGAATTGGTCCGCAGCTTTATCCCGCCTGCAACCCCGTCAAAATGCGTGCCACGCGTGGCGACATTGCCGTTGATAGTCACGGCATTGGTTACGCCATTCGCCCAGACAAACGGGCCGTCCACCAGGCCGTTGCCGGTGAAGGACGCCGGCAGATCCGGCGTCGTACTCGGCATGTTGGCCGAACAAAGCACCTGAAACCCGGATGGCGCGGCGTAAGCGAACGGCCGCTGGCCGAAATTCGGCAACCAGTACGAAGAATTGTACATGCTGAACGCCGGAGCGACATATCCGGTAATTCCTGAATACGCCACGCCTTGCGAAACGCCGTTCTTGTAAAACGTGATCGTGCCCGCGGTCATATCGAGCGCAATTCCGATAGTATCGTTGGTAGTGTAAGTCGCGCCGTACGCAGCGCCGACGTTGTTATTCCATTTTTGCCCGTTGGCATGATAAGCGTACCCGCCAGAATACATTCCGGCGTAAAGGGTGGCCGTCGCTCCCGCAATCGCGACAGTATTGAGCACTCCGACCATTACGCTGCTGGCGACATTGCTCGGTACAGCTTCCCAGTACCATTTTCCCGAATTGACCCAGACCGTTCCGCGGATCGTCGCCCAAATGGACGCATTACCGCCTTGGGCCGCGAGATTACCCTCGTAAGTCGTTAAGAGCGTCGTCATATCGGTCGAATTCAGCACGCAATAATTGCCGCGCAACTCGCCGCCGACACCTGCATCCGTTCCGTAATTGGTCGGCGTATCAACGAGGCTATCGTTGCCAATACCGGCCGCGACACTGAAATTGGTCGGCGTGAAATTATTGTTATTGCCGGAACTGTCCTTCCCGAGCGTTGCCGCGGTGGTATTCGAGTTATCGGCAAATTTCAGATAGGCGCCGTTGGTCCCGTAGGTTCCGATGTATGGCTTCGGAATCCAGGTGCCGGTCGTAGCGTCAGTCCGGCCAAACGACGACGCCGCAAGCGCCTGCCCGTCGATCATGTGAACTTCTGCAAGATAAAAAGAGGAATAGAGCGACGGCGGATTTCCGAACGTACCGAAATAATACGGAATACCTGAAGTATTCGGCAGGAGTAGATCGTTCTGCGCCCAGGTATTGTTGTTGACCACGGTCGGCGGCAGTGTGACGCCGTTGCACTCTATGATGCAGGTCGGCGCCGCCGGCCGCGTATCGAATGCAACACAAAGATGAAACCATCCCGCCGGATCGCGAGCGACCGCAGACGTGCGCCTTTGCATCCTCGCCGCACCGGCGTTTTGCCATAAGACACTGAACGTATCCAACGCCGAGTTATGGAAATAGATCAAAAAGTAATTGCTGCCGTCTTGTATGACAGTGAAAAGATAAAGCGATGCAGCAGTGGAATTACCGAGATTGGTCCGCTTGATCCACCCGCTGAAAGTAAAAGCGCGGCGCTCCCCCGTCGCTACCGGCGTCCGCAGCAGGTAAGCGTTACTGAGATGATCCCATCGCAGCGATCGTGCGATTTGATATTGTGACGCTTCGACGTCGCCAGCTGCTCCGGTGTTGAAAACCATCAGGGCGACCAGATATTCTGCGAGCGGCCGATCTCTTCCAGGGTGCTGGCGCGGCCAATAAACGTGAAACGGTCCACTGCATTCGGCGCCGTTGAGATCACCGGAGCGGCGCCGCCAGCGAAATCGAACGCCGTATTCCACGCCACCGTGCGCCCGCCCGTGCCGTCCTGCTGGAACCGGATCGTGTAAACGCGGCCGGCGACGATATTGGTCGGAGCGCCCATCGTGGTATTGCCGGCGCCTATCGCAACGGTCGCGCACGGCGCATCCAGGACGTTCCACGCGGTGGTGCCGGCCACTGCGTATGTCAGCGCGGATTCACCGTAACCGGACGCCTTGGTAAAGGTTGTGGACTGTGTCGCGGCCGCGACCCAGAACGCGGGAAGCGGAGTTCCCGAAACACCAACCTTGAGCCAGAAATTCCCATTTGCATCACAGCCCTGGCCGCACCAATTGGTAGCGGCGGCGTTGTACATCATAACATTCGCATCAGCGACAGCCGGCGCAGCCGGCATCGCCGTTCCAGCCGGGCCGCCAAACGTGTGGCCTTTCAACGATGAAATAATCGATTTACCGAACGTGACCGTCGTTCCGGCAGACGGCGCGGTGAATATGTAATGGGCGCCCGCAATGTCATAAAAGAAAAAGCTGTTATCGGTGTTTTTCCCGATCTGCCATTTTCCGACGCCAGTTTGGTTGAAATTGAGCGTGGCTTGCTGCGCGGCGGCTACCGGATCGAGGACAACAGCCGAAGCGCCCGTCGCCGGCGCGACAGTAAGGGTGCCCGTCATCGTATCGCCGACCTTGAGCACCTTGGTGGTGTCGGTCGCCGGCCTGCTATCGACGTATTGCTTGGTCGCCGCTTCCATTGCGGTGGCGGGATCGAAAGGCAGCACGATCGGGCCGTAGGCGGTGGTGGTCTTGGACAGGCTGGCCCAGGTCATCACCTCGTTGGCGCCGGCGGCAACGCCGACAACCGCTGAAGCCTTGCGGTAAAAACCGGAATTCTCTCCAGCGAACCTGAAAGCGGGAGTAGCCGCCGAACCGACCGGAACGGTGATGGGGACTTCCGATGCGTTCGTCAAAGCGCCGAACGTAAAATTCAACACGCCGTTGACCGAAACGCCGACGCCCGCGCCCGTGTAAAACAATCCGTAAGTCGCACCGGGATTGAACCGCACCGTTGGTGTCGCGGCCGAGCCGGTCGAAAACGCAAAATAGCTGACATTGTCGCCGGACTTCGACGCTTTTTCGCTGTCCACTTCCGCGATCGCGGCTTGTACGTTGGTCGAAGAAATGCCGCCGGTAATCGCAAACGAAATTTCGCTCGCCTGATCCAACGTCGCCGCTTTGTTGTCAACGTACTGCTTGGTAGCGACACCGAGGTTCGCGGTCGGATCGCCTTTCACTGTGATCAAGCCCGACGACCGCGTGATGGTCAGCGGCGTGTCGAGAACGGCGCCGGCATCGGTGTAAGACACGATATTGAAATCGGTACCGGCGTTGCTGCCGCTTTCCGCGGTACTGTTACCGGGACGAATGAGCCAGCGCGTCTGACCCGCTGCCGATCCGTAAATATCATTGCTGGTGGCGCCGGTTTTCGACAAATGCAACATCGGATTGCCGGATGTCGGCGCGAGCGTCAGCCCGCCGGTCATCGTGTCGCCGGCCTTGGCAACTTTCTCGGCGTTCAATTCCTCGATCGCGGCCTGCACGGTAGCCGAACTGACGCCGGTAACCGGCGTGAACGCGATATCGCTCGCGGCTCCGCCGCCGCCCGCATTATCGTCGACATACTTCTTCGTCGCCGCGTGCATATCGACGGTCGGGGCATAAGCTAACGTGAGCGGACGGCCGATCGTGACCCCGCCGCCGGACACGGCTGTCAATATGCTTTGCCCGAGCGCATCATCCTGAATGAAAAACGAATGATCGATCGCCTTGCCCATCAACCACTTCGATGTTCCAGTTTGCTTGAAATAAAGAAGAGCAGGTGAACCGGCTTGAGTCGGATCAATGTTAAACGACGCATTGCCGGTCGCCGGGCTAACCGTCAGCGGGCGCGCAAACGTGGCCGATGTCGTCGTACCTCTGAACAGGTCTATCGTGCTTACATTGTCGATAATGGCGAACGAATCATCGGCCTTCTTACCGACTTGCCATTTTCCGGCCGCGCCCTGGTTGAAAGCGACGAGCGCCTGCTGCGCCGCAGCTGTCGGCTGGATGGCGATCGAAGCCGGCCCCGTTGCCGGATTGATCAGCAAAGGAACCGCCGATTGGAGCAGGGTCGAACCAAAAGAAAACTTTGTCGCGCCGTTGACGGTTACGCCGACAGCATTAGTGACACGATAAAACCCGTCAGTGGTTCCAGGCGAGAAAGCAATTGATGGAATGGATTCCGAACCATTCGGAAACCACAACGCGGCCGACATGGTATCGCCGTTCTTGGAAACTTTTTCAGTGTCCAGCTCCTGAACCGCAGTCTGCACGTTAGTCGCGGCGATGTTTCCGGCCGGCGCGAACGTGGTCGTCGCCGCGGATCCGCCGGTTGCGGTGACTTCCAGCCAGCCGGCATTCTTGCGTCCGTATAATTTGTTGTCGCTCGGCGCGTCGGCGAAGGTTCCGCCGGTCGCGCCAGTCGGCCCGGCCGGGCCTTCCGGTCCTTGCGGTCCCGGCACGGTCGAGGCGGGGCCGATCGGACCCTGATCGCCTTCCGGGCCTTCCGGCCCGGTCGCGCCGGTCGGTCCCGGCACCGTCGATGCCGGTCCAACCGGGCCTACGGGGCCTTGCAAACCCTGCGGACCCGCAGGACCAGGCACTGTCGAATCCGCGCCGGTCGATCCGGTCGGCCCCGCAGGTCCGACGTCGCCCTGGTCGCCCTTCAATCCTTGCGGACCCTGACTGCCGGTCGCGCCGGTCGCGCCGGTGAGGCCGGTGTCGCCTTTTGGGCCGATCGGGCCGCTCGGGCCGGGATCGCCAGTGTCGCCTTTCGGTCCTTGCGGCCCCGGAATTCCGACGCTGGTGCCAAATTCTGTCGGAATCACCTTTCCGGCGCCACTCGGCGACTTTACGGCGACAACCTCGCCAGCGTCGGCGTCATCTGTGGTCGGCAGCCACTGTGCGAGCCGCATATTTTGCGTCATGACGTCACCAGGATTTCGTTGGCGAACCAAACAGCCCAAAATCGCGAGTTGGCGGGCGGCGGAACGATCATCGACAGCGTGTTGGCGATCGCGGTGTAGTCGATACCCGGCTCCTGCACGATGCCGTCGAGCGAAACCTGCATTTGCGCGCCCGTTGTCGCGTCAACCGGCGTCGGCCCGTTGACCGGATGATTGTAGGTCATCTGAAATTGCGTGATTGCGCCGTTCGGCGCCGGCGTGAGCGTGACTTTGAAGCTTTGCACCGCGCCGGGCACCAGGTTTTCGGGCGGCACCAGCAGATCCCACTGCACTACGGACCCCGTCGGCGCCGGCGTGAGCAACGTGAGCGTGTTTCCGGCGATCGTGTAATCGCTCGTCGGCACCAGTTTCACGCCGTTGAAGTGGACGTCGCTCGGCGAAGTGCCCACTACAGGCGTGGCGCCGTTGGCATCGAGGCCGGTGAACGCAGTCTGGCCCGCGGTCGCGACGTAAACGAAGCGCGATGTCACGCCGGACGCGAGCGCGAACGGCGAAACCCATTCCGAGCCGTTCCAGAAGTAAATCGTGTTAGTCGAGGTGTTGTAATAGAAACTTCCCGGCGGCAACGGATTGGCAATCTTGATGCCGGTGTCGGGGTGGACGGCGCCAGGCGCAGGCGGCGTATCCCAGCCGCCGAGGTAATAGATGCTCCAGGGTCCAACCAGCTGCGCGGCGTAGACCGCCCACCATTTTGCCGACCATAAACCGGCGACACCGCCGTAGCCCTCGACCGGCTGATAATACAAGCCGTGCCCGAACGGATGCCCGGCGATGTAGGCCGGCGCGTCTTCGTGGTTGACCACCGGACCCGCGAGATATTCCGCCCATTGCGTGGCCTCGTTCTTGGCCGCGATCGCGTTGTCGGCCTGGGCCTGCGAATACGTCGCCCAGTTTTCGGCCGAGGTCGCTTCCGATTCCGCCGCGGTCATCTGCGCGGTGGCTTGCTGGGCATTGCGGACAACGATGTCGGTCGCGGTGTTGACCGCAGTGAGGAACGACGCCGCCGTGATCGCGGCGTGCTCGGCATCGGCAGCGAACAACGCGACATCGTTGACCGCGGCTTCCGCTTTTGCCGCGCCCTGCTCGGCGCGGCCGGCGGCCTGGGCGGTGTATTTCTCGATGCCGGCGACCAGCACCTTGACCAGGTCGGGCGTGATCTGCGCCGGGCCGATCAGGTTGGATCTGAGCTTGCCGTCGTCGCGGCGGATGTCCGCTAAGGCAGCTTGAGTGGAGTGGATCGCCTCGATGAGATTGTGGATCTGCGCGTCAAGGAGATCCGCAGCAATGGGACCGCGGGGGCGGTCGGAAAAAACGACCTGGCGCTCGGGCCGAACAATGGCGGGCATCGTGCGTTTCCCCTAATGTGCGGTCTGGCATTTATCGCACAAAGACGGGGAAAGGAAAGAACATGATCTCGCCTGAGGCGCTCGCTGCGCTGTCGAGCATCGAGCACGGCGCGCACTACAACACGCTGCATTCGACCGCGCGCGAGCTGATGGGCGCCGGCTACGCATGCGACGATTGGGGTTACCTGCGCCTGACCGAGCACGGCCGCCGCTACCTGCGCCGCGGCGTGTTCAACTTCACGATCTCCGGCGACGAGAACGTGTCAGACCTGGCAATCCATCGCAGTGTTGCGGTCGACCCGATGGCGGCGCCGCATCTCGCGCATTCCGCCAGCGCGCCGCCGGCGATCGAGCTGCTACCGGAGGCGCCGGCCGAGCCGCTGCCAGTCGCAGAAACGCGCATGCAAGAGATGCTGCGCGCGGCCGGCGTTGCGTCGGGCGTGACGGGTGTTTGGGTGGACGCGCGGTGGTTGGAAGAGTTCGCGCGGGCGCTCGAGCCGGCAACGCCGGCGAGTTCGTAATACGAAAAATTTGCCACGAAGGGTTGCGTCCGCCGCCGCTCCCTCGAACCGCCCGCGGCAGGGGGTGGTAGTAGTAGAATAGTAGCGACGAACGCGGACCATCTGTCTTGTTGACAGAGGGTCTTAGCCTCTAAGCCCTTGATATCATTACGTTTTATTTTTATCGCCAGCGTGCTGGGAGTCACGTGGGACGCGAGCGCGCAAGGTCCGCGATCGCCGAGTCTAGTTCGTCGGCTGTCATATCGGCGCCGCGCATTGCGCCGCGGCTGCGGTCTTCGCTGAAATATTCCAACAATGTCCGGCCGGCACTAGCCTTTGCCGCGGCCGCAGCTGCGGGATCACTAAGAATCTTTAGCAACGCTTCACGAACTACAGCCCTTAGAGCTTGTTGGCCGTTGTCCGGCGCCGGCGGCCTTGAATTGTCTTTGGTGCGTTCGATTAGTCGCGGCTTTCGCATTGCGCTTTGCCTCTGTTGTCCGCTGTTGAGCCTGCAGCATATGGCCGCCATGGTAGCGGCAAACGCTAACCCCTCGCATGGCCAAATGCCCGCATGGCTGGCCGCTATGGCGCGCCACAGCCTTGCATAGCCGATAACCCGGCCGGCCAGGCCTAAACCCGGCCTTTCGCATGGCCGCTTTCCAGGCCGGATTCCCGGATTGCGGCTTGCGCTTTTTTATCAGATTATTTGACGATTCTGCTTGCATATGTCCCTATCGGCACAATATAAAGAGGCATCGAAACGGACATAACAGAGAACGAACAATGCTCATAAAGGAAGCGATCTCGATAGCCGGCCCGCTCGGATATCCGAGCAAAATGCCCGGCACATCATACGGCATTAGTGCCAAGGCCTGCATAACCGGCAGCAAGTTAAACCTTGTCGAAGGCTCAACATGCCATGGCTGTTATGCGCTCAAAGGAAACTACATTTATCCTAGCGTAAAAATGGCGCACGAAAAGCGCATTGCCGGCATTAGCAACCCGCAATGGGTTGCGGCCATGGTGACCTTGCTTAAAGCCGCGCATGCGCCGCGCAAAGTAGGCCTAAAGCTTTCGGCACATCATCGCTGGCACGATAGCGGCGATCTGCAATCCGAAGAACATCTCGCAAAGATTTGCGAAATCGCAGAACAGACTCCAGAGCTTTCGCATTGGCTGCCTACTCGCGAAATCGGAATCCTTTCGCGCTATGTCAAAAAAGGCGGCCGCGTTCCAGCTAATCTCACAATTCGCGTTAGCGCGACAATGATCGATGGCAACCCGCCGAAAGCTTGGCCGGTTACCTCAACAGTGCATTCTCATCCGCTAATCGCAAAGACCGCGGATTGGCATGTTTGCCCGGCGCCTAAGCAAAATAACAATTGCGGCGATTGCCGCGCTTGTTGGTCGCTCGATGTCGCCAATGTCTCATATCACAAGCATTGAAAGGAAAGAGCATGAAGAAACGTCAAGCATGGCGGCGCATGGAATGGATGCGCGCCTTTGAAGAAACGCTAACGGCCATCGATCCGCACACAAGCGGCCGGATTGATTGGGACACCGCAACATTCCTATTCAACAGCGGCGCAAGAGCCATCGAGGCCGCGCATCGATACGCGCAAACGATGATTGATATCCAAAAGGCCAAACCATGAAAAACGCGAGGGTTAAACATATCGCGAGCATTCAAGACGGCGAAGCTTGCCGCAATGCAGGCTTGCGCGTTTTGATTTTTGACGATTACGCCATTGTGGAATGCACACGCGAACAATTCGCCGAAGCAATAGCCAATGAGCACAACAGGAAACAGCAAACATGAAACGAGCATTCCCTATCGGCAATAAAGGCCAGACTATCATGCTGACCGTAGACAAAGACGGCAGGCCTAAGCGTAGTGGCAACACTTGGAAAACCATGCTTGCGAACGCGGCCGCCAAACAACCCGCAGACCGTTCGCCGGCAGAACGCGCGGCACTAACAAACGAAATGCCGCGCGCGTTGTCCGATCAAGAGCGACTAGAATCCGCGCATGCATTGGGCATGCGCGCGGCCGCGGCCGGCATAACGGACAACCCGTTCACAACGGAACAATTCCGCCTCATGTGGGAGGCCGGCCGCAAGGCCGGCCTTGCGTAACCGCTGGCGATTTTTTCGGACGCCCCAATCAGAATGACAGGACAACAGGAAAACGAGATGAACACGAAAAACAAAACCCGGAAAAAAGCGGCAATAGCAACCCGCTACATTGTCCGCGATATCGCAACGCAAGGGTGCGATTTCTTACTATGGGGCGATGACAGCCCCGAGGCCGCGGCCGAAAGCTTGCGTAGTGCGCTGGCCGATGGCCTGGCCGTTGAGCTGGTCACCATGCCGGCCGACAAAATGGACCCTCACACAAAACGACTCATAGAAGGGGAATGACAATGTGCGAAATGTACACTTTCAAAACACGTCGCTTCATTGTCCGCGCGACAATAGAGCCGGACAATGACGTCGATTTGTCCTGGGATGATACCGGCGAAATCGCCAAAGGATTAAACAGCGGTCTTTATGCCGCGTTTAATACGACGGTAACCGTCGAAACCCGCAACGGCCAAGAGCTTGGCCGCGATACGATATGCGGGTCCGTATACGAAAACCCCGCGGACTTTTTCAGCGAGCACCGCGGATCCCGCGGCAAGTGGGGATCCTATTTCGCGGACCTGGTCCGCGGCGCCATCTCACAAGCACGCAAACACGAAACGGAAAGGGCTGAACATGCGAACAATTGAAACATCGAACGGCGCACTAGCCGTGATAACGGCCGGCATCGCTGAGTTAATTCTATGGGCCGATGCCGACGCCAAACACGCGAAAGAGCACGCGGCCTTTGGCACCGCACGCAATGACCAGCACCGCGCCGCATTATTGCGGCAGGCCCTCAATCTCTTGAAAGGGTGCGAACAATGACGCTATCCCAAGCAGCAAAGGGCGCCCTTGCCGGCGCCTATGCAACCCGCGGCAAAAACCGCGGCCAGCTCTTGGCCAAATGCCCGCGGTCCGAAACCCTGGCCGCGGCCGCATGGCAAGGCGCCATGCTCTCTTGCAACCCTTACAAAGCGTCAATTGGCGCCATGCTCTTCATGAGCGCGGAACAACGCGCGGTCCGCGACGAGGTGCTCGCACACTTCGACGCATTGCCGCGCGAATATAGGATCCTGGCCGAGCGCGACCGCGAAGCCCTCGAACGATTGGGGGTCTGGTAACGAAAGCAAAACACAACCCATAAGCTCACAAGGCCCGCGCCATTGGCGCGGGCCTTATGACTCCAGCTGTGGATCCTGGCCGCGCCTTGAGCGCGGCCGCCTGGACTCATGGCCGGACCGGATCCGCGCACATTGGCGCGGCCAGGACCACGCAACCCAGTGACGAAACGCAACTTGAAAACCCAAAGGACAAAAACATGACGCGCCAATCAAAATTATCGGTAGATCGGGCGATCGCCGCAGCTCGAAAATTCAGTGGGCCGGTCAGCGCCAGTGAAGCCAAGCAAATTCACCGGCTAATTGCCGGCCGCGATCGTGGCAAGCCGCGCTCGAAAATTGCTGTAGAAAATCCTGAAGAGGGGCCAGGGGGTAAAGTCATGACCAAAGAGCGTTTCATCGCAGGGCTGGAGGCGCTCGGTTACAACGTGTCCACCGCGCACAAGCTATTAGGCATCGGACGATCGACGATCTACCGCATGTCGCGTGGCGAAGCCCGCGTACCTGGCGTGGTCATGCGCCTGATGGACATGTACGAGCGATACGGAATCCCGAAGGAACACAAGTCATGACCGTGCTCGGCATCCTCGTTTCGTGGCACAACATGACCACCTCGAGCGGCCTGGACGCGCTCATATCCGCGCTCACCATCATCGCCCTCGTCGGCTGGGCCGCCGCAACATACCGTTAAGATCCGGCCGCGCCGGAGCATATCGAGCGGGCCGGCCAGATCATGGCCGGCCGGCCAAACCCAAAACCCAGACCCAAAGTGTTTCTGGTCGCTCTATATATATAAAAATACACTAATTTTTATATGTTATACAGGGTATATATATTTGGGTCTGTTGGGATTATACATGCACACGTCATTGATATCATTAACAGACCCGGTTAAGACCCAAACCAGACCCAGACCCAAAAATCCAGCACGTTTCAGGCCCCCCGGCCGGCGCGATACCAACTGTGATCACAGTTCGCCGTCCACAGACCCAAAACCTGCCCGCCGCATCGCCGCAGCCATGTCCTCCGCACTACCCGGCTCCCCGGATTTCAGCCGCGCCGCGGTCGCCTCGACCATCTGAACCGCGGCCTCCTTGTTCTTCACTTCCGGCCCGGCATACCCGATCCAGCAATACACCCGCTGCCGGCTGTAGCCTGGAAGATCGACCCGTATATCGACCGTGCTGGGCACCTCGGTCGTCGCCCGCCGCACCTGCACGCGGATGACAGCGGCCAGGTTGGCGCCCTCGCCGCCTTCCATGCGCTCGGCCACTGCCGCCTGGATCTGCGGCCGCGTGAACAGCCCGCCGGCGCCCACGATCCGGCGCACGTCCGCGATCGCCTCGTCGAATTCGCTGCGGCTCATGGCCTGCATCCGCGCTTTGGTCGCCGTTTTCAGCGGCGCGTAAGGATTGAACTCGGAAAGATCGCTCGATTCCAGCCAGGCCCCAAGCTCGGCGATGTTGGCCGGCTTATCCATCCAGTCATCCAGCGCCTGCGCCATCTCGGCCGACATCTGCGCGCCGTTGGCCAGCGCGGTGATCCGCCGATCGTTATCCGGTATCTGCAGCGGATCGAAGTTATTCGAAAACACCAGGTAACTAGCGAACGACACCGCCTCGAACGCCTGGCGGTTTTTCATCGTGAACGTCCGCACCACCGGCCGCGGATCTACGATCTCCTTGAGCCGCTCATAGACCGCGCGCTGCGCGGACCAGCGGCCGCTGTCGATCGTGTCCTTGGATTCCGACACCACCACCAGCGTGGAATAGGCGCCCCAGTCCGTATACGTCGCCTGGCTGGACTTGCCCGAGAACAGGTCGAAGTCGAGCGGCTTGACATAGCGCGGCCCCATCAACCGCGAGAGGATCTCCTTCAGCTTGCCGCGGCCGGTGCCGTAAACAGGTCCGTCGATGCCGGCGGCCACCATCACCACCGCGACACTGGGAATGTGCGGATTGATGTATTTGTGCGCCAGCCAATCGAGAAACCACTCGCGCTCTTTCGCTTCCGGCAGCAGGTGCTCCATAAACTCGAGCCACAGCTCCACGTCGCCGCCCGCGGCCGTATGCTGCGGCCGCCGGTACGTGTTCTTGAACGTGTCGCCGTTCTCGATGTAGATCGGAAAATCCCGATCGGGCCGCATTCGCACGCCGGCGATCGACAGCCTACTGCCGCTGTGCTCCCAGGCGTTGGTCGCGTACATCAGTTTCGGCGCGATCTCCTGCCCGCGCCGGCCGAGCTGCGGTGTCATCTCCGACCACGCCGCGTATTCGGTCTTGAACGATTTGAGATCGGCCAGACAATTGTCGCTCGGCTCATACACCATCACCACCTTGCTCGCGCGCATGTCGAAGCCGTGCGTCCGCACCAGCCATTCCACCTTGTCCATTAGCGCGTCGTCGTCGCCCGGCCGGCCTGGCATCGGATATACGGTGACCATCTCATCCCTCCCACGGGTGTTTGATATTGTTCAGCATGCGGCGCAGCTCGATGTCTTCTGTCGGCGCTAATGCGGCCCAACGGTGGGAAACACCATGCTTGGTGTCCCACAATGTTAGCCCGGCGCTACGGCTCTTGTTCACCAGCACACGATCGGGCGTCTTCGACTGCGGATCCCACAATGCAGCTGACGCCTTGATACGGCCGGCGCCGGCGCGGTGCTCCAGATCCGCGAGGCTGATCCGTTCGCCGGTCGACAATGTGATCACCATGTCCGGTTCGAGATCGTAAACCTTCTCGCCGTAAGGCGTGCCCTGCGGCACTATGATCTGTTCGAGATCGAGCGCGAGCATTTCCTGCTCGCATGCCGCGATCATTTCCGGGATATCGCTTTCAGGAAACCACGGCAGCTCGTCGATATGGGTGGTGAGAATTGATCGGCCAATGTAGCCGTACTCGCGACCTGGCGAATGATAACCATGCACCGCCACGTAGCGTTTATCGCAGCCGGTGAAATATTCGACCAGGTGCGGCGGCTTGTCCGGCTCCGCCTTGAAGCGCGCGGTCCAGCGCCGCTTGTATGCGGTCGCCGCCCGGCCGATCAACGCCACAGTGGTTGACCCCGACGTGCGGCGCAGACAGCCGGCCATGAATGCCGGCCAACGCCGCGCCAACATGTCGAGTAGGCAGTCGCGCACGCAATTGCTGCGGACGTCCAGGTCGATGACGAATGCGCTCGATCCGTACATGCGGATGCCTGCGGCTTTGCCGCGCCAGCTCGCGATCGCGGCGTCGTCGTTGGCTACGCTCGGCCAGCCCTTGAACGGACCGTCGCGGCCGCGCAGTGGAATGACGTCATAGCCGTTGTCGCGAATCGTGCGCCATACCTCGCGGTAACTTGATACAGCCTTGGGCTGGAGCGGTATGGCTTGCGCTAGCCGGCCTGGATGGTAATGATCGGGCACTGAATGTTCCTCCTCAGGGATGGGTGGGGTTTTCAGAATAAGGCCGGGAGGGTTTCGTCCCCTTCCCGGCCTTCTACATTTTCAGCAGCGCATCAATATCCGCTGACGTTTTAACCAGCGCAACTGCAACCCCTAGTCTCCGGTATTCGTCGCGGTACCGCTTCTGGTGTTCGGTCATGCGGCCGCCGCGCGGTCGCTTCAGCTCCGCGAATATGATTCGCCCAGGCAGCACGATCAGCCGATCGAAGAAGCCTCGCTGTCCTATCACTTGCACCTTGTCGCAGCGGCCGCCGAGCGCCAGCACGCGGGCAACCAGCTCCCGCTCGACCGCGCTTTCTTTATCAGATAATTTGACAGCCATCCAGATCCATGCTCTATGGGCTTCATTGAACAGGACAGAGGATAACACGACATGATCGAGATCGTACTGAACGGAGAGGGCGGCGAACTGGACCGCCGCGAAGTCAAGATCGAAGACGGGATCGACCCGTTCGAGAGCGGCGCGGTAAATGCCGCCCTTCACAACCTCATCGATAGCTGCGTTTTCGCCGAAGGCGACACCCTCACGATCGTGAGGGTGTAATGCCGAGAATTTACGATAGCGCAAACGATGCCCACGACTTCTGCGCTCGCCACTTTCCGACCGAAGTGGTCGCGGAGAGGCGCTTCGGTGATGTTGGTGACGGTCCCGACGGCCGCGGCAACTGCTTCGCATACGAAGCGGAACACCCGCCATACGAGGGCGAGCATTATCACTGCAAGACTTGCAAGACGCTGCTGAACGACAGCGACAACTGACATGAAAATCGAGATCGATGACGAGGAGCTTGAGGCCCTCATTGAATATCACCGTGCCATGCACGAAAGCGCCCAGGAAAGTCTGGAGCTGGAAGAGGCCGCCCAACGCAAAAAGCGTTGGGAGGAATTACGCAAACTGAGGCACAAATCATGAGCAAGCACTCCAACATCATCGGCGGCTCCACCGCTGATCGTATTCTTAATTGCCCAGGCTCTTTCAGGCAGCTCATGTTGCTGCCGGAGCAGGTCGAAGTCCCATCGGAATACGCCAACTATGGCTCGGCCATGCACATGGTCATGGACCGCCTGATGGCGATGTATGGTGACGGCTTTCCTGACATCGATACGGTAACCAGCGCCGCGGCCGAATTCCGCGGCGAGACGTTCTACGATCGCGTGCTAACCGATCAACACCTCGATGATTCGATCATCCCCGCGATCGATGCGCTTTACGATCTCATGGAGCATTACGATGGCGGTTTCCGCGTGCTCGCCAACGAGCTGCGGGTGGACTTCCCAGGTGTACCTGGCGCGCACGGCACCAGCGATCTGCTGCTCGCGAGCAACAATCGCATCATCATGGTCGATTGGAAATTCGGCATGGGCGTGCCCGTGAAGGCGGTCTACCAGGACGCGCACGGCGACAAGGTGAACCCGCAGCTGCTGTTCTATTTCGCCGGCGCCATGGCCACGCTGCCGGCCAAGATCTTCCATGGCAAACGATTAGCGATCGCGATCATCCAGCCGCGCACAGAAGAGCGGCTTACGCACACGATGATCACGCGCACCGAAGTGAAGATGTTCGTCGAAGATGTCGAGCAGGCTATCGCCAAGGCGGTCGGCCCGAATCCGCCGCTCGTCATCGGCGATCATTGCCGCTGGTGCCCGGCGCGGCCGCACTGTCCACTGCACACTGGTCCGTTGTTCGAGCTGTCCGACCTCGGCGCCGTGCCCGCGCGGCCGGTAGAAACCGATGACGGCAGCTATGGCGAGTTCCTCGGCAAGGCGAAGTACCTGGTCGACATGCTGCACGAATACAAAAAGCAGGTCGATGAGGCGTTGCACGCCTACCTGGAAGCCGGCGGCACCGTGCCAGGTTGGCACCTCAAGCAGAAGACCAAGCTGCGCCAGTGGATCGACAACGACACTGTTGCGAAGACGCTTACCAAACTCGGCTTCAAGACCGGCGACATCTGGCAGAACAAGCTGCAGACGTTTGGCTATACCGACAAGGTGGCAAAGCGCCTGGGCGTCACGATTCCAGATCACCTGCGCGTGGCACCGCCGACCGACGAAACGACGCTCGCGCCTGATGGCGATCCCGCACCGCGGCTCGATGTCCACGCCGCGGCACTCGAGCTGCAAATTGCATTGAAGGATTTGCGCCGCGAATCGTAATCGCGTAGCAAGACGAAGCCGGCTAATGTCGGTCCCTAGAACAGAACAGAACAGAACAGAACAGGAAGGAAATGATATGAACGGAATCGCAAAACGCTCTACCTCGACGGCGCTGTCAAACGATCTCGCCGATCGACTGCTCGCCGGCATCGAAGAATCGCAGGCCACCACGATCATTGCGGGCGGCGGCAAAGACCTCATGAAACTCGACAAGTCGGACGGCACTTGGACGATCGGCCAAAGCAATGAACCGATGCAAGTCGGCAGCAGCTGGTGGATCAATCTCTTGTCTCTCAGTCATGGTTTCGTGTGCTGGAGCAATTACGAAGGCACGCGCAAAAATGAGAAATTGGGCGAGGTCATGTGCCCGATGAGCGAGCCGAAGCCGCCGAAGCCGGCTCCGATCGAAGGTTTTGCCTTCGGCGAACAGCGGTCATTCGAAGCGGTTTGTTTGAACGGTGCAGATCAAGGTGCCGAGGTGCTGTTCAAAAATGGTTCGGGCGGCACGATGAAAGCAATGAAAAAGTTGGAAGACGCGATCAAAGGGCAGTTGCGTTCCGATCGCGCTTTCCCGTGCCCCGTGATCCAGTTTAAGTCGGAACCTTACAAGCACGGCGATTACGGCAAGATCCAAAATCCGATTTTTGAGATCGTCGACTGGGCCGATCTCGACGGCAACCTGAAGTCGGACGGCGCGCCTGAGGCAGCGGCGCCTGACCCGAAACCGGCGCCGGCTCCGGCAGCGGCGAAAGCGGCACGTCCTGCCAAGCCGGCGCTGGTCGAGGCCGCGCCAGCTCCAGCGCGCACCGCCCAGCGTCGTCGACCGTCAGCTTAACTACCGCACTCCCTACCCAGGCCCCCATGGCGGGGGCCTGGGATTATCCATCCCAGGGAATGTCATGTCTGCGCGTACCTTCGATCCCGACAAACTCGTTTGGTTTGATTTCGAAACACGCTCCGGTGAGGATCTTTCGCGGGCTGGCGCCACGCGCTACGCCTGCGATCCCGATGCTGCGGCAATCATCCTGACCTATGCGATCGGCCGCGGGCCGGTCTATTTGGTAACCGCGCCAGTGCCGGGCGAAGCTCTGACCTGGGACACGCTGCCGATCGAATTCCGCGCCTGTTTCGCCGATCGCACGTTCGCCGCCTACAACGCCGGCTTCGATCGCGCCA
>Ga0137433_1000087_pt1 | contig 47816 bp, 41 predicted proteins | sample EasRivERMZT840_2_FD_102335 | JGI IMG/M metagenome (GOLD analysis project Ga0137433, IMG submission 102335) | Soil microbial communities from meander-bound floodplain in the East River, Colorado, USA - East River MetaG ERMZT840_2 | ecosystem: Environmental > Terrestrial > Soil > Floodplain ...
CATCCGAGGTACCGAATCACCATGACAGTGATGTCGTCGCTCTGGGGCGCGCCCCTCGTAAACTCCCGCACCGCGGCCACAATCGCGTCCACCAGGCTCTGCGCGGATCGGTCGCGCGCGCCGTTGGCCACCTCGATGAGCCGGTCGTCGCCGAACTCCTGCCCCGCGGCATCGAGCGCTTCGGAGACGCCGTCGCTGAACACGATCACGGTGTCACCGGTTTCGAGTTTCATTGCGCCCTGGCTGTACGGCGCGAACTCGAGCAGGCCCACCACCGGTCCGCCCTCGTCGAGCCTCCGGACGCCCGAGTTGCCGAGGACGAGCGGGGGGTTATGGCCCGCGTTGCAGTACGCGAGCGCGCCGTCGGCGTCGATGATGCCGAACATCAGCGTGACGAATCGCGATTCCAGGCCGCGGCGGCAGAGCGCTTTGTTCATCTGCGTCACGGCGACCGACGGACTGTCGGCGTAGAGCGCCTGTGACGCGAACATCCCCTGCATCAACGCGCTCATGAGCGCGGCCGGAGGGCCCTTGCCGGCGACGTCTCCGAGCGTGAAGCCGAACGCCCGGCCCGGCTCGTCGAGGTAGTCGAAGAAGTCGCCGCCGATCGACCGGCACGGAATGCTCGCGGCGGCCGCCTCCACGAACCCGAGGCTCGCGCGCGGCTTCGGCAGCAGCGCCTGCTGAATTTCCGCCGCGATGCGCATCTCCTGCTCCATGCGCGCCTTCTCGAGGTTGGCGCGGTAGAGCTGCGCGTTCTCGATGGCGACCGACGCCTCGGCCGCCAGCGTCTCGAGCGCCGACCGCGTGGCATCGGACAGGAGCGCGCCTCGCTCGCGGCTGTCGAGGTACAGCACGCCGATGCGCCGGTCCTCGCCGCGCGCTTCGAGGGACTCCACCAGCCGCAACCAGTTCAAGGGAATACAGACGACGTTGCGGATGCCGAGGGCGACCGTGCCGACGTGGACGTCGGCCAGGCCGCCGTCCAGCAGGTCGGCGACGACCTTGGTCTTGCCCGAGGTGTAGACCTCCTCGGGGATCTTCCGGCTCACGGCAAACGTGCTGTCCGTCAATGTCTGCTTGTCGCGGCCGCGCGCCAGGCGGAACTCGAGCTGCCCATCGGCCGTGGACAGCATGATGAACCCGCGCTCGGCGCCGGAGATCTCGAGCGCGGCGTCCAGGACGAGCGCGAGCACGTCCTGCAGCACGCGGCCCGAGCCGAGCGCCCGGAACCCCTCGAGCAGGGCCGTGATTTGCCGCAGGTCGTCCCGTGCGCCGGTCGTGGAGCGCGAACCTGTGCGCGAATCCTCGGCCGACAGGAAGATGAGATCGGCGCCACCACCCCGGCCGAGGCGCACTTTATCGCCGCTTCGGAGCTCGCATTCGGTGACGAGCTCGCCGTTCACGAACGTCCCGTAGCGGGATTCCTTGTCGCGCAGGAGGTAGCGGCCGGCGGTGCTGACGATTTCGGCGTGCTCGCGGGAGACCTCGCTGCCGCCCAGACGGAGGTCGTTGGTCTCGCGACGCCCAATGGTGAAGGGCACCCGGTCGATTCTGACCGTGCGCTCGCCCAGGACGTCCCGGACCTCTATCCTCGGTTCACCCATCTCAAGCGTGTCAGTGTACACGAACGCTCCGCCGGGGCTATCGCCGCCGCCAACGGACCAGGACGGGCACCGACAGCAGGACGGCCACCGCTATCCAAAATACACGCGTGAGTACCACAGAAGTTTGTGCCGCCATCCAGCCGGCCCCGGCGATGCCGGCGAAGAGCAGCACCATCACCCACACCGCCGGCACACGGGACGGCGCCGGACGCACCGGTGGCGGCTCCGCGGCCGTCGGCGCGCCGCACCGGTAGCAGACGATGGCCTTTTCGGCGATGACGGCGCCGCAAGATCGACAGGTCACCGCAAGCCCCCTATGGTAGAAGTGAGCCCACCAGGATGATTCCGCTCCGGGACGTGATTCCCTCTCGGACGACACCGGGAGTCACGATCGCCCTCATCGCCGCGAACGTGCTCGTGTTCCTCTGGCAGATCTTGCTGCCCGAAGGAGACCAGGAGCGGTTCTTCATGGTGAACGGGCTCGTACCCGCCCACTTCTCGTGGACCGCCGCGTTCACGTCGATGTTCGTGCATGCGGGCCCCGTGCATGCGGTCTCCAATCTGCTCTGCCTGTGGATCTTCGGCGACAACGTCGAGGATCGGATGGGCCATCTGCGGTTCCTCGCCTTCTACCTGCTGGCGGGACTCGCCGCCGCGCTCGCGCAGACCTGGGCGGATCCCACGTCCACGATTCCCCTCGTCGGCGCCAGCGGCGCCATCGCGGGAGTGATGGGCGCGTACCTCCTGCTCTTTCCCCACTCCCGCGTTCTCGTCCTCGTCTTCCTGGTCCTGTTCATCGACATCGTCGAGATTCCGGCGGTGATTTTTCTCGGGATCTGGTTCGTCATGCAACTGCTGCTCGGCGTCGGCCGCACCGCGGCCGAATCCGGCGGCGGCGGCGTCGCCTACTGGGCTCACGCCGCGGGGTTCGTCGTCGGATTGGCTGGCGCGGCCCTGTTGCGCCGGCCGCGCTGGGACTAGGGGGTCGTACCTCGATCTGTGGAAAACTTCAGGGACCTAGTGATCGAAGTCCCCGAAGTTTTCCACAGATCGAGGTACGACCCCCTTTCGTCGAATCTCCCGTGAGACGAGCGACAGCTCGATAATCAGCGCCTCGAATTCCTTGTCGAACTGCGCCGGTGCCATCTCGGGCTGGCGCCGCCGCAGGTCGTCGACCTTTTCGGTCAGCTCCTGCCGCTTGATGAGCAGGGCCTGCACTTCGGGGTCGGCAACTTTCGGCACTTCGGCGACATCGAGGTAAGTGACGCCGGCGAGCGTGCCGTCCGGCCCAGTCGCCGCGGCGTCGCGCCCAACGCCATCGCCGGTATCGTCCAGGACGGCCTTTTCCGTCGCCAGCCGCTTGTCCTGCTCGTAGTGCTGCGCCTGGAGCCGGGACGCAAGATTGAAGGCTTCGAGCAGCGAGATCCGGCCGTTCTTATCGGCGTCGGCCGACGCCGCGCCAAGCGCTTCGATGAACGCATCGGCGAATATCGTGTGATACCGCTGCGCGTAGCTGTTCGTCGCGGTGATGACGACCCGGCCCGGCGCCGAGAGTCCCGCCAGGTACGGGAAGCTCGAGCTGGTCGCGTCCACGACGGCAACTCGCCCTGAGATCGGCTTCAGGAGGTTGTTCCACTCGGCGATTGAGAGATCCGGACCGACCAGGTTGAACTTGGCGTCCGCGCCGTCACCGCCGCCGTGACCAATCAGCATCACGAACAGCAGGTCGTCCGGCTTCATCGCCGCGGCCAGCTTCGTCAGCGCGGCGCGCACGTTCTCGGCCGACGCGCGCTGTTCGCCGTCGCCGGGCTGCTCGGCCAGGACGATCAGCCGGTCGGCACCCAGTTTGGCCTTCGAGCGCAAGGTCGCGGCGAGCCGGTCCAGCCAGCTCCGGTGGAGCTTCGCGAACTCCGGGTCGCCTGAGGCGCCCTGGATGATCAAGGCAAACCGGTTGCCCTGCTCCGCCGGAGGCGCCAGTGCGAGTACTGCGGGTGGCACAGGCACGAGGGCGCCCAAGCCCATTGCCAGGGCGACAAACCAGTGCACGGTTCGGGCAGGAATTTTCGTCATGCCTACTCGCGTCCAATCGCAGACAGGAGCAAGTCCTGAGCCCGCGCGTAGCCTGGCGCCAACCGCAGAGCTGCCAGCGCCTGCGTCCTGGCTTCCTCTTTCCGTCCGAGGCGCAGCAGCACGTCGGACAGGTCGGTGTGCGCCTCGGCGAGGTTGGCCGGCCCGAGCGCCAGCGCCGCCTGGAACTCGACCAGCGCAGCCGCGTTGTCCGCGGGAGTCTTCTTCTCGAGCAGGCGGCGGCCCAGCAGGACATGTGTCTCAGCATCGAGCGGGTCGAGATCGGCCACCAGCCGGAGGCCGAAGTCTCGATTGTCCGCGGCGGTCGCGTCGCCGGCCGGCGCCGCCGAGGACAGCTCCACCAATCGGCGCGCGGCCACAACATTGACGTGGTCGTTCTCGAGCAGAAGCCGCAGGTGACGCGCAGCCCGCGTCACATCGCCGTCCTTCATGGCGATCTCGGCGAGCAGCGCGCGCGGACTGCCAGGCCCGCTGGCTTGCGGCGCGAGGGTCGCCGCGCGCTCGAGCGGCGCCCGCGCGCCGCTGAAATCGCCGGCCTTCATCAGCGCCTGTCCGAGCGTGAGCTGGCTGATGAAGTTGTCCGGTGCGGCCGCGGCGCGGGCCTTGAGCGCGCCCAACTCGTTGGACGAGGCCGGCGGCGTCGTCATCGCCTTCGCCAGAGCGCCGTAGCGCTGCTCCACGAACGTCTTGAACGTCGCGTCGACCGCATCAACCGATCGCCCGAACGCTTTCGCAAAGGCCTCCGCATCCGACGCGCCTTCGGCATACGCCTGCAGCAGTGTTCGGAGACCGGCGTCGCCGTTCACCTCCACCAGGTGCTCGACCACGAGTGACGCCTCGAAGTACGCGAGGGCCAGGTTCTCCGGTCGCTTGAACGCCGCCGGCAGGCCCTTCACGCCAAAGGTTTTTCCCTGCGAGAACAGATTCGCGAACTCGAGCGCGAGCTCCCGGCCCCAGGCCGGGCGGCGCCGGTGTTCCTCGTAGGTCGAGATGCCCTCGGTCAGCCAGCGCGGCACCTTGAACTTCGTTACCTGCAACGTGAACACGTGCGCGATCTCGTGCCAGAGCGTCGCCTGCCAGCTGAACTCGCCGGGATCCCGCGCGCGCGGCGAGTCCATGCCGATGACGCGGCCAAAGCAGGCGCCCAGGGCGCCTTCCAGTCCCGGCAGGCCCATGGTCCGCACCGCAAAGTCGTCGTGCTTCGGGAAGACCTCGACCAGGATCGGACCGGCGGGCTTGAATCCGTACCGTGCCGAGAACGTCTTGTAAGCCTCGTCGGCCAGCGGCAGCGCGTAGGCTTTGAGCACCGCCGCTTCATGCTTCGCGAACTTGAAGATGAACTCGCCGTGCGGCACCACCTCGAACGTGTCGATCGTGTCGAGCACGTCGAGCAGGTTCTTGGTCAGCCGGTTGCTCTTGTCGAGGCTCCAGGACCGGTCGAGGGCCGTGCGTGCGTCCTTCTCATCGCCGGTTCGCATGAGCGACAGACCGAGCCCGAGAAATGCGCCCGGGTCGTCGGGGTCCACCTCGGCGGCCCGCCGCATGTAGTCCCCGGCTTCGGCAAATCGATACCGGCGCGAGGCCTGCTCGCCGATCCGCCGATAGCCAAGCGCTGATCGCGGGTTGATCGCACGGAGGGCCGCGAGCGGCGCGTCGATCGCCGCGGCTCCGCCCTGGTCGTACGCCACGGCCGCGCGGAACGCCGCTTCGTCCGCGGTGCCCGGCTTCACGGCCGCCAGCCCGTCGAGGGACTTGACTGCACCTTCGCGGTCGTCTTCATCCAGGGCCTGCTCGGCGGACAACAGCAGGACCGCCGGATGATTCGGCGCCAGCTTCCGCGTCGCCTCAAAGACCTTCTTGACGTCATCCGGTGACACGTCGGCCAGTTCGGCCATCGCCCGAACCATGCCGACGCGCGCCGGAATCCAGTTCGGATCCAGGCTCAACGCTTCCTTGTAGCTCGTCAGCGCCTCGCCTTCCTGATTGTTCTGCATCCACAAGTCGGCCCACTCGGTATGCACGTCCGGGCGCTTGGACTCGGCGATGCGCTTGTAGGCGTCGTTGGCGAGGAAGATCTCGAGCGAGGCGCGCGCCGCGCGGGCGAGCCGGAAGTAGTCGTCTTCGCCGGCAAAGTTTCGATTCGCGACGATCGGCGCGAGCGTTTTCCAGCCCTCGTCTCTCCGACCGTGACGGATATCGAGCAAGCCAAGCTCGACGGCCGCGTCTCCTAGCGGGTTCGCCTTGGCGAGCGGCTCGAGTGTCTTTCTCGCCGCGTCGTCCCGGCCTTCGAAAATATGGACGAGCGCGCGCGCCAGCTCGCCGTCGGGCGTCGCGGGCGCTGATTCGACCAGTTGGCGCGCCTCCGCGACCTGGCCCCGGCCGAGCGCCACTCGCACCTGCTCGGCGCGGCTCGGCCCCCGCCCGGTCTGGGCGTCGAGCCGCGGCATGAGCACGAGCGCCACCACGGCCACGAACGACACGATGGACTGCTTCACGATGTCCTCACCCTCGCCTGTGCGGCGCGCAGCACGCGTGTCTCGAAGCGCACACGCGCCCACAACGCGAGGCCAAATAGCGCGATAGAAATCGGTCCGCTCACACTTGCCCCGAACATCATAGCCGCGCCGGTCAGCTCGCCTGCGACCGCCATGTAATTAGGATGCGCGACATAGCGATATGGTCCGGTCGTGACCAGCGGAATGCCGGGCAGCGTCAGCACGCGGAAGGACCAGCGGTCGCCGAGCGTACGAATCGCCCAGTACTTGAGCCCCTTACTCGCAACGAAGAGCAGCACGCCGGAGGCAATCCAGGCAGGTCCGGTGCCGCCACTGGCCACCGCGGCCGGCATGTTCAGCCTCGCACGCCAGATGCCTTCGACGCCCATGGCGAGGAACGCCAGAATGTAGGTGATCGATAGCGCGGCATAGGCGTCGCCAGGCGGTTCGACCGCGCCGCGCCGCCTCAACTCCCGCGTATTGCGCGCCGACAAACGGGCCTCGGCCAGCATCAGCCCGACCACGAACGAAAACAGGAACAGGCGCGTGTTCATGCGGCGTCGCCGGCATAGCGAATGGCCCACCGCACGAGTCCGGGCGCCACACGTGCGCTCATGGCAGCCGCCGCGACCGCTGTGGGTGACTCGACCAGCCGCCGCACGCCGCGGCCGAATCGCTGTTTGGGGCCGATCGTCTTGCGCCGGGCCAGAGCGAGCCGCATCACCGCGCCGGCATAGTCGCCCGATTCGAGCACGCCGAGCGCTTCCTGCGCGGCCAGCACGGCCCCTTGAATCGCCAGGTGCATCCCGTCGCCGGTCATGGGATCGACGAAGCCCGCCGCATCGCCCGCGAGCAGCATGCCGTCCACGCCGGCCGCTCGAGTGTCGACCGCGAGGGGCCCGAGCACGCGCACGGGCGACTCGAACGTCGCGCGGTCGAACCGCGCGCGAATGGACGGGTTGGCCGCAATCGCGCGGCGCATGATCTCGAGAGGGGTTCCCCCCTCGGGCCGTGGTCCGGTCACGACGCAGACGTTTGCGAGATCCTCGGTGACGCGTGCGATGCCGACGTACCGGCCTGCGCTGACGTGCATCTCGCCGAGGTCACTCACGCCGTCGATACCCGACGCGTACGCGCCAAACGCCCATCGTCTTGGTCGAAGGGGGGGAACGCTGAGGCCGACCGATCGGGCCAGCGTCGACGCGCGGCCGTCCGCCGCGATTGTGATCACGCCCGGCATCCGGATGGTGTCGCCGCTCGCTCCACGCCGGGCCATCACGAGGCCGCGAACGATTGGGGCCGCGGCTGACTCGTCGAAGAGCGGCCGCCGGACAATGAGGCCCGGCTCGAAGTGAGCGCCCGCGGCAATGGCGCGCTCGAGCAACCAGGCATCGAGCACCTTTCGGGTCACGGCCAGACCGCTGCGCTCCGCGGCGTATCGCGCGCGGACCGCGACACCCGCGCCGCTGACGACCATGCCCGCGATCGGCCGCCCCAGCGCCGCGAGCCCATCCCCGAGTCCCATCGCGTGGAGTAGGCCGATCGCGCCCGGGTTGAGCGTGTCGCCGCAGAGCTTGTCACGGGGAAACGTGTCGCGGTCCACGATCAGCACGCGCGCGCCGGCGCGTGCCGCCGTCCAGGCGGCAATCGATCCCGCCGGGCCGGCGCCCGCAATCAGAACGTCGAGCATGGCGCGCGGCCGAGCACGATCGCGCTGTTCTTCGATCCAAACCCGAGGCAGTTGCACAGCGCCGCGGTGCTCTCCGCCGCGCGTGCCGTGTTGGGAACGAAGTCGAGATCGCAGGCGGGATCCTGATCCTGAAGGTTGATGGTCGGCGGCAGCAGGCCGCGGGCGAGCGCCAGCGCGCTGGTCACGATCCCGGCCGCGCCGCTGGCGCCCTGGGGATGGCCGATCATCGACTTCGTCGACGATCCCGGCACGCGGTCGGCATACGGCCCGAAGACGCGGCGGATGCAGCGCGCCTCCACGGCGTCGTTCAGCACCGTCGAGGTGCCGTGGTAGTTGATGTAGCCGATTTCCTCCGGCACGCGGCCCGCCCGGGCCAGCGCCATCTCGATGCAGCGCACGATCTCGGCGCCGTCCGGGTCCATCTGCACGCGGTGATAGGCGTCGCAGGTGGACCCGTAGCCGTCCACCGTCGCGTACACCGTCGCGCCGCGCGCGCGCGCCCGATCCTCGGCCTCGAGCACCATCAGCCAGGCGCCCTCGCCCAGCACGAAGCCGTCCCGCTCCCGATCGAATGGACGCGAGGCCTGGGACGGCCGATCGTTGAATCGCGTTGACGTCACGCGCATCCGGCCAAAGCCGAAGAGCATCCCGGGCGTCACGCAGGCATCCGCGCCGCCCGACAGGACGATGTCCACCTCGCCGTGACGCACGAGCGCGGCGGCGTAGCCAATCGCGTCGGTGGAGCTCGTGCACCCCGTCGAGAGCACATGGCTCATGCCGCGCAACCCGAGCGCGATCGAGATCTCGCTCGACACGATGCCGACGATGGAGACGGGAATTGCGTAGGGCGAGACGCGGTGGAAGTCGCCCGCGAAGTAGTCGCCATACTGGCGCTCGACGACATCGATGCCGCCGGCGCCGCTGCCGACCACCACGCCCATCTCGCCGAGATCCGAGTCGAGGCCGGCATCACTCACCGCCTCACGCGCCGCCAGCACCGCAATGCGTGAGACCTTCGCGTACCGTCGCGGATCGGCGCGGCCGTGACCGTTGCCGTTGCCGTTGCCGTTGTCCTTCGCCGCCCTCGCCAGACGATCGCTGTCCGGCTCCCAGGTGAGGAGGTCGGTGTCCGGCACCCAGGCGGCGACGCGACTGCTCAGCTGGGAGGTGTCGAACCCCTCGACGGCGCGCGTGCCGCTCACGCCGCGAGTGACATGATCCCAGAACACCTCGCGACCGACGCCAAACGGTGACACGACACCGATTCCGGTGATCGCAACCCGACGAGCGGCCATGGTCTGTTCCTATAATACGGGCGATGAGAGCCGGGCCGCGGTGGAGCGTGTGGGCTCAGGGCTCCGTCCTCGTCGGCGGCGTCGTCTTCGTCGCGTCCCTCCTCTACTTCACCTACGCCTATCTCGGGAGATTTGGCGCCGCGGTCGATCCGGCCACACCGCCAGCGCGACCGGTACTGATCAACGTCGCGCTCTTCGCGGCCTTTGCCCTTCATCACTCCCTCTTCGCACGCGCGCGCGCCAAGCGCCGCGTCGAGCGCCTGGTGTCGCCGGCCTACGAGCGGTCGGTCTACGTCTGGGGATCGAGCCTGCTGTTCGGGGCCGTGTGTGTGTTGTGGCAGCCGGTGCCAGGTGCGCTCTGGACCGCGCCGGCGGGACTCGCCCCGATCCTGCTGGCGGCCGAGCTCGGCGGGGGCGTACTCTCGGTCGTTTCGGCGAGACGACTCGACGTCCTGGACCTCGCAGGCTTGCGTCAGGCGGCTGCGACTTCGGCGACGCCGGCGCCGACGCTCATCCGAACCGGACCGTACGGTCTCGTCCGGCACCCCGTCTATCTCGGATGGATCATTCTTGTCTGGGTGACGCCGGTCATGACCGGCACGCGGCTGGTCTTCGCCGCCGTGAGCACGCTCTATCTCGCCGTGGCGGTGTTGTTCGAGGAACGCGATCTGGAAGAGATCTTCGGGCCGGGCTATGCGGACTACCGCCGGCAAGTCCGGTGGAGAATGGTCCCGTTCGTCTATTGAGCCGCGCGAGCGGAGCGGGGGCGAAGCCCCCCGGTCTAAAGGAAGACCATCGACTGATGCGACGGGATCTCTACGCGGCGCCGGCACTTCGCGCAGTTGAAGTAATCGTCCACGCGAAAGAGGTGGTCGCGAAGCTTGCCGTACAGCGCACGGTCGCGTTCATCCGCGCCAGGCGGCAGGCGGTCCTTCTTCACGCGCTTGAGCCATTTGATCTGGTAGTCCGCACGGTGACGGCACTGCGGACACGCCATGGACATCGACTTCATTTCGACCTTCTCGGTAAAGAAGTCGCGTTCGTTCAGCATTGGCTGCCATCCTACCTGAAATGACCGTCCCCCAGAAATGACACCCGACGTCATTTTTTACATCTCCGGGCACGGGTTCGGGCACGCGTCCCGCGAGGTCGAGATCATCAATGCGCTCGGCCGGGCGCGGCCGGACCTGCGCATTGTCATCCGATCCGCCGTGAGTCCCGGCCTCCTGGCCCGCACCATCACCGTCCCGTACGAGCTCCGCCCCGGCCCCTGCGACAGCGGAATCGTTCAGTCGTCGAGCGTCACGCATGACGACCGCGAGACCGTGCAGTCCGCCCTCGAGTACTTCGGGGCCTGGACGTCCCGCGTGGAGGCGGAGATCCGCGACCTGGGCGGCAGTCGTCCCGCGGTGCTCGTCGGTGACATCCCGCCGATTGCCTTCGAGGTTGGAGCTCGAATCGACGTGCCGACCATCGCGATCAGCAACTTCACCTGGGATTGGATCTACGAGACCCATCCGGGGATGACCGAGGCCGCGCCGTGGCTCCTGCCGCTGATCCGGGACGCATATGGCAAAGCGTCACAGGCCCTCGAGCTGCCATTTTCAGGCGGCTTCGAGGTGTTTCCGCGGCGGCAATCGTTGCCCCTCGTCGCGAGGCATCCGACGCGCACGCGCGCGGATACGCGCGCGCACTTCGGTCTGCCCCATGATCGGCCCGCCGTCCTGCTGTCCTTCGGCGGATACGGGTTGCCCGAGCTCGACCTGCACCAGGTGGACTGCCTCGACGGCTGGACTGTCGTCACGACGGACCGCATCACGCCGCAGGGGCCACCCGTGCCGCCCGGCGTGGCGTACGTCATCGAGAGCGCGTTCGTTGGAAGCGGATTCCGCTACGAGGATCTCGTCGCGGCTGTGGACGTCGTGCTCACCAAGCCCGGCTACGGGATTGTCGCGGAATGTGTGGCGACCGGGACGGCGATGCTCTACACGTCCCGCGGGCACTTCCGCGAGTACGGCGTGCTCGTTGAAGGATTGCAGCGGTTTGCCAGAAGCCGCTTCCTGGCTCAGGCCGACCTCTTCGCGGGCCGGTGGCGGGAGGGCCTCGACGCGCTGATGCGCCTGCCGCCGCCGACGGAGCACATGGCGAGCGACGGCGCCGAGGCGGCCGCGCGGCTGATCAGCGCCGTCGCCAGCTGAACACGCAGGCCGGCGGGATGTTGCGCAGCACGAACCGGCGCTGCGGCGGGCCTCCCATGCGCTCGCTCATTTCCCGGCGGAAGGCCCGGCCCGGCGGCATGCCGAACCCGTGGAGGTAGTGGAACTGCGTGAAGGTGCCCCCGGGACGCAGCGTCTCCATCACCCCGTCCAGCGTCCGCTTCCTCATGAGCGCCGGCAGGCTGGCAAACGGGAGCCCCGAGATGATGTGGTCCACCGGCGCGAGGCCGTGCGCCGCCACGACCGACGCGAGCTGTTCCGCCGAGGCGCAGACGCAGATCACGGCCGGCCAGTGGCGCCGGACTTTCGCGACGAACTCGGGCTCGATCTCCATCGCCAGCACGCGCGCCTTCGGCCCGACCCGATCGAGAATCGCGCCGGTAAAGGCGCCCGTGCCGGGACCGAGCTCGACAATGGACGCGGGCTCGTTGATCGGCAGGTTGGCGATCATCGCGCGGGCCAGCGCCCGCGAGCTGGGCGTCACCGCTCCCACCGTGCGCGGACTGCGCAGGAACTTCGTCAGCAGCAGCAGGCTCTCGCGGAGGCCATCAGCCACGCCGCACCCGTCGTGTCGTTGCCGCCGGGCCGTGCGCCCGGCTGTGCATGGCTTCAAGCACCCGTTCGGCCGCGCGGACGGAGCCGTGGTGCGACGTCACCTGCAACCCATCGACGCGGGTGGCGAGCGCGCCCGCGAGCTCGACGCTCAACTCGATGCCCTCAGCGGCCTGGTCGGCGGCGCGCCGCAGGCGATCGAGGATCGCGTCCGGCACGCGCGCGCCGGTGACCTCGCTGGCAAAGAACTCCGCCTGCCGCAGGCTGTCGAGCGCCGCCACGGATCCGACGATGGGGATGCCGGCTTTTCGCAGCTGCGGCAGGACCGCATCGAACGCTTCGATGTCGAAAATCGGCGGCGTCAGCATGAACTCGGCGCCCGCCTCCACTTTGTGTTCGAGCCGGCGCATTTCCGCGGCCACATCGGGCGCAAACGGATTCACCGCCACGCCGATATGGAACCGCGCCGCGGCTTCCATCGCCTGCCCGCCGAGGTCCTGTCCCTGATTCAAGCGCTTCACCAGGTTGACGAGGCCGATCGCGTCCACGTCGAAGACGGACGTCGCGTCCGGATACGTGCCTTCGGGCGCGGGTTGCCCGGTCGTCAGCAGGACGTTGCGGACCCCGAGGCTGTGCGCGCCGACGAAGTCGGTCTGCATGCCGATCAGCCGGTGGTCGCGGCAGGAATAGTGCAGCACCGTTTCCACGCCGCCCTGACGCTCGATGAGTGTCGCGAGCGCCAACGCGCTCGAGCGCGCGCCCGACCGAGGATAGTCCGGGATGTTGACGGCGATCGCGCCGAGATCCCTGAACCGCTGCGCCTGCCGTACGACTGAGTCGAGATCGAGCCCCTTCGGCGCCGCCACTTCCATGACGAACGGCAACGCGCCGGTGGCCAGGGCTCTGGCGAACGCGGACTTCTCAGCCACGGCGACCGCCGGCGGCGGAGGCGCCGGCACTTCGGCCGCGCGTGGCGCCGGGCGGACGCTGGCGGGCGGCGTCGCCCGCACCGCGGCGGCAATCTTGCGGATGTGCTCAGGCGTGGTGCCGCAGCAGCCGCCGACGAGCCTCGCCCCGGCTGCGACAAAGCGCCGCGCGTAGGTCGCCATGTACTCGGGCGAGCAGAGATACAGGTTGCGTCCGTCCACATCGCGCGGACGGCCGGCGTTCGGCTGGGCGGAGAGCGGAGCCGCCGTCGCACGTGCGAGCGCCTCGACGGTCTCGAGCATCGCCGCCGGCCCGACGGAACAATTGACACCCACGACATTGGCGCCCGCCGCGACGAGTTGCGGCGCGAACGTCTCGACCGGCGTCCCGTCGGGCGTGCCGCCGTCCTCCTCGGTCGTCATCTGCGCGACGACCGGCAGGCCGGACACGCGGCGGACGGCGCGGATGGCCGCGAGCATCTCGTTCAAATCGCGGAAGGTCTCGAGGAGAAACAGATCGACGCCGCCCTCGAGCAGCGCCTCGGCCTGCTCGGCAAACACGGCCTCGGCTTCGTCCGTCCCGGTGCGGCCCCACGGCTCGATGCGCACGCCGAGCGGGCCCATCGATCCGGCGACCCAGGCCCGCTCGCGTGCCGCCAGGCGCGCGATGCGCGCGCCCTCGACGTTGATCACGCGCGCGCGATCGGCCAGGCCGAAGCTCGCGAGCTTGAACCGATTCGCGCCGAAGGTGTTCGTCTCGATCACGTCGGCGCCCGCGCGCACGTAGTCGGCGTGAACCTCCGCGACGAGATCCGGCTGCGTGACGTTCAGCTCGTCGAACGATCGATTGAGGAACACGCCCTTGGCGTACAGGACGGTGCCCATGGCGCCGTCGCAAACGAGGACGCGTTGGCCGAGCGCTTCGAGGAACCCCTCCATGGGGGATCGGGCGGCTACCGGCCGGCCGGCGCCGGCGTGGAATCACCCGGAACCAGCAGGTCCTGCTTGTCCCAGATGAAGTCGTCTTTGCTGTACACGGCCAACTCGTAGTCCTTGCCCATGAAAATCGCCGAGACCGGGCAGGCCTCTTCGCAGTAGCCGCAGAATATGCAGCGCGTTTTATGAATCTGATAGATCGACGCGTAACGCGGACCGGCCTGCACCGTGCCGTCGTTCTCGGCGGCTTCGAGGTAGATGGCATCGGCCGGACACGCCACGGCGCAGAGTCCGCACGCGACGCACTTCTCGAGTCCGTTCTCGTCCCGCATCAGCACTTGCTTGCCCCGATACTTCGGAAACATCGGGAGCTTCTCGTTCGGATAGTTGACGGTAACCGCCTTGCGGAACATGTGTTTGAACGTCGTCGCAAAGCCGATAATCAGCGGGCGGATCATGCCGTCCATCATACCCGGCCCCGGCCACCGGCTGCTATAGTTGGTCAATCAGTGAGCCTCGTGAACGACCGCGAAGCCCCTCGGTTTGAAGGCTAATGCAAAGCGACGCGCGGTCTCTGACCCTCACGGCCGAGCGCTTCGTCCTGGTCACGCTGGTGGTGACGGTGGCGGTCGCGGCCGTGCTGGCCACGATGCTGGTCCGGTTCCGCTGGTTCCGGCGGATCCTCCTCACGGAACGCCGCGACTGGCCCGAACGGCTCGTCTTCGCCGCCGGGCTCGGCGTGCCCCTCACGGCCGGCGTCGCCGTGCGGCTGCTCTTCGACTTCCATCCCGCGGATCTCACACTGGAAGGCTCGTTTCTCGCGGGCCTCATCGCCGGTCCGTACGCCGGCGCGCTCGTCGGCGGCGCGGTGGCGCTACCCGCCCTGCTCGCGGGCGAGTACGGCGCGCTCCCGTTCGCCGTGGGCTGTGGCTTCGCCGGAGGCGGCCTGCGCGAGATCTGCCCCAAGAGCGAAATCTGGCGCTTCAGCCCGTTCTTCGTCACGACGCTCCATCGCACCGCGTGGCGTCTGCTCCGCCGGATGTCCGTCGACTGGCAGATCATCCTCGTGACGGCGCCCGTCGGACTCGAGCTTCTCCGTCAAGCGATCGGTCACAAGTTCGGCAGCCCTCGCCTCCACTACATGGAACCGACGACGTGGTGGCTCTGGATCCTGGTCCCGCTCGCCACCGTGCTGGCCGTGGCCGTCCCGATCAAGATCTGGAACAACGCGCGCATCGAGCACCGGCTCGCCGAGCAGGAACAGCTGCTCATGGCGGCGCGCGTCGAGGCGCTGGCCAATCAGATCAACCCGCACTTCCTGTTCAACACGCTGACGTCGATTTCGTCCCTGATCCGGTCGCAGCCGGAAACGGCGCGCATGCTCATCGTGAAGCTCTCCGGGTTGCTGAGGCGGCTCCTGCGGGGCCAGGAGCACTTCGTGACCCTGCGCGAGGAGCTCGCGGCGGTGGACGAGTATCTCGACATCGAGCGCGTGCGATTCGGCCCCAGCCTCGTGGTTCAGAAGGACCTCGACGAGGACAGCCTCGACGTCATGGTGCCGAGCCTGATCCTTCAACCTCTCGTCGAGAACTCGATCAAACACGGCCTGGGCCGCAAGGTCGGCGAAGGTCGCATCTCCATCCGCGTGTCGCGCCAGAACGGGCACACGGTGATCGAAGTCAAGGACAACGGGATCGGCATGGCGGCGCCGGCCCAGGGCCCTCCCGATGGTCCGGGCATCGGCCTGCGCAACGTCAACGAGCGGTTGCGCGTGATCTACGGCGCCGGCTATCAGGTGCGCCTGACCAGCACCCAGGGCCAGGGCACGTCGGTGCGGATCGAGATTCCTGAAATCGCGATGCCGGAGCCGGCCAGTGCCTGACCGGCCCGCCATCCGCGCGCTCGTCGTCGACGACGAACAGCCCGCGCGGGAGGAGCTGTGCTTCCTGCTGGGCGAGGCGGGCGACGTCGAGATCGCCGGCCAGGCCGCCGACGGCGTCGAAGCCCTGCGCATGGCCGGCGAGCTCCAGCCGGACATCGTCTTTCTCGACGTGCAGATGCCCGGCCTGACGGGATTCGAGGTCGCGCGCCGGTTACTCGAGGCGGATCTGCTGCCCCAGCTTGTTTTTGTCACGGCCTTCGACGAGTACGCCATCGAGGCGTTTTCGGTGAGCGCGATCGACTACGTGCTGAAGCCGGTGGACTCGGCCCGGCTCGCCCAGACGCTCGACCGCGTCCGCCGGCGCCTGGCGTCCGAACAGGCGGCCCGCCTGCCGCTTGCGCCCGTCGACCTCGAGAAGGTCATCGCGGCCGTGCAGGCCAGGCAGGACCGCCGCGATCAGATCGCGATTCGCGTCGGCGAGCGATTCATCCTCGTCCAATCGGAGGAGGTCGTGCACGCCTCGCTGGTGGATGACGTCATCGTCGTGGCGACCCAGGCCGGCCAGGGGACGTCCAACTATCGAACCCTGGACGAGCTTCAGGCCCGACTGGACCCGGCGGTCTTCTGGCGGGTCCACCGTTCGCATCTGGTCAATATCACCAAGATCAAGGAAATCGTGCCCTGGTTCAGCCGCAATTTCCTGCTCAAGATGAAAGATGTGAAAGCCACTGAAATTCCGGTGAGCCGGGCGCAGACGAAACGTCTAAGGGAGTACCTGCAGTTGTGATGACTGTGACAGTATCTGAACGGAGGTCGAACGTTGGCTGATTCGGAAACTCCTACGGATGGTGAGCGGCCCTACGTGTTCAGACCGGCCGAGTTTCGCCCTGCGGTTTTCATTCCGGCCGAGGTGCCGCACCGGGACGACGCCTCGTCGGTCGCCGGAGGTCCGAGATCGATTCAGCCGCCGTCATCGGTGACGGTGAGAGCCAAGGGCAGCTGGTCGCCGGGATTCGCGCGCGTGGCCGAGGAGCTGGTGGCCTGGTTCAAAACGCTCGTCTCGGCGGCCGTCTACGCGACGCTGATCGTGACGTTCGGATTCCAGGTCGCCCGGGTCGAGGGGCAGAGCATGGTGCCCACCCTTGAAGACCAGGATCGGTTGATCGTCAACAAGCTCGCGTATCAGCTCCACGATCCCGAGGTCGGCGACATCGTCATGCTGTATTACCCCGAGGACCCGAGCAAGTCCTTCGTGAAGCGCGTGATCGGCCGCGAAGACGACACGCTCCGTAGCGTGGGCGGCAAGGTGTACCGGAACGACATCCTGCAGAACGACGACTTCATCCCGCTCGAGTTCCGATCGCAGGACACGTGGGGTCCGCTGGTGGTGCGCCGCGGGTACTACTTCGTGATGGGCGACCATCGCAGCAACAGCTCCGACAGCCGCGCCTGGGGCGAGGTGCCCAAGCGCTACATCATCGGCAAGGTTCAGGTCCGGTGGTGGCCGCTGAACCACGCGAGGATCTTCTAGGAATACATCGCGTCGATCACGGCCTTATAGCGCTCGTCGATCACGCGGCGCTTCACCTTGAGCGTCGGCGTCAGCTCGCCGGCATCGATCGTCAGTTCCCGCGGCAGCACGGCGAAGTTCTTGATGCGCTCGTACTGGGCGAGCGGCTGATTGACGGCCTCAACGGCCTCCGCGAACAGCGCGCGAGCCTCGGGGCGATTGATGAGGGCTTCGACCTCAGCCGGAGTGCCAGGTTTCGCCAGGCCCAGCCGAGCCGCCAGGCCGGCAACGTCCGGCACCAGCAGCGCGGCCGGGTATCTGCGATCGGTCCCAACCAGCACGGCTTCCAGAATAGGCGGATGCGAACGCAGCGCCACTTCGATCGGCTGCGGCGCGATCTTCTTGCCGCCTGACGTGACGATGAACTCCTTCTTGCGGTCCGTGATTCGCAGGAAGCCGTCGGCGTCGAGCGATCCGATGTCACCGGTGTAGAACCAGCCGTCTTGAAGCACTGCCGCGGTTTCAGCCGGCCGGTTGTGGTAGCCCAACATGATGTTCGGACCCTTGGCGCGGATCTCGCCGTCCTCGGCAAAGCTGATCTCGACATTCGGCAGCGGCGGCCCGACCGTGCCGAACTTCACGCGTTCGAGCGGGACGACGGAGAGCACCGGCGAGGTCTCGGTCAGACCGTAGCCTTCGATAATCGGCAGGCCAATTCCGTAGAAGAACTCGCCGAGCGACGCCCGCAGGGCCGCGCTGCCGGACACCGCGACGCGCAGCCTGCCGCCGAGGGCCTCGCGAATCTTGTGGAACACGAGGCGGTCCGCAATCGCCGATTGGAGCCGCAGCCAGAACGGAACCTGTCCTGGCGTCCCGGCGAGCGCCCGGCCGCGCCGGCTCGCGACGCCGCACGCCCAATCGAAGATGCGAGCCTTGAGGCCGCCGGCGGCCCGGCCGCTGGTGACAATGCGCAGGTGCAGTTTCTCGAAGACACGCGGAACGGCGGTCATGATCGTCGGGCGGACGGCCTTGAGATCGCGTGCCACAGTCTCGAGCATCTCCGCGAAGACCACCGACATGCCGCTCGCCAGGTACACGAGCACGACCGTGTGCTCGAACGAGTGGCACAACGGCAGAAATGACAGCGCCGTGTCCTCGGGGCCGACTCTCACGGCGGCGCAGATGCCTTCGATGTTCGAGATGATGTTGGCGTGCGTCAGCATCACGCCCTTCGGCTGTCCGGTCGTGCCGGAGGTGTAGATGATCGTCGCCACGTCGCCCGGATTTACCCGCTTCGCCTGATCGTGGAACGCGCGTCCGACGCCCCACCCCCCGAGGATCTGGCTGTGCCCTCGCGAAGCCACCTCGTCCAGGCTCAGCACCGGAATGGGATCTGACGGCGACGACGCCGGCACGGGGTCGAACACGACGACCCCGCGGAGCCCGGGCACGTCGGCGGCGATGCTCCTGACCTTGGCGAGCTGCTCTGCCGTTGAGACCGCGACCAGCGTCGCGCCGCTGTCTTTCAAGATGAAGGCGATCTGAGGCGCCTGCAGCGTGGGATAGACGGGGACCGTCACTGCGCCGCTGGCGAGGATCGCGAAGTCCGCAAGCACCCACTCGGGCCGGCTCTCGGAAACGATCGCGACGCGATCGCCCTTCCCCATCCCGATGGCCGTCAGTCCCAGCCCGAGGTCCCGCACGCGCTCGACCAGGTCGCGGCCGCCAATGTAGGTGATGGCGTCGGCCTTCGCGCGCCCGATCAAATCGGGCCGCGGGAACCGTCCGCTCACGAAGAACGGCAGTTCAGCGAGCGTCCGGGGGAGCGCCGGAACGGAACTCTCGGCCATCAATACCTGTGCACTTTATCGACAACGTTCAGCAGCGCGTCACCCTTTCGGAAGCGCTCGAGGTTCTCGCGGAAGAGATCCATCACCGGCTCCCAGTAGTCGCCGCGGAAGGAGGCCGAGTGCGGCGTGATCAACACGTTCGGGAGGCGCCAGAGCGGACTCTCGTGGGCAAGCGGCTCGCGGACGAACGCGTCAAGCCCGGCGCCGGCAATCACGCCGTCCATGATGGCGCGCTCGAGGGCCTTCTCGTCCACGAGGCCGCCACGCGCGACGTTGACGAGGACGGCCGTCGGCCGCATCAACTTGAACTCGGCCTCGCCGATAAGCGCCCGGGTGTCATCGGTCTGAGGGACGGCCAGCACGATGACGTCCGCCCGCGGGAGCATGGCATGCAGCCGGTCGGGGCCACCCGCTTCGGCGACGGCCGGCGGCAGCGGCTGGTCGGCCCGCCGGCGAATGCCGAGCACGCGCATGCCCAGCCCGGACGCGTGCGCGGCGATCCGGGAGCCGATCGAGCCGAGACCGATGACCAGCATGCAGGCCTCGCCGAGCAGAGGGACCCGGGCGGTCATCAGGTCGGTCTGCACCCACGCGCGCTCGGCCTGCGCGGCCGCGGCGATGGGAATCCGGCGCCGCACGGCAAGCGCGAGCGCAATCGCGTGCTCGGCGATGCTCTCCGAGTGCACGCCACGGGTGTTCGTCACGACGACGTCGCTAAGGACGAGAGGCCGAGGCAGCAGCCCCCCAAGGCCGACGGCCGTCGTGTGAATCCACCGGACGTGCTTCGCCAACGAGAACTCGTCAGCGGTGATGCGCGTGGCAATCAGGACCTCGGCCAAGGCGAAGGCCCGCGCCCGTTCCTCAGGCGTGCGGGCATCGACCACCTCGTCTCCCGGCAGGCTCGCGCGCAGGCGATCGACGACCGCGGGCGGGATGCTCCAGACAGGCGGGTCGTGAACGCTGACGGCGATGCGCAAGGGGCCTTCCGGTCAGGCTCGACGGTAGTGGCCGCTGCGGCCGCCGCGCTTCTCGAGGAGCCACGCGGGTCCGATCGTGATGCCGGGATCGATCGCTTTCAACATGTCGTAAAGCGTCAGTGCGGCCACGCAGACAGCGACGAGGGCTTCCATCTCGACGCCCGTCCTGGCAAAGGTTGCGACTCGGCTTCTAATGACGTAGCCCCTTGGCATCGGCGTCAGGTCGATGTCCACGTGCGAGAGCGGTATCTGGTGGCAGAGCGGGATCAGGTCAGGCGTGCGTTTGGCGGCGAGAATCCCGGCGAGCCGCGCGGCCTGCAGAGGATCGCCTTTCTTGACTGCCTTGCGGCGGATTGCCAGGATGGCCGCTCGCTTCATGTGCACGTGACACTCGGCCAGCGCGAGGCGTTCCGTTTCCACCTTGGCTGACACGTCGACCATGCGGACGCGCCCCTTCGCATCGACGTGAGACAGCTTACGCTTCGCGGACACCGGCTTCTCCTCTGGCCAGGAAGAACGACAGGCTCTCGAGCGAGACCGTGAGGTCCACGTGCTTGAGCTTGACGCCGGGCGGGACCTTGAGCGTCCCCGGCGAGAAGTTGAGGATCGCGCGGATGCCCGCGTGGACGGCGGCGTTGACCACGGTCTGGGCCGATTCGGCCGGCACGGCCACCACCGCGATGTCGATCCGCTCCTTCTTCACGAGCTTTCGGAACTCATTGGTGTCGTAGATGCTGACGCCGCCCCGGGAGCGCCGGCCAATCTTTCCGCGCTCGGTATCGAAGAGGGCGACAATCTCAAAGCCCTCCTGACGGAATCCCGGGTAGTCGGCCAGCGCCAGGCCGAGATTGCCCGCGCCGAGGATGGCGACCCGGACCGTCCGGTCGAGGCCGAGAATGGCACGCAGCTGCCGCTTCAGCTCCTTGACGTAGTAGCCGACGCCGCGCACGCCGAACTCGCCGAAGTAGGCGAGGTCTTTCCGGATCTGGGCGGCATTCAAGTGGAACTGTTCGGCCAGCGCACGAGACGAGATCGTCTTGACCCCGGCCACGTCCAGGGCGTTGAGGCAGCGCAGGTACACCGACAGGCGTCCAGCGGTGAGCTCGGACACCTGATCGCCCGCGGGCCGCAGCTTTCGTCGACTCAGCACAGCGCAGCAGTATAGGGCGCGCGGCCGCTAGGTACGGCCTTCTATCGCCGATCGCACCTCGGCGACCAGGGCATCGCGGTCGTCGACGGTCAACCCCGCCGTGACCACGGGCGGCGCGAACTCCACACGCACCGTCGCCGGCCAGATGAGCGGGCTTCCCTTCCGCATCGCTGCGCGACCGCCCGACAGTGCGACCGGCACCACGGGCGCCTGAGCCTTGATCGCCATGATCAAAGCCCCCTTCTTGAAGGGCAGCAGCTCCCCGGTCCGGCTCCGCGTCCCCTCCGGAAAGACGACGAACGAGTTGCCGTTCCGCAACGCTTCGGCCGCCCGCTCGACAGCCGGCCAGCTCTTGTCGGGCCTGCCGCGCTCGAGCGGCACAAAGCCGGCGGCGTCAAACACCCAGACGAGAACCGGAATCCGGCGAAGCTCCGCTTTGTAGAGGACGCGGACGCGGGGGAACAGCCCTGACAGCGCCAGAAAGAGCACCGGCGGGTCGATGTTGCTGCTGTGATTACCCGCGTACACCGCGGCTGACGAGGCCAGCGGCTCGCCTTTCACGACGACCCGAACGCCGGCCAGGAGGAACGCCACCCGAATGCCGGCCCCTCCCACGCGATACATGAGTCGGGGATTCCGGCTGGCCAGGGTCCAGAGCAGGACCGGCGGCGCGCACACGAGTACATAGAGACCCAGCCAGACTACGGTTGACGCAGTCCGGGCAGCGGCAAGGAGCACGGACGGTATTGGTTATTGGCTATTGGTCATCGGGTGACCAATAGCCAATCAGACTACGACGCGCGGGCCGCGCCTGCGCGCCGGGGCGCCGCCGCCGCGGCTGCCGGGACACGAACGGGCGGCTTGGCCGCCCGCGCGGCCACCGCCACCTTGGTCCGCTGCGCGTTGCGCGCCTTGGTGACGAAGCACCGCTCGAGCGCCTTGTCCACGCGCTCCTCGACGACCGGCGTCTTCTCCGCCAGGACCTCGGTGATCTCCGAGACCACGAGGAACTTGGCGCGATCGAGCATGCGCTTCTCGCGGAACGAGAGGCTCTTGGACTTGCTGAGGAACGTCAGGCTCTTGAGAACCTCGACGACGTCATAGATGGAGCCGGTCCGCATCCGGTCCGAATTGTCCTTGAAGCGGCCCTTCCAGTTCTGGTGGCTGTCGATCTTGCCGTCCTCGAGCAACCGGAACAGGCGGTCCACTTCCTCATCGCTCACCGCGCGCCGCAGGCCGACGCCGTCCACGTTGTCCACGGGCACGAAAACCGTCGTTTCATTGGCCATCCTGAGCTGGTAAAAGCCGCAGGTCGTGCCCATGATCGTCTTCGTCTCGATGCGCTCAATGATGCCGAGTCCGTGATTCGGGTAGATGACCTTGTCGCCGATTTCAAATGCCACGAGTCCCTCGATGCTGGGTTAGTGCAGGCTCTACAACTTGGATTTCCGCGAGGCGGAACGTGAGGCCATTATAGCCGACCAGACCGGTCAGATCAACTGGAACTTCCCTAAAATCAATGGGTTCCGAAGATCCGCCGGGCCGCTCTGGCCCTCAAATCTGTCGCGGTACTGCCCTAACTTGCAGCAGGTGCTCGGGTTATTTCCCCACTCAGACTGCGGGCTTTCGCCCCGCTGGCGTCGGCCTAGATTCCGAATCGCGCCCCGTCTTTGACGACGTCCTTCCCGTCGATCTGACGGTTGGTGTGGTTGAGGTGGATGAACCAGACCTCGGAGCGGACGCCCTTCAGCAACTCGCGGGTAGCCGGCATGAGCGGGTGCGGGATGTCGGCGACGCTCCGACCGTGAATCTCATCCGCGGACGCGAACGTGCCGTCGAGGAACGCAAGGTCAACCCCCGAAACCACGTCGCGGATGTTTCGACCCCAGCGCTGCCACTGGTCGATGTCCGGAATGAAGAGTGCCTTTCGACGCGGGCCTTCGATGAGGTACCCGACCGTGTCGGTGAATTCGTCGCGGTGCGGCACGGTGAACGCGGTCACCCGCAAGCCGCCCTCGAGCGCAGTCGCCTGGTCGGCCCGAAGAACCCGGGGGTCGATGTTGTTGCGCGACACCAGCAGGCTCCACGGGCCGTTGCCTCGAAGGAAGCCCAGCATCCTGTCCGTCCCGTACACCGGCACGCGCTTCGCGTCGGTGGCCTCTCGCCCGAAGTACATCAGCCCGGTGTAGTGGCCGATGTGCCCGTGTGTCAGAAAGACGCCATCGGGCGCGCGGCCGCCGGTCAGCGAGTGAATCTGTGAGGGCAGGTCTGGCGTTGCGTCGAATAGATAGGCTCGGTTGAGCGCGGTGTTGACGACGCCGAGGCTGGCCACACGCTCCGGCCGTCGCTTGCCGGCACGGATCGACCGGCACAGCGGCTGCTCGCATCCGAGTTGAGGGATGCCGGCGTCCTGCGCGACACCGAGGACAACGAGCTCCCAACCGCTGGCCTGATCAACAGCACGGCCAGGCTCGGGAGCGGCCCCGAGCGCGATCGCAAGTGCAGACAGAACGAGGATCCGTCTCACGGTTGGCGCATAGTACGATAACGGCCTTGGGTCCTGGGTCCCCCGTCCTTGGTCCTTGGTCCTGGTTTCGGAGAGCTCGACCGAGGACCTGGGACGGAGGACCATGGGCCAGCACTCCATGCCGGAGTGGCGAAATTGGCAGACGCGCGAGACTCAAAATCTTGTGGGCTTTACCGCCCGTGTGGGTTCGATTCCCTCCTCCGGCACCAGCTAACTCACTTACGCAGAAGTACTTCATCGCGCATTGCGTTTTCGCGCGACAGACAATGAATTGCGCGATTTCGACCCCACTCTAACCGTTTCTTAGCCCACCCTAGTCTCAGCTCCTCCGGTCAGCTCGCTGGAGAGCGGCGACGATGCGGAACCTAAGTGCATCCCTGAACTCGTCGGTTTTCTCCGGGTGCCACTGGAGGCAGTTGTAGGCGTAGATGTCGAACGGCATCGGAGGCGCGTCCCGGGCCTCTTCTCGCTTGGTCCAAACGATGGGCTTGTTGAGCGCCAGCGCATACCCGGCTTCGAAACCCACGTTGAAGTTGTTCTCGGTTAGATCAACCAGCACGATCCGCGACCGACGAATCTCCGCGCAGATCCGGTCGTCAATCTTGTCGATGTGGTGAATGTCCTTGATGCGGCGAACGGTGCACCCGAGCTCGCCCCCTAGGGGCCTGACCACGCGGTCAAATAATTCATCAACCTCTGGAATGAACCGGCACACCATGAATCCCTGCGACACCGCTGTGTCACCTGACTTGAGTTCTCTGAGCTTGACGTAGCCCTCCGGCGTCAAGAATGCCCTCGAGGACTCGCCCATCGCCTGATGCGGCCGAACGACGATCAGGCCGGTCCTGAGGAGGAACTGATAAGCCATCGGCGCTTCAGTGGCGGTGCAGCCGTATGCGCAGCCGTCCTCCCTAGGAGGTTCTCCAGCCGGCCAAACCGGCCTACCCGGATACTCTTTGAGTGAGTAGGGGATATCGACTCCAGCCCCGATCTGACCCTCCGCTCCCGCCAGGTTCTCCAGAGTCTTTAGGGCCTTCTCCTCAAGTCCGAGAGTGGGAGCCAATTCGATCATCTCTTCGATTGTGAGAATCACCGAGCGGTCATCGATCTCGCGCTGACGAGCCGCGCGAGCACCGTCGACGGTCATGAACAGCGGAGTCTTGCCTTGTAGGTTCGCGAGTCGCCAGACCTCGGACCGCGCCAGCGCGAGCACCTGGGCCGTTTCGACCTCGCTCAGTCGCCCTGACCGGGTTGAAAGTCGACCTCCGAGAATCGACGCCTCACGGAACTCAGCCTCGTCTGTAATCGCCCATCGACCACACTTGTCTTCGAAATAAGTAACGTCGTGGTTGATATCCCAAAGGGTTTCGACGATGTGCCCCGTAAGCGGGGACTGTTTGGTCGTCATCGCGCCACCTCGTGATGCGATTCTAGGGCGGCTTCACTCGTTCTTTAACCGATCGAACTGGACGAGCTGTCCGCGCCTGCGCTCGGCTTCAGCGTGAGCCTTGGCCTTTTGCTCGACCGAGAAGGCGTCCAGCCGCCCTCTTGCAGAATCGCCTCGTCGACGACGGCGTAACGCTGGCAGATCGAGACGAGCTTATGCCCGACCACCGCCATCGCCGTCGACCTCGGCACGCCCGACCACTCCAACGACTGCACGGCCGAGCGCCGGAAGTCGTGGAGGATTTTGCTCAGATAGGGCGTGACCGCCAGCCGTGCGTGATAGATCAGCGTGATGGTCATATCCGTCTTCGGCGACGAAAGCTCAGATGAGACCCACGCGCGGGTCTTCTCACTCTCAGGGCTCATCGGTAACCGCGCCGACTGGGCCGAGGCCGAAGAGTTGTGGCTCAAGGCTACACATGGCGAGGAATTCCACGCGGCCGAGTGGGAGCACGCCAAGAGATTCGATGACTACAAATCGGCGACTCAGGCGCTCATTGCCTCGCACCTCGCCGGTATCACCATGTCCATGGACTTGGCTGCTTTTTGCAGCGTGATTCCCGATCAACTGCCCGACTCCTGCTATTACGCCTGCTTCACTAAGCTGGTCTCAGGAATCATTCGCGAATGGGACCGATGGAACGAGCGGATCGCTGCGAACCCGGAGTGCCGCGACCCAAAAGTGAGCCGGGTGGAATTCACATTCGACCACCGACAGGAGAGCATGTCCAACGCCGGTCGCATCTACTCAGCGATCAAAGACATCGATATGCCGGAACGGACCAAGCTGCTCGGTGCCGAGGTGTCATTCGACTCTCGTAAGAACCCCAGGATTCAGATGGCCGACCTCCTCGCGAGGGAAGCAATGAAAGACCTGGATCGGCGCGTCGGACCCAAGCAATACCCGAAGCGAAAATCGAGAATTGCGCTGGAAGAGGGCGACCGCTTCAAGTTTGTCGAATTCCGCCGCGACTACTTCGAGCGGCTGGCCGCGCACGTGGCCCACGTTGACCGAAACGAGGACTACTTACGTCGATACAGGAAATGGCTGACAGACACCGGCAGGATCCAGAATGGTCACATCCACGACACGTGGCCGAATCGAGTGGCGTTCCTCGTCCTAGTCTCGCCGCCTGGCACTGTCTAGGTCGACTGCATCATGGGAGTGTGCCCTGCGTCACTTCGAGCCTCGCTCCATCACACGACCGTGCGGCTGAAGCCGAGCCGCTTAACGAGTCATCTCCTGACGTTGGGGTGCAGCTGGCGCTAGGACTTTACCCAACCGTCAGAGATGCCTAGCCCTTGAGTCGCGACGAAGATCGACCCGTCGGTTCTCTTCTGGCCCGTCGCAAGATACCGAACAGTGTGCTCTTTGCCATCCTCCGTCTTGAGCCAGAGAAAGACGGGAACCCTTGCCATCTGCTGAGAAGCTAGCTCCCTCTCGATCGCTGCATAGACGATTGTTGCATCCACTGCGTAAAACCCATTGGGCGCAATCATTCTCACGGTTCCAGTGTCCACAACTTCGGGATCTACGCCACGAGAGTAGAAGAACGCATGGATGTGAACGGTCGTTCGCGTTCTGCTATTGATCCTCAGGTGATGGATGGGAGGCAGTATTGAGTGATCCCACGTGATGGAAATCTGTGGGCGATAGTTCAGAGCGAGTTGCTCCTTGGCGACAGCAGCGTCCTCGGCAATACCCCAGCCTTTGACGACGAATGCCCAATACGATGCCCCAACCGATCCGACCGCAACAAGCGTCGCAATGACGAGAAGTGGGCGGTTCCGTCGACGCTTCAATCGCCGGAAGACCGGACGTGAGGACAGGACAAGCCCGATCCCAACAACGGTCAACAGAAATGGAACCCACCGTTGGACAGAGTCCGGCGCGGACGCCAATACCCGCTCAGAATAAGTCGGAGCAAAAAACAAGAAGAGGCCGGCAAGCACTTGCCACATTCCTATTGGCTCCTGTCGAAGTCGCTACTACTCCCTCTTGGCATCGAAGATGACCTCTATATGACTACTCGCGGCATCCCTGTTTAGGCTGCGGGCGTTCGAGTTCTTCAGCCTCGGCGAAAAGAATCTATCTTGCGCGGCCCATAGGATCCAGATCGACTTCACGATTGAGTTGGCCTTGTAGTTGACGACGATGTAGTTCTCACCCTTGATGACCTTCGACTGGTTGATCGTCAGTCCCGAGTCCTTGCAGATCTTCACTTCCCAGTCCTGATCGAAGCGCCACAGATCGCAGTGCCCGCTGCCCTTCGTGAAGGACTCGCAGTGCTGAATGATGGCCTTCTCGATCTTCTCGGAGAGATCACGCGCGATGACACCCGCCGACGGCGGCGTGAAACCGAAGTCCGCGAAGATCGGGACGATCTGCGCATAGAGGTTCTTCAGCTTCCGGAAGGCCGAATTGACGGCGAGGATGATGCCCTCGCGCTCGTCGGCGGTCAGAGGTTCTCTAGGCCGGTTCTTCGGCATGGCCAGCTTATCGGCACGTCTGGGCCTGTCGTTGAAGCAGTTCCGGAGGTTCGCCCCGCCTATAATCTCGTGGACAAATGGCCAATCCAAGAGGCACTCGGACCGGCACTCCGCGCCAAGGATCCCCACGCTTCACAGGCCGGGCGGGCCAGCGGAGTCTGGTCGAGGCATTGAGGTCTCAGACCTTGGTGTCCAACGAGCACGCGGTGGCCAAGGCGCTGGCGAAAGCCGGAGAGCTTCACGAATTCGCCAAGGGTGAAACGCTCATCGAACAGGGCGATCCTGACAACGCCATTCTGTTCATCGTGCATGGAGAAGTGTCGATCTTCGCGAATGGACGGCCGGTCGCCACGCGATTGGCGGGAAACCATATTGGCGAGATGGCCTTGGTCGACCACCTGGCGAAAAGAAGCGGAACGGCAAGAGCTGCCGAGCCAACGACGGCGCTTCGTGTTGCTGAATACAAGTTCACGACGATTGCCAACAAGCACCCAGAACTCTGGAGGCGGATCGCAGTTGAAATCGCGCGGCGGTTGCGAGAACGGAACAGATTTCTCCGAGCGCCTCACGTCGAACCCGTGTTCTTTGTCGGGTCGTCCTCCGAGGGGATCGCCGTCGTAGATGCGGTGCATGCAAAAGCTAGACGATGGGAGGTCGTTTCAAAACCCTGGACGGAAGGGGTCTTTGAAGCGTCCAACACCACCATCGAGAACCTGATGGCCCTCACGCAAGAGGCGGACTTCGCGTTGCTGGTTCTAACGGCGGACGACGTGACGACGTCTCGCGGCAAACGCAAGCCTTCACCTCGTGACAACGTCGTATTCGAGCTCGGTCTGCTGATGGGCGCGCTCGGTCGGGACCGAGTTTTCATCCTAAAGCCGAGGAATCTTGACATTCGCATTCCCATCGACCTGCTTGGCGTCACGTGGTTAGAGTATCGACGGGGTGGACCCGGCAGTTTGCGCACGAAACTGGCTGCGCCGTGCGCCAAGATCCTGAAGACGATCAAAACTCTTGGACCTAAGTGAGGTTAGTCCGAAAATGAGCATCCTGAATGAGCTTAAGAGTGAGGTCGCGGGGATTTTCAAGACGACCTGGAAACTGCGTGACGGGCACGTTGTTCCTGAGGCCGAGGGTGTCCAGTTAGGCAACGACGCCGTCCAGATCGACGGCACCGTCCTCTATGCAGACTTAGCTCAATCAACAGCTCTAGTGAACGGATACAAGAGCCACTTCGCGGCTGAGATCTACAAGTCCTTCTTGAAGACGGCGTGCCGCATCATCGGGAACGATGGAGGCGCAATTACCGCGTTCGACGGCGATAGAATCATGGCCGTCTTTATCGGCGCTAGCAAGAACTCCACAGCGGTCAAGGCGGCATTGAAGATCAACTGGGCCGTGAAAAACGTGGTCAACCCGGCGATCAAGGCTCAATATCCAGATTCCTCATACAGCGTTTCACACGTGGTCGGCATCGATACAAGCCCTTTGCTCGTCGCCAAGACGGGAATTCGTGGTTCCAACGACCTTGTCTGGATAGGCCGGGCAGCCAATTACGCCGCGAAGCTCTGCAACATTCGCGACGGGACGTATTCGACCTACATCACGTCTGACGTATTCGCTCGACTGACTGACGATGCAAAATTCGGCGGAACCCCGAAGCAATCTATGTGGGAGAAGGCAACGTGGACGGAAACGGGTTTGACAATACACCGTTCCACTTGGTGGTGGGCCCTCAGCTAAGACAGCGGAGAGAGTAGTCGGTCAGGGTTGCAGCCAATCATGGAGTTCCTCAGTCAGTCCGCAATCGACTTGCTGAACTACCTCTTGCCGGGGTTCGTCACGGCTGCAGTCGTCTTCACCCTGACCCCCGCTCCGCGTCCGAGCCCGTTTGAGCGAGTCGTGCAAGCTCTGATCTTTACGATGCTTGTGCAGGTCGCTGTGTTCGGACTGCAGCAGTTGCTAACCGGACTGGGTTCACGAGTCGGCGTGCTCGGAACCTGGAGCGAAGAAGTGCGCCTGACATGGTCCGTGGTTCTTGCGGTAGGACTTGGCCTTGCCCTCGCATGGGCTGCTAACACTGACAAGGTCCATGGCATTCTGCGCAAGCTGCGGATCACGTGTCAGACGTCCTATTCTTCCGAGTGGTATGGGGCGTTTTCAAAGAACGTGGGCTACATCGTCTTGCACTTGCAGGGGAGGCGGCGACTGCTCGGCTGGGCAGTGGAATGGCCAAGCACTCCCGGCAAGGGTCATTTCGTCATGGAGAACGCCGAGTGGTTGTCAGACGAAATCGGCGGGACGAGTATGGAGCTAACGGATGTCAACCAAGTCCTCATCAAGGCCGAGGATGTCGAGATGGTTGAATTGATGAATGTATCGGATCGACGCAGGGAAGGGACAAATGGGAGAGCGAAAACAACCGACGCCGCCACCACCAACGCCGCAACCCGGCCGACCGCCTGACCACAAGGGAATGCCACCGATGCCGCCGCCACAGTTCAAGCCTACGCCGCCACCGCCGCCACCGCCCAAGAAGTCCTGAAGGAGGAATCGATGGGAGATCGAAAACCGACGTCACCTCCGCCACGATCTGGGCGGCTCACGGATGCCGGCCGCCCTATCACCCCGCCACCGTCGAACAAACCTACGCCGCCACCACCGCCGCCAGCGAAGAAGTAGGAGAGGATCATGGCAGAGCGCAAGCAACCGACCCCGCATCCGCAAGTGACTCGCTTGAAGGAGGGGCACACTTTGCCCCATGTGCAGCCTCCGAAGTTCAAGCCGACCCCACCGCCACCACCGCCACCGAAGAAGTAAGTCGGCTGCGCTTTAACCGGCTCCTTAACACTCCAGGTCAAATCCAGCCAGATCCAGTGCAACCCAGTCCAAGTTGGATCAGCGATTTGTCTAGAGAAACCGCGATATCCTTGAGCGTTTTCAATGCGAGCCCGTAACTCAAAATCTTGTGGGCTTCACCGCCCGTGTGGGTTCGATTCCCTCCTCCGGCATTCTCGGCCGCTCCGCGGCCGAAACTGCGAACTTTGAACTTCGAACTTTGAACTTCTGGCGGAGTTACACTCTTCAACCCGGAGGCTGGAATGGACCGCACTTCTCGACGTCGCGCGATGCGCGTGGCTTTGCTCGCCCTTGGCGCTCTTTCAATCGCTCTCGGACGACCGTGGACGCTCGTGGCCCAGGTCCCGGGACCCGAACCGGCCAAGGTGCGCTACGCGCAGATTAACCAGGCCGACCTCAAGGAGTGGCTGACCGAGCTGGCGTCGGACGCATTTCAGGGCCGACAGGCATTCACTGAGGGCTACGGCATGGCCGCGGCCTACGTCGCCGAACACCTCAAACAATTCGGCGTGAAGCCGATCGGCGACGGCGGGTCCTACTTTCAGGTCGTCGCCCGCAAGGGATACCGAGTCACTCGCAACTCGTCGGTGACCGTGACGCTCGCCGACGGCCAGTCGCGCACGTTCAAGCACGGCGACCACGTGACCTTCGCCGCCAACGTCGGCCGCAAGCAGACCGTCGCGCTGGACGGGATTGAGTTTGTCGGCACGGCGCCGGACTACACGGGACGGAACCTCAAAGGAAAGCTTGTCCTCTGGGTGACACCCCCGCCGGCCGCCACGCCGCCCGCGGCTCAGCCCGCCGGTGGCGCCGCTGGACGAGGTGGCGGCCGAGGCGGAGCCGGCGGCGGAAACCGCGCTGCCGCCGCGCTCGCCGCCGGCGCCTCCGCGACAATCGGCTTCGCTCCCGCCGTCGCGCCCTCGCCTGCGGACGCGGCCCTGGCTCAGGCGCAAGCCGCGCTGGCCCAGGCAACTGAGGCCGTCACGGCCGCGCAGGCTCAGGTCGCTGGGCGCGGCGCGGGCCGAGGCGGACGAGCCGGCGGCGCCGCACCAATCGTCGCCGACATCAACCCGACGACGATGCCACCCGACGCGCTTGCCGTCGCGCCGCAGTTCACGGCGGACGAGACGTTCTTCGAATTCCTGTTCAGCGCCAATCCGATCAAGTTCGCGGATTTGCGCGCCCGGCTCGACCGCGGCGAGGCCCTGCCGTGGGTACCCGTGCCCAGCGCCAAGATCTCCATCAACCTCGACAACACCTACGAGGCCGTCTCTGCCGAGTACAGCCGCAACGTCGTCGGGATCGTCGAGGGCACCGACCCTAAGCTGAAAGACACGTACGTACTGTTCGGTGCCCATCTCGATCACGTCGGCGTCTCGCTCGGCGCCGGCGGCCGGGGCCGGGCCGGGGGCACCGGCGCGCAGCCCACTCCTCCACCACCGGGACCGGTGGATCTCATCCGCAATGGCGCCGATGACGACGGGTCGGGATCGACGGCGATGCTGGGAATCGCGAAGGCGTTTGCGACCGGCGTCAAACCCAGACGCTCGGTTGTGTTCGTCTGGCACACCGCCGAAGAGTCCGGTCTGCTCGGCGCTCGCTACATGGCCGAGTTCCCGGTCGTGCCGCTCGAGAAGATCCAGGTGCAGCTCAACATGGACATGATCGGCCGCAGCCAGGACGACAAACCCGAGAACGCGAACTCGGTGTACGTCGTCGGCGCCGACCGCATCAGCACCGATCTGCACAACCTGGTGGTACTCGCCAACCGGGCGCAGGCCAAGCCGCTGACGCTCGACTACGAGCTCAACAGCCCGGGTGAAGTGTCGATTCCGGGGATGCAGAACATCTATGGACGCAGCGACCACTTCGCCTATGCGGCCAAGGGGATTCCGATCGCGTTTTTCTTCACCGGCCTTCATGTCGACTATCACCAGGTCGGAGATCATGCCGACAAGATCAACTATCCGAAGCTGACGCGCGTCGCTCAACTGGTCTACGAGGTGGGCTTCTCGGCAGCCAATACGGATCGCGTGCTCGAGCGCGACAACAAAGGACCGCGAGCGGTCAAGGGTTCGCCCGCGGAGATCATCAAGCGGTAGCCGGAGGCCACTATGAGGCGACTCGGTTCAGCCGTCGCGATCGTCGCCGCGCTTGGCGCGGCCTTGTCTGCGCAAGGCATGAGCGCGACCGACGGGTATCGCGTCAAGGCCATGCTGCAGAGCGCGTACGAGGCCGTCAAGCGCAACTACTACGACACGAAGTTTCACGGCCTCGACTGGGACGCGCGCTACCGCGAGTACCAGAAGAAGATCGAGGGCGCGCCGTCGCTGAACGCGGGCGTCACCCTGATCGCGGCGTTTCTCGAAGGGCTCAAGGACTCGCACACGTTCTTCTCACCGCCCGCGCGGCCGTATCAGGTCGACTACGGGTACCGCATCGCGATGGTCGGGCCCGACGCCTACATCACGCGCGTGCGGCCGGACACAGACGCAGAGACGAAGGTCAAACCCGGCGACCGTGTCGTCGGCGTCAACGGCAACGCGATCGGTCGCGACTCGCTCGCGTCGATGGACTACTACTTCAACGTCCTGTCGCCGCAGCAGAACGTCCGATTGACGGTCCGCGATCCGGCCGGCCAGCAGCGCGACGTCACCGTCGCCGCCAAGGTGAAGCCGGGCCGGCAGGTCCGCGACCTGACCGGCGCCGACGGCGGCATGGACTTCGCCGATCTCGTGCGGGACGAAGAGGCCAGCGACCAGCTCCTGCGCCATCGCTACCACGACGATCCGAACGTGTTCATCTGGAAGATGCCGGTCTTCAACCTCGAGAACGCCGAAGTGGACCGCCTGTTCGGCCTGGCCCGCAAGAAAGCCGCGCTCATCATCGACATGCGCGGCAATCCCGGCGGCCTCGTGGACACGTTGAAGCGCATGGTGAGCAACGCCTTCGACCGTGACGTTCAGATTGCGGAGCGGGTGTCGCGCCGGGGCAAGGAGCAAGTGTCGGCCCGCACGCGCGGCAGCAACGCCTTCACCGGCAAGCTGATCGTCCTTGTCGACAGCCAGTCCGGATCGGCCGCAGAGATGTTCGCGCGCGTGGTGCAGCTCGAGCAGCGCGGAACCGTGCTCGGCGATCGTTCGGCCGGGGCGGTCATGGAGTCCCGGCAGTACCCGTTCGCGGTGGAAAGCGGGACCGTGGTCATCTTCGGCGTGTCGGTGACGAGCGCCGACTTGATCATGAAGGACGGCAAGAGCATCGAGCACGCCGGCGTGACGCCCGACGAGACGATCCTGCCAACCGCGGCGGATCTCGCGGCAGGGCGCGATCCGGCCCTCGCGCGCGCCGCCGAGCTCGCGGGCGTGAAGCTCGACCCGGCCGCCGCCGGCAAGCTGTTCCCGTACGAGTGGCGCAAGTTTTAGCGGTATTGCATTCGGTGCGGGTTCCGGTTATGGTTTGCAGTGCAGACCGGTCTGCACATGGCTGCCCCGACCCCCTTCGAGCACCTCGCGTCCTTTGACCGGCTGGTCCACGAACCGGCGCGGCTGGCGATCCTCGCCGCGCTGTCTGCGTGTGAGAAGGCTGACTTCGTCTTCCTGCGCAGCCTCACCGGACTCACCAAGGGCAACCTGTCGAGTCACCTCAGCAAGCTCGAGCAAGGCGGCCTGGTCGAGATCGAGAAGACGTTCGAAGGCAAGCAGCCGATCACATACGTCGCGCTCAGTGGCGAGGGCCGCGACGTCCTCAAGGCCTACTGGAAGCGGTTCGACCAGGTCCGCAAAGGCCTGCGCCGGCTGAAGCCGCTGCGGGTGACCTAGGCCATGGATCAGAATCGACTCGCGCGCATCAAGCTGTTGAGCAGCCGGTTCCACGCGCTGCAGGGCTTTCGTGTCGCGCTGGCGGGCGCGACGCTGGCGATCGTGATGGCCGGCTACGTGTCTCTTATGCCGGCTCCAACAAATGACGGCGCATTGACCGCCCTGGGGGCGTGGGCCGCATTGATGATCCCGGGCGAGTGGTGGCTCCAGCGCTACTACGCCCGCACGTTCGGCCGCCAGGTGGTCAAGCCCCAGCCGGGGAAGCTGGTGCGAACCCTGGTCTTTTTCAGTATCTACTTCGTGATCGCCCTGTTCCTGAATAGCCGGTTCCCGGCGATTCCTTCGGGCGCTCCGACCGCCTTCACTGTCGCGCTGCTCTCATTGTGGGTCGCCATTCGCGACTGGCCCTGGCGCGCCTACTACCTGGGCGCAACGATCGCGGTCGCCATCGCCCTCGGATTGAGCGCCGCTGTCAGCGGCGTGCTCGATCCGCGCCTGACGCTGGCGGCGATGTTCTTCGCGGTCGGCTCGTCGATGGTGCCGATCGGCCTGCTCGATCACCGGCTCCTCGTCAAACTGGTCGAGGAAGCGCGCGCGGCTACCGCACCTTCAGATCCTGTCGCTTCACCTCGCCTGGGCCCAACAGAATCCTGAGCGGCGCCGCTTTCGCCAGCGCCTCGAGAAACGTCGGGTCGTACTGCTGTTCGGGTTCGAGGTCGGTGACCACACTCAAGAAGTACTCGCCGGCTGACGGTCCGAGCAATCCGCTGAATTCGTAGCTGCCGTCGGTACTGGGACGCACCGCCAGGACGCGGCGTGACTGCGGATACCAGTACCGCCGATCGGTCGCGAACATGAGCACCGTAGAAGCCGTGAGCGGCCGCCCGCTCGAGTCGGCGATCACGCCTGACAGCGTCTGCTGCTTGTCGGTGAGCGTGACCAGGACGCTCTTCGGCAGCGCGTCGGCCTTGACGTCGAACGGCAGGTCCGTCACGTCGCGGCCATCGATCACCACCGCGCCGACCCGCCAGGTCAGAAAACTGAGCGGGTTCTCGGCCCCGACCATGGCCGAGGTCAGGTGCGCGCCCGGGATCAGGCCGCCGGCCTCGAAGGAACCGTCCGCTCGGGCGGCCTGCCCGCCGGCGCCTGCAACCATCCCGGCAAACGCTCCGATCTGATCACGCAACACGTCCATCGGAACGAAGCCCGCTCGGACGGTCGTCAGTTCGGGCCGTGCGGTCGTCGCCGTGTCATCGATCGCGACGCGGCCAGTGATGGAGAGCGCCGGCTGCATCTGGAGCACGAGACCGCCGACATCCTGGCCGCCGATCGTGACATCGGCGCTGCCCCAGAACGTCGAGGCCGCCTGCTGTGTCCTGGCGGACCGTGCAAGCACGCGGTACTGGCCGGGTGCCACGTTGCGGACCGTGAACTGACCGTTCGCGGCGGTCTGCGCCGAACGGATTCCCGACCGCAACATCGCCATGAAGGACGTTTCGTCGAGCCGCTGCAGCGTGATCTGAACGTTGGCCGCGCCCACGCCATCCGCGCCGAAGACCGTGCCTTCCACGCGGACCAGCGGCACGATTTCGAGGCGGAGGCTGACGCCCGTCCGCTCCTCACCCAACGCGACCGAGATCGTCGTCGCGCGCGACATATCGGTAGTGCCTGGAAAGTACACGGGCGCGTACGAGGAGAAGCCGGAGAATCCTGGCGGGACACCCGGGCCAAATCGAACGCCGTCGATCGGCAACGGCGGAGCCGGCGCAGACGCCGCGCCGGCCGCTCCACGGCCCGTGGCCCGCGGCGGCTCGCGCAATGCCAGGAGTCCATCAGCGACCTCCGTCGTGCCGAGCCTGCGCGCGCGGGCGAGCGTGTCGGGCACGGTTGCCATGACGAGGTAGTCGCCGGGAGCGACACCGAAGATCCGGTAGATTCCGCGATCGTCGGTCGTCGCTCGTGGCGCGCCGCCGAGCGCCGCGACCATCTGCAACATCTGATTGCCCCGGGTTGCCGCGCGTTGCAGCTGCACCTCGGCGTCCGCGACGGGCTCGCCATCCTGGTCCGTTACCGTTCCGGTGACGACCGCGCCGGGCCACATGAGAATCTCGAGACCGGAGACGATTTGTCCTTCCGTCAGCACGAGGGCGGTGCCCGGCCGGGCGGGTTTGGGCGCGCCGTACATCGAGCCCAGATAGGGCGCCTTAGACGCGCTGAGGACGAACTTGCCGGCTGGGACTGCCGGCAGGATGAACGTGCCTTTCGCGTCCGTCTGGCCAACGCGGATCGTCGTCGTCTGACCACCGATGAGCGCCACGAGCGCGTCGGCAATCGGCTGACGAGTCTCGCCATTCACGACACGTCCCGCCACGGCGCCGGTTCCAAAGCCCGGCCGCTGCGCGGGCTGATCGCGCGCGGGTTGCTGACCGGCCTGGCTCGACATCGCCAGCACCACCAGCCCGGCGCCAAGCGCCCTCATCGATCGTGCCTCGTGAGATCGAGCGTGCGCTGTTCGCCGTCGCGAAGCTGAACGCGCCCCGCCGTAGAGGCAAATGTTTCAAGGACTTGCGGGTGCAGCCAGTCGGACAGCCGGTCTTCGTGCGCCGCGACGATGTAGTAGTCGCCTTCGGGAAGGCCAGGCAGACTGTACCGGCCCACGTCGGTGGCGCGTACGGTTCGGAAGCGGCGCGCTGTTGGACCGACGTGACTCCACAAGTCACGGTCCACCGGAAAGACGAAGACGACGGCCGTGGCATCGGCGTCGCCGCGGAGCCGGCGGACGGTTCCCGACAGACTCGCGAGCGGCTGATCCGTCAGCGCAATCACCACATCGGAGATGTCGTCCGCGTCCACGTCGAGAGGCACGTCCGTGATGTCGCGCCCTGCGGCGCGAACCGATCTCAGCCGCCAAGGCGCGGCCGGGGGCAACAAACTCACCGTGTAGCGGCCAGGGGGCAACCCGATCGTCTTGAACGAGCCGTCGGCGATAGCACTCGAGGGCACGTTTGTTTGAGTCCCAGCAGCGCCGTCCACATTGGCAGCCATGACGCTGAATCGTTCGGCGGGCGGCGCCGGCGTCGTGCCCTCGAACTGCAGACGGCCGGAAATCCGGACGCCTTCGCGCAGCGCCAACGCCAGTCCCACTTCGTCGCGATCGGTAATCGTGATCTGTTGCGTCGCCCACCAGGTCGAGGCCGAGGGCGCAGGCGATGTCGTCTCCCCCCCCCGGCCACCGCCGCGGCCGCCGCGGCCGCCTGGCGCCCGGGGCGCGGCGACGGCCCGCAACACGTAGCGCCCGGGCGGAACCGCGACGAAATCGAAGCGCCCCGAGCCTCCGCGGCCAGCCTCGCCGAGATTCACGCCGGCTGGAAGATCCATTTGCGACGGCGTCGTGAGCTGCACCTGAAGATTCGGCGGCATGGTGTCGGGGCCGACAACAGTACCGGACACTCGATACGTCGGCACGCGAGCGACGCGAATCACGATGCCGGTGCGCTCGTCGCCGGAGGCCAGTGCGATCGTCGCCGCCTCATCCGCGGTCGCCACGCCCGGCGCGAACACCATTGGAATGACGCGCGCGCGGAAGTCCACCTCGGGAAACTGGTTGCCTCCGGAAGCGATCAACGGCGCCATGATGCTCATGATCGCGGAGAGGTCCGCCGACATGGCCATGACCGCCGCCTCCATGAACCCCTCGGGATCCTGCCGCACCGCGACGACATAACGCCCTGGAGCGACCTTGGTGAATCGATACCACCCGCGGTCGTCCGTTCGTGTGGTCTGCCGCTCTTCAAGACTCCACTGCCCGTTCACGACGGTGCGTTGCAGCAACGCGACGCGCAGGCTGACGACGGGGTCTCCCCGCTCATCAGCCGCGCTCCCGGACACGACTGCGTGCCGCCACAGCCGCAGCACGACATCTCCGATCCGGTCCCCGTCGCGAAGCTCAAGCGGCCGCGTCACCCCGGTGGGACTCGTGCGGCCGGCGCCACTGTCCAGGTATCCGTTCTTCGACACGGGAAGGGAGAACAATCCGGCGGGCAAGTCGCGAAAGACGAATCGCCCATCCGAACCGACGACAACAGGCAGCGGCTGCTGAGGGAAACGCCCGCCGAGCGTGACGATGGCGCCCGGCACGGGTCTGCCGCTCGAGCCATCCACCACGGTGCCCACGATGACGCCGGTGCCGGTTGAGGGCGGAGGTTCTCCGCCGCGCCCGCCGCGCCCGCCCGGAGGCGGGACCGGTGGCTGCCCCTGAGATCCAAGCGCGACCGCGGCCGTGAAGACGGCCAATGCGACGACGACTAGACTGGTGCGGCGCATCGCCACGAGTATGGACGGATTCATGGGGGTACGGGTTCTCTCGTTTCACGGGACCTACGCCTGTCGAGATTCGGGTGTCTGCTGCTCGTCAGCGTGGCCAATCCCGGTCGAGCGAGAGCCACTGACGCTCATCCGCGACGCTCTGGCGAGCGGGGCCCTGCGCCCAGCGTTGGGACCGCGCGAGACCGCCCTGCCTGCAGCGTCTGAAGCACCGCCCGACACACCGGCCGTCCTTGGCGTGTCGGGATCGCACTGCGTCTTCTTTGATGGCGGAGAGGCTCATCACTGTCGGGTGCACCACGCGCTCGGTCATTCGGCATTGCCGCTTGCGTGCCGACAGTTCCCGCGAGTGACGGTGCAGACGCCTCGTGGCACGTCCGTGACGTTGTCGCACTACTGCCCCACCGCGGCCGGTCTGTTGCACACGCCCGGGCCAGTCACGGTTGTCACCGACGCGCCCGCGTTTCCCGCCGGCGGCGAGTACGTCGGTCTCGACGTCCGCGACGCGTTGCCACCGCTGCTCCGCCCCGACGTGCTGATGGACTGGGACGCCTGGCGTGCGCTCGAGGACCACGCCGTTCACTTGCTATGCCACGTCGCCGAAACGGCGGACGAGGGACTCAGCCGGCTGCACACGGCGGTGGAACATCTTCGGCAGTGGCGGCCTGGATCGACGTCGCTTGCGATCGCGATCGACGGCGCGTTCGGTCTCGCGAGCGGTGAGACCCAGGCCTACCGGCCCGACAGTAGGAGCCGAGTCGCCGAAGTCCTCGCCGCGATTCCGCCCGGCGCTCGCGACAGCCGCGCGATTCCGACGACTGCCTCTCAGGTGCCGCGCGCTTCGGCGATGGTTGAAAAACGATTCCTCGCTGCCCACGCGTTCGCAAGCTGGACTGGTTACCAGGGTCACGGCGTGCGGTCCTGGTTTCGCAGCATTGAGGCGGCGTTCGCCCTGCTCGACGCCGGCTACCCCATCGCGGCCGCGGACCTGCTGCTGCGGCACCTCGCCGATACGGCCGCCCTCACCCAGTCCTGGAATCAGGCCGATAGATAGGAGGCTGTGCTCCTCAAAGCTTGGCGGGCTTGGCGCCGGCGCCGCCGGGACACCCTCCAGCGCCGCCAGAGGCGCGTCGCAACCGAACAGACGGCCCTGACGCAGGCGGTGATCGACCACATGGTCATCGGCCTGGTCATCACGGGCCAGGACGGCATCATCGAGAGCGTCAACCCTGCGGCGGAGCGCCTCTTTGGCACGGTGAGCGAGGATCTCGTCGGCCGCCATCTTGGTGTGGTGCTGCCCGCCTTTGCTGACCAGACGCCAGGCAAGGCGCTCGACGACAACCGCCGTCTCGCGATCGGAGGCGTGGTCGAGTCGGAGGCCTGGCGGTCGGGCCACACGTTCCCGGTCGAAATGGCGCTCTACGGCTTCCCCACCGCCTCCGGCCGCCGATTCGCCGTCAGCCTCCGCGACATCTCCGAACGTCAGGCGCTCGATCGGCTGAAGCGCGACTTCGTGTCGATGGTCAGCCACGAGCTGCGCACGCCGCTCACGTCCATTCACGGATCGTTGCGGCTCCTGCGCAGCGGCTCGCTCGGTCCGGTGACATCCGCCACCGCCACCGCTCTGCACATCGCCGACCGCAACACCGCGCGTTTGTTGTCGCTGATCAACGACATCCTCGACTGCGAACGGCTCGCGGCGGGGGAAGCCCTGCAGGCGGCGCCGGTGTCCATGGCCACGGTCATCGCGCACGCGGTCGGATCGGTGCAGACATTTGCCGACGAATCCGCCGTGCGCATCGAACAGGCGCACGTGGAAGGTACGGTCCTCGGCGATGCCGATCGCCTCGTCCAGGTCGTCGTCAACCTGCTAGCGAACGCGATCAAGTTCTCGCCGAAAGGCGCCCTCGTCAGCGTGGCCTCGAAGGAGCGGTTCGGCTGGATCGAAGTGACGGTGGCGGATCAAGGACGAGGCATTCCGCTCGACCAGCGGGAGCTCGTCTTCGAGCCGTTCCATCAGGTGGACCGGTCCGACGCCCGGCAACGAGGCGGCACGGGACTTGGTCTCGCGATTTCGCGTCGCATCATCGACCGGCATCGAGGGGCCATCGGCGTGGAAAGCGTCGAGGGCAAGGGCAGCACCTTCTGGTTCAGGCTGCCGGCGGCCCGTGCTGCCGGCCTCGACACGCGCGCGCTGGCGCTCGCGTCCGGGAACGGCCGATGAGAGTCCTCATCGTCGACGACGATGACGACATCCGCACAATTACGCGCCTGAGTCTCACGACCGTCGGCGGACTGGACGTGGTCGAAGCCGCCGACGGCCGCGCCGCGGTCGACGCGGCGCTGTGCGATCGGCCCGACCTGATTCTGCTCGACGTCATGATGCCGGAGATGGACGGGGTGCAGACGCTGGCGGCGCTGCGCTCGCACGGGCCGATCGCCCGGATTCCGGTGGTCTTCCTCACGGCCAAGGCCCTGCAGTCGGAGATCGATCGCCTGCTGAGCTTCAACGTCGCGGCCGTATTCGTGAAGCCGTTCGATCCGCTCACGCTGGCCGACCGGCTGCGGGAGGTCGAGCGACGCATCAGGCTCGCGCAAAGCCCTTCCGGGGCGTTGGAGTCCAGCCGCCCTTATTCCTGAGGAAGTCCACCCAGCCTCGAATGCGCCACCACATCGTGAGCTGGCGATAGCCGAAGTTCTCCACCACGCCAAACAACAGCAGCTGCAGGAGATCGCCGAGGCGCCGGTAGCGGCGGAAGAACACGTCCTCGAGCAGCACGGCGCCCACTGAGATCAAGATGCCGTAGACCAGAGCCGCCAGAAACATCAGCTTGGCGATGGGCCAGTTGATCAGACCGAAGCAGGCGCCGACGATCGTGACGGCGTAGCCAAGCCCTTCGACGACCGGTCCGAAGGCCTCGAAGAGCGCATAGTAGGGCGACGCCAGGAGGCCCACCCGCTTGTACTTCGGGTTGCCGATCATCACCGCGTGCCGCCGCAGCACGTCGAGCGTGCCCCGATGCCACCTGTTACGCTGCAGAGCCAGCCCGCGGGCCGACTCCGGCACTTCGGTCCAGCAGACGGGATCGGTCAGGAAGACGATGCGATAGGGCCGCCGCTGTTCAAGGCAGTGGCGATGGATGCGCGCGACGAGCTCCATGTCCTCCCCAATGGAGTCTGCCGCGAACCCGCCGACCTCCAGGAGGACATCGCGCCTGAACAGGCCGAATCCCCCGGAGATGATGAGCAGCGCATTCAATGCCGAGTGCGCCACCCGGCCGGCGAGAAATGCCCGGAGATATTCGACGACCTGAAAGCGTGCGAGCCAGTTCCTCGGGAGGCGCACCTCGGTCACGCGGCCGCCTTCGATGGTGCAGCCGTTTGCCACACGCACCATTCCTCCAACCGCCACCGTGCGCGCGTCCTCGATGAACGGGAGCACGACGCGCACGAGCGCGTCATTGTCGAGCAATGAGTCGGCGTCGATGACGCACACGAGCGGATGCTTGGCGGCATTGAGGCCCGCATTGATGGCGTCAGCCTTGCTCCCGCCATTGACCTTGTCGATCACCACGAGGTCCGGCGTCGTCGGGGACCGGTAGACCCCTCTGACACGCTGCGTGGGAATCGCGTGCGCGTGGGTCAGCGGCGCCTCGACGAGCCCGTACGCGTCCTGGAGCGCCGCCAGGGTGTTGTCGGCCGAGCCGTCGTTGACGACGACCACTTCGAAGGCCGGATAGTTGAGTGCGAGCAGACTCCGCACGCTGGCGACGACCGTGAGCTGCTCGTTGAAGGCGCCCAGCACGATGGAGATGGGCGGCGTGGCCGGCGATTGCATGATGCCGCTGATTTCACGGGGCGTCCACCGCTTCCGGCGGCGTCTCAGCTCGAAGAACGCGATCGCCGTGAACGTCAGGTACAGGGTGTTCAGCGCGATGAAGTACAGGATCACGCCCACGTCGAACACGGCGATCGCGTGCGACAGCACCTCACGCATGGCCATCAGCCGTGGCTCCTCGCGGGCCGCCGCTCCAGCTCCCAGATCATCTGGCGCGCCAACGCGCGAGCCGCGGCGGTCCTGGCGCGGTCCAGTTCCTCGCGGCCCTCCTCGCCGAGATCCCGCAGCCCGTGCGCGCTCTCCACGGCGACTTCCCACTCGTCGTGCAGCGCCTTGCCGAGATACGGCGCGGCTTCCCGGCGCCGGCTCCGGGCGAGCGCCCGGGCGGCCGCCGCGCGAACGTCGACCGACTCATCCCCCAGCGCGCGAAGGGCGTAGTAATACGTTCGATCGCAGGTTCCCAGCGTGCCCAGCGCCCGCAGCGCCGCCGCGCGCACTTCGGGATCCTTGTCGGAACACCATTCAGTCAAGGGATCGAGCGCAGAGGTCTCACCCACCGCGCCAAGTAAGTCAGCAATGATCGCGGTGGCGGCATGGTGACGTCGTTCGTGCGACAGCAGCGGCTCAACGGCCGTGGCGCCGAATTCTCGAAGCGCCAGCACCACCCGCGTGTGCTGCAGGCCCGAGTCGTCCCAGAGGCCTTCGACGAGCGGCGCGAGCGCGCGAGGATCGCCGAGCCGGCCCAGCGCCTCGACGGCTGCCGCCCGCACCTCCTCGTGGCGATCATCGAGCCGTCCCACCAGGCCCAGGACCGCCGACTTCTCCACGATGCAGCCGAGAGCGTAGGCGCCTTCCGCCCGTCGCCACCACCAGCGGCTCTCGAGCGCGCGCTTCCAGCGGTCCGCCAGACCCATCGCGTGCGCGGCCTTCCGGACATTGGCGACCGCGGCGCCCGCCGTCACGCGCAGGAGCGCGAGCAGCTCGCCGGCGACGATGTCGCGATGCTCGTCGGGCACGGCGGCGAGGGCCTTGATGGCCTTCGGCGCCTGCTCCCGATCGAAGAGCGCGTCAATGTGGGGACGATACGTGAGCGCGATCCGGCGCCGGCGCCGCGCGCGGGCGTCGCGAACGAGGTGGCCGCCGACGACGGCGATCACGGCCAGCGCCAGGAAGACGCCCGTCGTGACGAGCGCCGGCACCAGCAGCGCCTCAATTCCCGCGACAAACGCGTCGATCATGCGCGCGCCCTCACCGCACGAGCCGCGTCACGCGAGCCATCAGCTCCTGCGGGCTGAAGGGCTTCGTCACGTAGTCGCTGGCGCCAAGATCGAAGGCGCGCGTCACGTCGGCTTCCCGTCCGCGCGCGGAGATCACGACGACGGCGGGGCGAGGGCCTTCGCGCTCGTTCAGCCGCGCCAGCACCTCGAATCCGCCCAGCTTCGGCATCATCAAGTCGAGCATCACGACGTCAGGACGGCAGCGGTCGATTTCCGCGAGCGCCTGTTCGCCGTCGAAGGCGAGCGTGCAGCCGTGGCCCGCGGCGCGCATCTGTGTGTCAATGATCCGAACGACGTCGGGGTCGTCGTCCACGAGCAGGACGCTCATGCCCTTCCGGACGCGGTCGGCCGGCGAGGGCCGGGGCGCACCGCTCACCGCGACCGGCTCGTCGAGGTAGCGCGCTTCAATCAGCGCCTCGTGGGCGTCGCGCATGAGCGTCATGACCGAACCGCCGGCCGCCGTCGAGGCCGCGACGCCGGCCGTGACCGGCGTGATGCCGTTCTCGCGCAGGCGTCCGACGAGCGCGGTCAGCCGATCGGAGGCCACCGACGCCGGTGTTTCCGGCATGAGCAGGACGAGGTTGCCGGCGTCGTACGCGCCGACCAGATCGCGCGTCCGGACCTCGCGGCGAATGAGTGCCTGCACCGCGGCCAGGTGCTGCGGCGGCGTGCGGATGAACACGACCGAACCCGGGCCGCGCTGGAGCCACGTGCGCCCGCGCTCGAAGAACTCCGCGTACGAAATGACTCCTGGCGCGCCCGACTGCTCCGTTCCCCACGCGCGCGCGCAGGCGCGGCTCACGCGAATGGCGAGCTCGCGCATGTCCACGGGCTTCACGAGATAGTCGTCGGCGCCCAGCGCCAACCCGGCGAGCCGCTCGTCCACGCGGCCTCTGGCCGTAAGAAAGAGGACGGGAATGCGAGCCAGCTCCGGATCGACCTTGAACCGATGACACAGCGTGAATCCGTCCTCACCCGGCAGATGGACATCAAGGAGGATGGCGGCCGGCTTGATCGAGCGGGCGGTGGCGATCGCGTCCTCGCTCGACCGCGCGGGGATGGGATCGTAGCCGGCATCCGCGAGGTATCCCGCCACCACCGCACGTTGATCGTCGTCGTCTTCGATGATGAGGACGGCGGCCCGATCGCGTGACGGCGCCGCGCCGGCGGCCCGGCTCACGTCGGTGCTGAGATCCCTGACGAAGGCCAGCCGCATCCGATCGACGACCTCGCGGGCGCGATCTTCAGCGCCAGGCTCGACGTCGAGCTCGGCGGCCAGCTGCTCGAGCTCGGTGCAGGCACCCGCGAGGGTTGGAAAGCCACACAGGCCGGCCCGGCCCGAAAGCTTGTGGACAAGCGCCTCGAGCGTGGCGGCGCGGCCGGACGGCCCCTTGGCGGCGTCGATCAGGCGCAGGACAGCCTCACACTCGCTCGAAAACGACGCGATAAAGCGCGCGCGTGCGTCCGCGAGGGCGCCGGAGAGGCTGTCGCTTGTCGCTCCTGTCATCGCCATGCCGAATCGGTAATCACACCGGCACGGCGACCCGCCCACATGCGGGTCTCTGTGCCGATCGGGGAGCCCGGAGGATTCGGCTATCGGGCCGCCAGACGAAGACTGCAAGTGAATTGCCAAAGGTGGCTGGATTCGGCGGGTCCGGGGCAGGCGCTTGCCGCCCCGTGCAATCCCGTGCAGTATTCCCTACCACGAGGTGTTTCCATGACGCTCCGCACGACCCGTCTGCTGCTCATCGCCGCCCTGTGCTTCACGACCATCGCAGTGACCGCGGGAGACGGGCCCGTCAATCTGGATCGGTTCGCGCCGCCGGCCGAGGAAGTGTCCACGGTGAACGTCACCGACACGCGGCTCCTCGAGCAACCGGCACTCAGCGCGAGCCACATCGCGTTCATCTACGCCGGCGATCTCTGGACGGCGGGACACGACGGCAGCGACGTGCGGCGGCTCACCACCGACATCGGCGTCGAGTCGAACCCGGCGTTCTCACCGGACGGCCGGCAGATCGCCTTCAGCGCGCAGTACGAAGGCAACACCGATGTCTATGTGATGCCCGTTGAAGGCGGCGTGCCGACCCGGCTCACGTGGCATCCAGGCGCCGATCAGGTGCAGGCGTTCACGACGGACGGCACGGCGGTGCTCTTCACCTCGGCGCGCTCGGTGTTCACGAACCGCTACTCACAACTGTTCAAGGTGCCGCTCGCGGGCGGCATGCCCGAGCTCGTGCCGATTCCCAATGTCGCGGAAGCCGTCCAGGGCCCCGGCGGGCGCATCGCCTACAACCCCATCGCGGGCCGGTATCAGCAGTGGAAGGAATACCGCGGCGGCACGGTGTCTCAGATCTGGATCTACGACCCGACCGGCAAGGAGCTGGAGAAGATCCCGCAGCCGCCGGCGCGGTCGAACGACACGGACCCGATGTGGATCGGCACCGCCGTCTATTTCCGGTCCGATCGCAGCGGCGAGTTCAACATCTACTCCTACGAGCCGCGCACGAAGGCCGTCCGGCAGATCACCCGGTACGCCGACTTCCCGATCCTCAACGCGGCGGCTGGCGGGGGAAAGATCGCGTTCGAACAGGCGGGCTATCTGCACATCTACGATCCGGCGACCTCACAATCGAAGCGTCTCAAGATTGGCGTCGCCGCGGATCTCCCGGAAGCCCGGCCGCGCTTCGCCAGCGGCGCGCGCTGGATTCGCGGCGCGACGCTGTCGCCGACCGGCGCGCGGGCGGCGTTTGAGTTCCGGGGAGAGATCGTGACGGTGCCCGCCGAAAAGGGAGACCCGCGCAATCTCACGAACACCACGCAATGGCACGAACGGACACCGGCCTGGTCGCCTGACGGCCAGCAGGTCGCGTACTTCTCCGACGAGGGCGGCGAATACACGCTGCGAATCGCCGGCCAGGACGGCAAAGCCGCGGTCCGCACCCTCAAGGTCCCCGGCAACGGCTTCTACTCGCAGCCATCGTTCTCGCCCGACGGGAAGAAGCTGTCGTACGTGGACAACTCTCAGAGCCTCTATTGGGTGGACCTCAAGACCGGAACGTCCACTCGAATCGATGGTCATCGCGTGTACACCCCGCAGGGCGTGCCGGAGCACAGCTGGTCGCCCGACTCCAAGTGGATCGCGTACGTCGTCAACCTGCAGCCGCTCGTCACGGCGGTCCACCTGTACTCGGTCGATCAGAAAAAGACGTTCCAGGTCACCGACGGGCTCGGCGACGTTGCCGACCCGGTGTTCGATCGCAGCGGCAAGTACCTGTACTTCTTCGGATCGACGAACGCCGGCCCAGCTGTCGACTGGTTCGCGCAATCCAATGCGGATATGCAGTTCTCGCGCAACGTGTACTTGATGGTGCTGCGAAACGACCTGCCGTCGCCGCTGGCCCGCGAAAGCGATGAAGAGAAGCCGGTCCCGGCGACGCCGCCCGGCGGCGGCCGCGGCGAGACCGCCAAACCACCGGCGGCCGAGCCCGTGCGCGTCGACCTCGACGGCATCCAGTTCCGGATTCTCGACATGCCGATTCCCGCGGGCCAGTTGTCCAACCTGGAAACTGGCACCGCCGGACTGCTCTACTTCCAGCGGACGTCGGACAGCCGCACGTCGCTCGAGCGCTATGACCTGAACGTCCGGCGAACGGAAACGCTGCTGCCCGAGGCCGGCACCTACACACTCTCAGCCGACGGCAAGAAACTGCTGTACACGAGCGGCCCCAACTGGTCGATCGTCTCGACGACGGCCCGGATCGATCCGGCCGCGGGCCGAATCGCCGTCGCCGGGATTCAGGTCAGAGTCGACCCGCGCCGCGAGTGGAAGCAGATCTTCGACGAAGCGTGGCGCATCAACCGCGACTTCTTCTACGCGCCGAACATGCACGGCGTGGACTGGGCCGCGATGAAGACCAAATACGAGCCGTTCCTGGCCGATCTCGCCACGCGAAGCGACCTCAACCGCGTCATCCAGTGGATGTCGTCGGAGCTCTCGGTCGGCCACCACCGCGTCGGCGGCGGCGACACGCCGGCGCCGCCCAATCCGGTGCCGGGCGGAC
>Ga0137433_1000089_pt1 | contig 47338 bp, 67 predicted proteins | sample EasRivERMZT840_2_FD_102335 | JGI IMG/M metagenome (GOLD analysis project Ga0137433, IMG submission 102335) | Soil microbial communities from meander-bound floodplain in the East River, Colorado, USA - East River MetaG ERMZT840_2 | ecosystem: Environmental > Terrestrial > Soil > Floodplain ...
TCTTCTACATAGTGCTGCGGGTGGAGAAATCAAAGGTTATTGGAACAGACAAGTAATGATATTCGACTTCAAGCGTGCTTGGGATGAATCCCAATCACCTTTGATGAACCTTCCTAGTCGAACACTTCAAATCTGTCAGAACTCCGGCGAGTTATATCACTTCCTTCAGGTCTACCAAAACAACAAGAAGATGTCAGTCGATATCGAGGCGGGCGGTCACTGTCTGCCCATCTGTATAGGACTGTCATTTAACAAATCTCACGGGATGACAATCCCCCTGTGGAACAAGGATGGAATATCCAACATTCCAGATTCGGATCTTGTATCATGTTGGATGATGCTGGCTAAAGTACTATGGGAGAAGGACATTGTTGGACAAAACTTCAACTATGATAGAGATAAGATTCGTAGGCTGGGATTTGCCATACGAAGCATTCATTCAGATACGCTGCTCAAGGCATTTGCAATTAACCCTGAACTCCCAAAGGGGCTTGCATTCCTTACTAGTATCTACACACGAGAACCCTTCTACAAAGACGAAGGTATGTATGAGGGGGACATTAGAGATTTACTGCTCGGATGCGCTCGTGACGCTTGTGTCACACTCGAAATAGATGAGGCGATGGAGCCTGACTTAGAGGAATTAGGAGTAACTAAGTTCTATCGAAACTTCCTGATGACTCTCCCTGACTTCTATCTTGAAATAGAGAACAATGGATTCTGTGTAGACACTGAGAAGAGGGATGAACTAATCCACAAATACATCGAATGGGATGAGAGGTTGGGCTATGAAATGTACCAATTGGCAGGAGTTGACATTAACGTCAGTTCCCCAGTTCAAGTCTACGATTTCCTCTTCAATGTCTGGAAACTTCCACGACGCGATGGAGTGGGTGAGGAAGAACTTACAGCTCTCCTCAATCTCCAAAATGGAGTACGAGATATCGGACAGAGAACATGGATTGAGAAATGTCTTGAAAGAAGACGAGTAAAGAAGACTGTATCGACTTATCTCTTCGCAATACCAGACTTCGATGGGAAGATGCGGACTACGTGTTTCCCCTGTCTTGAGACTGGTAGGTCATCTACCTCGCAACAGAATCCTCCCATCAGACCTCTCATCGACATTGCAGGAAACGATAAAGAGAAAGACAAGAAAGTAATGGGCACGTCATTCCAAGTCTTCACTAAACACGGAGATATTGGGGCTGACGTGCGAGCTATGTATATACCTGAACCGGGCTATATCTTTGTGCAGTTGGACAGTAGTCAGGCCGAGGCGCGTGTAGTCTTCAATCTAGCAACAGATGAACAAGCATTAAAGGACATAGACGAACATGATTACCATGCTCTTACTGCTAGTTGGTTTTTTGGTGGGACTGAACATGACTACTCTAAGAAAGTACTCGGATATGAAAGCCCGATTCGATTTGCTGGTAAGACTTTACGCCATGCCGGACACCTCCGTGCTGGAAAGAGAAGAGCGGCTACGGAACTTAATACACAAGCTAGAAAATACAAAATCCCCATCACTATCACAGAGCAGACCGCAGATAGAGCCTTAAGGATATTCCATGCCAAGCAACCAAAGATACAAGGAGTATTCCATGCCGAAGTCATCGAGTGTCTCAAAGGTAGGAAACTTACTGCTCCTCTCCCATATGGGATTGACGCTGAACGAGGAGGTGTACGTATATTCTATGAAAGATGGGGAGATGACTTGTTCAGAGAAGCGATGGCCTACCTCCCCCAAAGAGCCGTCACTGATAATACCAAAGCTGCTGGTATACGAATTAAGAAACAATTCTCAGATGCGAAAATTATTCTTGAAGCCCATGATGCGCTTCTTTTCGCTGTCAGAACCGACCATGTAGATGACTTCATTCCTATCGCTCGAAAGGAAATGGAGAGGCCCATCAACTTCACTGCATGTAGTTTACCCCGTCGCTATCTCAAGATTCCATGTGACGTAGAAGTGGGAGAGAACTACAGAGACTTACGGAAGTTCAAGTCACTGATTGAACCTGTCAAAGTGGAACCAATTGAAAAAGTTGTCGCAAGACAACTCACTGTGACTGAGCAGTTCATGGTAACTCCAGAAGAGGAAGTGGAGGAGATGTTCAGGAAGAAGGATGAGGCTAAGTATAGAAATACGAAGGACGGAGATATCCCATTCTAAGGAGAAGTGATGGATAAAGACTTGATTCACAAACAGCTTCAGAAACATACTATCGTAGATGGTACAACTGGATGTTGGCTGTGGACTGGTAGCTTATCGAAAGGTGGTAAAAGTGAAGGTTATGGTAGAATAGCTATAAGAAGAACAGTTTACTATGTTCATAGACTATCGGCATATATCTATCTAGACATGCCAATTAGTAAAAATATAGATAGATATACTAAAAATTATCAAGCTCTGCACAAATGTGCAAATAAAAACTGTTGGAATCCTGATCATCTCTATGTGGGAACTCATGGAGATAATATGAATGATCGAGATGGGGGTTAAAATTGACATGGCTAGAAAAACTACTCGCTCAACACGCGGAATTGGAATCCCCTACAAACTTCTGGCTGTGGGGTGGACTGGCTGCGATATCAGCGGTAGTCAAGGATAACGTCTGGTTGGACCGGCAGATATACAATCTGTATCCTAACATCTACGTCATGTTCCATGCTGAATCTGGTCTGAAGAAGGGACCACCTATCAGTATGGCTAAACAGCTAGTCAGAGGTGTAAACAACACCAGAATCATCAGTGGGCGTAGCTCCATTCAGGGCATCTTGAAGGAACTAGGAACAGCCCAAACACAACCAGGAGGTAAGGTAATCACTAAGTCTACTGCATTCATCTGTTCCTCGGAACTGACATCATCGATAGTCGAAGACAAAGTAGCCACCGACATACTGACCGACTTATACGACAGACAGTATAACATAGGTGAGTGGCGAAGTCTACTGAAGATGGAACAGTTCAATCTGAAGGACCCAACTATAACCATGCTGACCGCGACTAATGAGGCGCACTCAACTGATTTCTTCGGCAAGAAAGATATACATGGGGGCTACTTCGCTAGGACGTTTATCATCTCAGAGAATAAGCGGAACCGGGCGAATAGCCTATCAGTTCCACTAACTAATCCACCGAAGCTACCTGAACTGATTGACTATTTGAAGACTGTGGCGAAATTGAATGGCGCGTTTAGGTCACTGGGAAGTAGAGAGCAGGATGAATACTTTCATCTGCCATATGTGGATAGTACCACGGGGGAGACATTCTTCTACAGTGACTCCGGCTTGATGTATGAGAAATGGTACGATGATTTCATTAACTCAGTTCAAGCTGACGGAATCAAGGATGATACAGGAACACTGAATCGATTCGGTGACTCGGTTCTGAAGGTGGCTATGCTACTTAGTCTAGCCAAGTCCACAGAATTACAGATAGACGAGGAATCCATGCAGTTAGCCATCCAGTACTCAGAACGACTAGTTGGTAATGTCAGGGAAATGACTCATGGAAAGAAGGGATTGAGTGAAGCTAAGTCCATTAAGGGACTAATCATTGCAGAGTTACTAGGAAGGGAGACTCATCGAATTAGTAGAGCGATGCTACTGAAACGAATGTGGGCACATTACAAGGATGCGAATGAATTAGATGAAATCATGGTATCATTCGACCAAGCAGGGATGATTAAGATTGAATCGATAGGCAATCAAATCATCTATGTCATGCCAGAGATGGTAGTGCAGGAATACAAGCGACTATTCGCGGGTAAAGGAAAATAATATGAGCGACGTGAAGCGCGACATCCACGTCCTGCCGATGAAGGATCTACGCGAGCACGACGAGACGCGGACGTGCTGGTGTCATCCGAAGGTGGAGCGTGTTGAAGGCGGCGTCGTGGTGACGCATCACTCGGCCGATGGCCGCGAACTCGTGGAAAGGCATGGACTGCAATGAAAGACGAATCATGGAAGGCGACGGCGATCACGCTGGAGCGACAGTTGGCTGAGTGTCGTGCGCGAATAGTGGCGTTGTCCACGGAGCGGCTGGACGAGGAGCCGCGAAGAGGCATTGCGCCACTGATCGCACGCTGCCCGTTTTGTAGTTCGCCCGTGCCGCCTCTAAAGCCGAGAGGCGCGGGCGAGGAGAAATAATATGAGACTCTATTGTTACTTCTGTAGTAAGTCCGTGTCCTCTGAAGTTCCGAAGGATACGATTGTACGCGCAGTCCTCATCTGTCCTGAATGTATTGAGGCTAAGCGCATCTTGATTCCGAACGAAGATGCTAAATTGCCGCCTGATAAGGATGAGATATGAACCGAAGGACACTACTCAGACTACTGGCTATGGGGGTAATTGGTCACACACTAGATGTAGACAAGTTACTCTGGATACCCGGTCAGAAGAAGATATTCCTCCCTTCTGTTGGAGTGGACTACTCTTCAATAATAGCAACTGAGTGGGAGAGAGTGATACCGAAGGTCAAGGAATTGTTCGAGAGAGAAGATCACTTCTATAGATTGATTATAGCGAGGGATGAATGAAAGAACAAGAATACAGTTCACTGTCAAAACTAGTAGAGGGATTCATCAAGGAACATGATACTGTAATTGCAGAGAATCTAAAACTCAGGCAGGAACTCATAACTGCACGAGAGATTGAAATTGCACTGTCGAAGGAAAATCTCAAACTGAAAAAGGAAATTGAAGAGTTACGCGCACCCCCTCATTCAAATGAGATTGCGCGTAGATTGGATTTACTGTGATAATCCCAATCCCCAAACATGAAGAATCCGAGTCAGTTCCAACGAAGGAACCGAATTACGAGTGGATCAGATGGTACATTGACTGCCCCAACTGGAAGTGTATCGAGTGTGGGGCAGTCATGTTTGGACGCGTATTAGCGTGTGTCTACTGCAAGACAGTATTCAAGAAGCACACACCTAGACCTACCTCTTATCCCCAGGGTACCAGCTACCACCCCCGAAGGTGAAGTCACGATTCTTTGGAATGAACTTGCTAATAGATTCACCCTTGTCATACGTCTGTGAACCCGCACCAAGTCCGATTGGACCCAACAATGGAAGGAGGGATGGATCTTCCTTCATCAGTTCAAACGTATCCTGAACAATCAGTGGTACAAATAGTTGCAAGGCTCGATCTCCGACTTGGAAGGGCTGATGTGTAGATGCATCAGCTAAATCATATGCAAATTTCAATACAGGATGCAGCTTATTCACACCGAATCTTTCTGCGATATCTTTCCTAGTTTCTGCTCGGTATCCCTGACCTAGTTCAAAGTCTCTACCAGTGTTGGATGATGTAGTGTGTCCACTAATGAACTTGGCTGCTGAAACTAGATACTGCTGGAAGCCAGCCGCGGCATCAATCCTTGTATTACCGATTTTAATCTTGCCAAAGTCAGCACTCGTTGGATCAGTACTGACATCAGCTCCTGCCATCTTAGCCAATACAGCAGTAGTACCCCACGCGCCCGCTACTGACAACAGAGAGTTCAGATACTGTCTACGAACGAATGGACTAGCCATCATGTAAGTAGCTGGATTCAGCATACGCACACGAGAAGCCATCAATCGAGGGGAGAATATTAGGTCAGTGAACAATTTAGTATGCTGTTCAATTGATCGTTCCTTCAGATGGGGTTTCCATCCTTCTAGTGTGGTTCCACCCTTGATAGATGGAACATAAGTCTTCAGTGGCCCGCGTCCAGTAGCTGTATTTACGAAGTCAGCGATTTCCTTAGCATATGCCATGTCAGTGTAGGGATTACGCGCACCCTTAATACCAGTTTGGGCATCCTTAGATGCAGCTTTCAGTAGATTCTCAAATGAATCAGCTCTCAGTTGGTTCAAGAAAGCGGTATATGCCCTATTACTTGCTCTTGCACCCGGTAGTATCTTCTCAACCCACGTAGATGCAGTAGCCTCTTCTCTTCTGCCCAAATTGTGGTCTAAGTCCATCAGTTTAATTCCAGCTTGTTCAGCGAATGACTTGACTACCTTACCATTCACCATTTTAGACTGGAAGATGGGCCTAGCTCTCAAGTCAGATAGTGTCTTCTGGAATGCACCCTCATCTTTCAGTGCAGAAACCATCTGACTCCATGAATTCCGCCACTCTTTAGTGAAGATTAGTGGAAGTCCCTGCCTGAGTGGGGCTGATAGGTCGAGTGTCGTAGTGATCGCGCGTGGAAAGTTATACAGTTCCCTCAAGAATGATGGCTTCTTCTTTCCAGTCGGTGTAGGTCCCCCTCCAGTTGCAGAAGGAACCACAGGAGGAGCAGGAGGCTTACCTTCCAGTTTATCGAGCATCCAGTTGAACATGTTATGTGCAGCTTTTTGCTCTTCTACTCTCCTTACTACATCACCGACTCCCTGACCTACAGCACCCACATCATTTCCAACAAGTTTCCTAGCCCTTCTAATAGCATTAGCGGTGAATTGACTGATGGTATCACTAGCCTCACCTGCACCAATCTCCAATAGTTTCATAGCAACATTCTTGAATGCTCTAGCCTGTAATCCAGCTGATACATTCCTGTCCATACCCATAGCAGTGACTACTCTTCTACCTCCATGACTTGAAGATTCAGTAATCTTCGCCACCATGACTGGTTTGCCTTCAAGTGATCTATAGATAACGTGGTATCTCTTATCTCCATAACTTGAACTGTGATCTTCAACATTTAGTCCGGGAGTTCCTTCTCTTGCACTTCGCACAACACTTCGTCCGAAGTCTTCCCAGGTACCAGACTGATCAAGTTGCTGCTTCAAATTCCAGTATTCATGGTTAGAAGGAATACTTGATTCCTGCCCTCCATGTTCACTCAGAATAGTTTTAATTTTCCCTCTAATTTTTCCAATTGCTATACGATCTTCTCTCACCCTTTTTAATTCCCGTGCAGTTTGTTGTGGAGTTTCAGTAGCTATACCTCCAGCTCCCTCCAACCTACTTAGTTGGTCCCTATTCAACTTCATCGGTCCCTTATAGGGGGCTTGTGGGCCGAATGTAATTGGGGGATTATCTGTCGGCCCGCGTAGTTCATTACGTTTATTACTGATTGCATCTGTAACCTCTCTGGTTAGTATTCTATTCGTAATATTTCCCGAAGTATTAACATTATTAAATTGACTTCTATAATCATCAACTATTCTATCTAATTCAGCTGTATCAGTAGCTGCTTCGATTCGAGTACGTAGTTGTGTTACTAATTCCCTCAAATCGGGGGGTGTAACTGCTCCTGATCTTATCTCCGCTCGTCTATCACTAGCTTCTGATAGCAAATCAGTAATTGCATCTATTCTTGGTTGATTGCCAGCAGTTCTAGCTGCACCTAATTCTTCTGCTAGTCTATTAGTTATTGAAGTTAATTCTGATTCAGTTGTAGTTGCACGAATTCTAGCTGCAACGGCACTTCGATTCTCAGTACCTCTAATTTCACCGAGTCGTCTATTCGCACCCTCATCAATAGTAGATTCAATGACAGGTTCAGTGAATGCCTGTGATTCAGCCGATCGGGGACGCATAGATTCCATCACTGTAGGTGGACCAGAGTAATCCAGTCTATCACCTCCGGGATGGGCAGCAATAAACATCCTAGCTTCTTCTTCAGTTTGGAACCTAGCGATGGGAACTCCATCTCTAGGATCAAATACTTCTATTGGCCCTTCTCCCTGTCCTCTGACTGGTTGAGGCTGTTCAGCACGTCCATATAATTCCTGCTGTCTTGCACCGGAAGCATCAGCCATTTCACCAGCATACATTCTACCAGGCTCATCGTTTGCAGCAATAGCTCGATTCCACTCCTGATGCCAGCGAGCACTGATAGCTCGTGCTTCCTGTCCAGTAGTAGCATTCTGAATTTCCTGTAAGTCAGCTCGAATTCGCTGTGCTATAGGATCAGTTGAAGTTGCTTCTTCAGATAGTCCGTAACTTTCTCTACGACCACGTAGTCTACCAATCAGTGTACGAACTCGTTCACCCAGCTTATCAGTACTAGCTGGATCAAATGATTCCATAGTGGGACGCGGACCCAAATCAATATCACCAGCCAGTCTACCACCTGCATTACCGATATTCTCTAATTGATTCTGACCGCGCATCTCCATCGAACCCAAGATATCAGTTCCTCCAATATCTAAACTCCTCGGATTATCTATTAAACCAGGTCCAGTGAACCTTCTGAGTGCCTGATATGGAGCCATCAATAGTTGAGGATCAATTGACCCCTCATCACCTCTCCTACGAATAGGAAGAACATCATCTTCATCCATCAGTTGGAATACTGCCTCACCTCTATCATTGATTCCAACCTGTTCGTATCCCTGTTCCCTTAGACTATCAATTCTAGCTCTAGTCAGTTGACGAGCCGGAACAGTGAATCCTTCATCTGCATTGAATGTGATGTCTTCAAGTTCACCACCAACTCTAGCTTGACCAGCGGGGTCAGCCATTGGTGCAATTGGAGGTGGTTCAGGAATTATCTGTCCTGCAACAGGTTTAGGAGTACCCGGACGTATCATGTATGCGCGTCCGTCGGGTAACACTCCACCCCTCACTAGACCCTGCCCCTCATAATACCCAATCTGCTCAGTAGTCCATCCTCTCTGAGCCACGATATTCGGTATTGCTGATTCCTGAAGAGGTAAATCAGGTGTCTGACTGATTGGAGTATCAAGAGGTGAATGGGCACCCGGACGGGCCATGAAATCATAGCCCTCTGCATTCGTTCCTTCGATGGTATGACCTGACTGACGGAATAGGTCCCTCATTTCAGGTGGGAACGATTCACGACTGACCAAATCAGGTAGAGGTCTAGGACCTTCCATCCTAACACCCGGAGGTGGAGGAGTAGCTTCAATTGGACGTGGTGGTGCTGATGGATCTAATCCTCTGGCTGTTCCAAGTGGGCCGGGCACCTTGTATCTCATGCCCATACCACCACCGAATGTCTCCAATCCACCCATCAGGAATTCAGGTAGATTTTCAGCCGTAGCCATATGGCCTACACCGGCTACAGCAGTGGGCGCACTCAACAATCTACCAGCAGTAGCCAACCTTCCAGCCGCTGTTGGCATTGGAGCGAATTTGCCCATTGCAGGAATTAGTTGTCTTGCACCTTCCTTAGCAGTAGTAGACAATCCTGCTGATAATGCACCTCTACCTAATGCACCCGCACCTGCAAGTGTACCAGCAGTAGCCAGATTCATCGGTGTAGTCAGTCCACTAACACCTTCACCGACATTATGAAGGAATGCGCCCCCATATAGGAATGGAGAACGATACCATTCATTTCCACTCTCGCCGAATTGCATCATTGGCTCGGCTACAAGGTCAGCCAAGTATGTTGGAATTCGACTGATTGGTTTATTGATCCAACTATCACTGAATTTCTCCAGCATAGATGGATCATCCTCATAGACTGGCTGGGATGCTCTGTCTATTTGGATAGGTTGCCAATCATTGATACCCTTATTGATATCAATTGGCTGCCAATCATTGATGGATTTCTGTGGGGGCATTGTTATTTACCTACTTCTTCCAAGTCCGTCCACCATCACTGGAATATTCATAGGTTTTACCATCAGTAGTTCTACGAATTATTCCGGTAGATGGACTTTGGTCGTATTTATATTGAACTTGGGGAGGATTAACTTGTACTACATCCTGATTTTTAGACTGCATATCTGAACCGCGTGAAGTACCTTGAGTTGAGGTATATCCAGCTGATGATTCACCTTGTGAATTAGTCTGGGGCAGATACGGACTCACATAGTTTGTACCAGCAACTGCTTTCATGAATTTATCGTAGTCTTGTTTCTCAGCAGCATTAGTTCCACTGAATAGACCTCCCCCACGCGGAGGATCTACAATTTGAAGATTTGTCATATCTCCATCTTTAATGAATCTACTCCATGTTGGATTTTGGTCTAAAGCCTTCATAATTCTGCCCTTACGAGCATTGACATATTTAGTGGGATCATCTTCATCGAATCCACCACTACCCCCTTCAGTGCCGATTCTTTGTACCGGACCTGTTGGTTGTGGGGGTGCATTTGGACTAATTGGCTGTGCTTGACCCTGTTGACGAGGATTGATACGATACTGATTACCATCAGCATCCTGTACTAATATCCACCCACCAGCCTGAACATTAGCCAGTGAATTGGCCCCCTGCTGTCTAACTACATCCATTCTACCTGACTGTCTAAGATTCTCCAGTTCAAGTGGGGAGAAATTAGTAGTTGGACCTGCGTCTTCAGTATGTCCATCAGGGAACATTGCAATGATTCGTTCTCCCTTAGTACTGAATTTGGCACCTAGTCTAGCTGCTCGATCAATTTCAATCTTCTGTCGTTGAATCTCTTCTTTTACCAAGTTACTACGGCCAATTTCATCCTGTTTGGCTTGAGCTATCCTCTGTTGATCATCATATCTCCTCGTATTCACCGCACCAGTGACCATATTTGAAGCTAATTGACGTTCAGTATTGTTTGCAGTATTCTCGATTTGAGCACCCTGCTGGAATGGACCTGTTTTCTCCTTCCATGCCGCTACATCACGGTAGAAGGGTGCATTCATTACCTTATCTTGTATTTCATAGCCACCCGGAATACCTCGTGATTTATTTCCAAGGAATGCGGTAGCCCCTATGAGGCGTGTACCTAATCCCGGCTCCTCACGCTGAGGGAATTCATCTAACAGATTATTGAACCTATCACTTGCTCTAGTTTGGGGCGTATAGAATCTATTAGCCATATCAATCAGTCCCTGTATGTCAGTTTCTACAGGTGGCTGCTGTTGGCCCGGCAGTCCATACGTCGGCGTAGGCATTCTCAATTCTTGCTGAGATTGCTGTAACAGGGGTGCCATCGGCCTCTGCTGTTGAGGTAGTTCAGGGGTCCTCATTACAGGAGCCTGTTGAGGCATCTGAGGAGCAGTCTGATATGGATCTTCTTCGTAACCCATACCACCACCCATGATACCACCATTAGTGATATCAAATTGGTCAAACAGTTGCTGTTGGCGAAGTCTATTGATAGCCATTAGAACCTCAGTCCGCCCATTCCGGGTCTACGCTGTTGAGTTTGAGATGGCTGACCGAATGTAACTCCACCGAATCCCTGTGGGGGATTACTTGGCATAGGTGCCTGATATCCACCACTAGTTTGAGTTTGAGGCTGTTGCCTACGGAATGCATTAGCAACTCCACCCACAGTATTAGCGATATCCATAACATCATTCATTCGGCCCATGCCACGTTCCCATGCGCCCGGCAGATTCTGACCCTGATTCTGAGCATTCATCAATCCAAGACCAAAATTACCACCTTGTCCTACAGCGTTAATCAACTGATTTCCGAACATGTCAGTCATGCCCGGTGTAGTTCCATACATAGTCCTCGCACCATTCAGTGCGGCTAGTCTATCCTGAGTGTTCTGATATTGTGCATTCGCTGCTCTATCGGCGGATGCCTGACCAGCAGCATTGTTGGCTGCTTGAGCTTGTGCCTGCGCGTTAGCATTGTATTCCTGACCCTGATAGTTCAGATTAGCATTGAATTGGTCCGCATTCAGCAGATTTCCAGCATTGAACTGACTTGCTTGATTTTCATTTCCAATGTCGAATTGCTGACCCTGGAATGCCTGACCTGAATTATACATGTCAGCTTCCATTTGAGCCTGTTGTCTAGCTCCTTCAATGTCTTTCATTCCACCGAGTCCTGAAAGACGACCCTGTTGACGCTGTTGGGCGATTCCAGCTTCAACATTCTGAGCAGCATCGGCCATTCCCTGACCCTGCTCCCTTGCCATCTTGATTTGTGCTGCAGCGGCATTAGGTGAGTATCCACCCTGTAATGTGCGCTGCTGACCTAGATTTCTCTCTGCATTGGCATAGGCAGCTCTGATTGGACTAGTCCCACGCGCACGCATGTTAGAGATGTCTTGAGGTGAGTATCCACCAGTCTGAGAGAAGTCCTGATATCCCTCATAAGACTTGTAGGGATCACTTGCCGTGACCCTCTCTAGTGGATTGAGAGCGCGTGAACTGACTCTTTCAATTCCAACCCGTTCAGGATTGACAGTGAATGCAGAGTATCCACCGCCACCTCCCCCGCCACCGCCACCATCACCACCTCCACCAGCAGCATCACCACCACCAGAATAGATATTCCGATACTGGTTCATGATGTCAGTGTAATTACCATAATCAGCTTCAGAGCCGCGGCCATAGTTGAATCCCATAGCAGCAGCCATAGGACCCTGTTGGCTCTCATATCTCTGTTGCTGATAATTGACCTGATTCTGTGACCTACCCTTCGGATCTCCACTACTGGACTGACCCGGATTAGGCCCATAATTCTGCCCATAACCCTGTTGGGGCTGTTGCTTTGGATTCTTGTTGGCACCCATTATGTCCTCACAGGTCTAAAATAAGCGATTCGCCTAGTGGCGATCGGAATCCATTACGTTTCAATCGTCTGGTGTATTTTGGATTCTGACTCCAAACATACATCTGGTCGTATCCCGACTTCTCACAGACGAACTTCGATGCGTCTAAAAGCTGATATAGTGCTCTAATTCGGATTTTAGGATCTAATGAGAGATCAGTGACCGCGACGCATTCAGCTATGTCACGAATCCCACCTGATAGTATCATTTCATGTGTTCTGTCATCTTCTACTACGAATGCACAGATGTAATCCATGAAATCGGGTAGAGCCTCATTAGGGAAATATTTCGAGTGTAGTTCTTTCATTTCATCTAAGTCATTTGGGGTGAGTGCGCGGATCATGGTATTTCGTAGTATCCAGTGACTTTAAGGACATCACCCGCAGCACTAGCAGCAGGAGCTGTCGGACTCCATGCCTGAGTACCCGGAACAGTGATTAGAAATACCAGTGTAGTCGTAGTTTGAAATAATCCAACTAGTGACCAGTATTGACCACCTGCTAGAACAAATGCAGGAATCAAATTACCAGTAAATACAGTGTTTACAGCTGCAAATGGAACTGAAAAGTAGTAATTACCGTTACCGAATGTAGCAGTTGATCCAATAGTGAATGAAATATCTATATGACATATCTTACCTACGAGTGCATACCGTCCAACTATAGTGCTATTTCCTAATCCTGGCTGAGTTCCACCTGCGCCACTCCATACAGGTGTATATGGTGCCCATACAGGAGATGGTCCAATAGGTCCTTGAGGTCCTATGGGACCTTGTATTCCTTGAGGTCCCTGCGGACCTTGTGGCCCAGCAGGTCCTACAGGACCCTCAGTAAGTGGATTCCAGATAGGAACCCAATTAGTTGTTGCTGGATCAGGTATAGCCATTACTTCACCTTACTCTGTGCTTGCAGCCAATCCAATACCTCGACTGCATTACGCGCAGGTGTTCCAGTCTGCCACGGAACTTGTGCAATGTAACTGTAGAGTATATCGAATTCAGGCATAGTTACCTGCATTACCTTGGTACCTTCATTATTCAGTTGTCGATCAGGTTCACCATTTATCATCTTCTTTCCACATGGTTTCAATTCACTGATTGACTCGAATTTCTCGAATAGTCCTACTTCAGTTCTCAGCACCTGCATTCCTTTAGTCTGTTGCAATGAACCTCCTAGTACGAAGCCACTAAAACAGAAGCTGAATCTACGTCCACCCAATTCTTCATCCGAAAAGTCTAGAATCATGTTTTTTGACAGAGGAAAATCTGTACTCCTGCTGGATCATTGTTAGCTAGTGCTGATAGTCCATTTACTCCCGGTGTCTGACCCGGTATTGCTACGTTTCCTGATGCCGCGACGGGAATTGAGCGCGCAGGTGATGGATCAGTTACTCCACTATAGTTTGCTGCAAATCCATGATTATGACCTACTACATTTGTCTGGAAACTACCACCGGCATCAGCCGTATTTATTCCACCTGCTCCTCCACCAGTAGTTCCACTAATCGTTCCACCATACCCAAATGATTGACCACCCGGATCATTTGCATTACCAGTTACATTGACTGTAACATTCTGACCCGGAATTGAAACCTGATAACCGCCCGGTCCATGCTGATGTTGGGCTGAGCCAGTTGCATTACCCGGATTAGCTCCAATCCGTAGATACAAGTCATCTAATCCAGTGACACGCGCAAATCCGGGGGGACATGATGGAACTAGACTAATTATGATTCCACCAACTGGGAATCCAGCCAGTTTCCATGTATTATCTCCTGCCAAGAATGTATCAGGAGATGGAGCATTAGTTCCTAGTCTTCCTAGTGGAGTAGTTCCAGTTGCAAGATTCGATGCATTCAGATTTCCTAGTAATGACCCATCTCCAACATGGAATGGGGCAAAGAATTGACCATTCCTTCTAAACACGAACTGAGTTTGAACTACTGAAATCGCATCATTGATGGCTTCTAGAGTGAAATTACCATCATGATAGTTGATACTTCTCCAGACTCGCTGATCGACAGGTGAATCTGGATCTCTATGATAGAATGCAGAGAATGAACCTGCAATAACTGAACCTGATGGAAGAGTCTGAGGTACAGTAAATAGATTATCTATATTCTTTAGTGCTACGTTCGATGTCAGTCTATTGTCCGGCAGAATACCAGTTGTATCAGTCAGTGGAATCGTTGGAACTACACTAGGTTCTCCTACTGTGGACCTGACATATCCAGTCCCCAGTCCATTTAATGCCCTTTCCTGACTTAATCCCGCATGAGGGGATACAGTCCAATAAGTAGCATCAGCGACTGCGCCTCCAGTGGGTCCTGCGGGTCCTTGCGGACCTTGTGGACCTATAGGACCTTGTATACCCTGTGGACCTGTGGGTCCCGGTGGTCCCGGAGGTCCAGTAACAGTTGCTATACCAACACCGGGCCATGTTACAGGAGGATCATTCGTGGGTCTAACACACAGATAAGCTATGTTATCTGGACCTACAACGACATCTCCATCACTGTATAGTGGGCCAGCTACGAAATCTCCTAAATACTCAAGGTCTAAATCAATCGTTCTCTTGTGAGCGACTGAATCATCGAACTTCAATCCATATCGTGCAAGGAATTGAAGCGAATTCGGGAGTGCGGCTGTTTCATCATTCTTGGTGAGATATGTGGCAAATCCAGTAGCTCCACCACCTCCACCCCCACCCCCTCCACCAGTTCCGGGAACGAATGATGCAAGAACATCGAATTGAAATGTAGCTAGCCGTTCAATTATCTCCTGAACAACCTGATATAATGGATCTTCAGTATCCTTAGTCTGGGCTAATATGACCTTCAGATCCGCGAACTGAGGTGCTTTCCTCGGTGGTCTGAATGGCATGATTAGGAACCGGGATATGATTTATACAGTTCCTTAGAGAAGATTACGATTCGATTGATTCTAAATTTCTCAGCTACACCTGTAGTCTTTAGTTCAAATGATGCACGCTGTTCGACGAAATTCACTAGACGAGTGGGCGCGTATCGTGCTCTCAATTCCATATCAAGAGGAGTCAGCAACTTAGAATTCAACTCATCAAGTGAGAAAACAGCTAGTCTCAATTTACCTATACCATTCACTCGAATGCGAATGGAGGCAAAATGAGATGTAGTCTCGCCAGAACTCTGTTCTGATGTTGCGGCACCTAGAGCCATTATTCACCTATGTATGCAGTCCTGATGGTGGGGTCAGGAATCTTCAATTCCACCGAATTATTGTATCTGTCAAGAACTGCACCTAATTTAGCAACTGCGAATAATCCACTCAGGTCTGATTCAGCTGAAAACGGTATTCCAGTTGGAAATCCAAGATAAGTAACCAGAAGTAGGGGATGAGATAGATGCGCAGCCGCAGTTGCCTGTTGGGGAGTGGTTGGCTGGTATGTAAACTGAGCACCAAATTTCCATTTATACATATTATTGGGTGTAATAGGACCACCCGGTATATCGACAACAGTATCAGGCTCAAATCTGTAGATTGTATTACTGATTGGATTGAATTTACCCCCATTCTCATCAAAGTAGACTCCCCATGTCTCTGAATGTGCCCAACCCGGAGGAACTGAGTAGGGGAATCCATAGTATTTGATACTCTGAATCTGATAGTCAATGAATGGAACTGAACCCACATCACGGAATTGAACTAATTGAGGAGATTCATACGTAGTGGGAACTAATGGAGATAATCCGGGATTAACTGTAAAGTTTACATCAGTCAGGGGATAGACCCAAGTTGGACAGTATGAATTGAATGACATGTATGCCGGGTCATCGAATCCAAATCCCGTCACAATCCTCAAACTATCAGCAGGAGTGATTAGATTGTATGCATGACCCGCGCCCCAATTGAATCCAGTATAGGGATTAGCGATACTTGATAGATCCCCCGGAGTGCGTAGAGGACTAGCCCAGATGGGAGCAGGAGATCCAGTCGCATCGAATGATTGCGCCTGTGCCTCGAACTGCGCCCTGGTTAATACAGCATTCCAGAACTTGAAGCATGAATAATCAGCATTTCCCATCACTACAATGATAAAATTGTAGAGAGGAGAATCGATGGTGTAACTCGCTGCTGCAATCAATGACAGAGTGACCGGAGTCAGTTCAGGATGATCCGCTAAGGGAGCCTCTACTGCACTGTATATGGTTAAATCCGGTCCATTCTTACTCACACAGAATAGAGTCCATCGACCGACTACAATAGGAATCATTGGAAAGTTAGTAACAGTAGTAGCTCCATTACGAACATTCAGAAACCACGAAGTTCCATCACTATAGATGATTATCTGAGAACCATCTTGACAGTTATGACCAGTTACCCACGTTGGAAGATTAGTAGTTGCACGGACCCAAATACTCCAACTGAATGCATTAGTTGGATTGATTCCAGGGAAGACAACAGGTGGAACTGCTGTTCCACGATTATCATTACTGAGAATCAGGTCTACGTGATTAGCGATAGCCGTGATAGCCATTATAGAACAGGCCCCTTAGCCCCGAGAATCAGTCTATCAGTCTCAATTAGTGTAATGGTATTCACTTGAGTATCAAATATCCATCTAGCCCATTTAATCTCTTTTGCATTCATTCCATCTGAGTAATCTGCATGAAGTAACATCTTCCTGAATGGATTAGGAAGTGTAATCCAAATCTTTTTATTGATTGAGTCATTGACAATTTGGAGCAGATTGAATTCCTGTCGGTTCAGTCCGCGCCAGAAGTCCTCTATCTTCCATGACATCTCTGGCTGCGCGTATGTTCCATTGAACAGCATCAATCCTGACCAATCGACGATTAGTAGGAAGTCAGTATTCACTCCTCCAGTATCCAGAACAGAAGCAATTCCATGAACCGGAGCGCCAATACCCTGATCCAGTATCTCCTCCTGCCATGTAGATGGAACATCGTAGTTATCCGAGTATGCGTATGTTCTCACATGCTTAAATAGATACAGAACATCTCTAAACTCTTGGACATTAGTTAATGGATTTCCGTCTAATGGACAAATGAGCAGGCCATCAATCTTACTGATGGATTCTGGTTCACCTGGATTACTGACTCTGGCTATTGACCGGTTATCAGTGATACCCGGTGGAAGTCCTGTCAATGTTTCAGTTGTACCGAACTCTCCGACTATAACTAATCGAGAGTGGTATGTATTCAGTGCAACCCCTGATGGAATCTCACTGAAGTTATCAATTAGATGTGATGCGTCAGAGATTAGATCGATATCGAAGAAACTTCCCGTCTTAGTTGTGGTTACATTGTCTGGAATAGTTCCACCGGGAATGAAGAAGAATTGATATCCCTTCTGATCCCCGTTGTAATCGATGATTGCTTTAGTTGAGACTAGATGCCGCTTCTTGACGTATGCATTCGGTGATACAGGGATATTCGATACAGTGATTTCATGAGTGCCATCGAATACCAACTGTCCGAATACCTCGGGTCCTAACGCAGTTAGGAACCCGGTATCAGTTTCATAAACTACGGCGATTAGATGTAAGCCCGTGTCGTTTCCAGCTAATCCAGCTCCATGAACTACACTTAATGCAGCTCCTGTAGGTGGGGGTCCAGCGGCTTTACGCGCGAGTGTACCATCTCCTAAGTAGACGTAGAGGAATTCATTCTGAATGCCTAGTTGATATTTCTCACCTGATGCATTCGTGTAAGTCTTGAATGGAGTGATGTAGGCTCGTCCATTGATTGCGACGAACCCAAAATCCTCCATCGCTGCAATAGTTAGAATCGGTCCAAGTATTACTCCTGCTTTAACGTGATAGATTTTCCCTCCTTCACTCAATACAAGGAGAGACTGACCAATTTGAGTAGTGTAGTTATAGATTCTGATTGGTTTCAGAGTATTGGGCGAAGGAAGATTCTCAATATAGCTGATTATTCCATCCCGAGTTTCCACCCCTGAGTGGAAATACTGGATGTTATCAGCTTTAATGAAATGATCACTCGGGGCGGATTCAGGATCGCCCCGAACCCACCATCCCTGAAACTCTTCAATTACGAGTGGATCATGGTCCCTAGTGCCCGGCATTAGTAACCTCGTGACTTATAAGCTGCACGGAAAGGACGATGACGAGTCACTATCTGCTGACGGCCCTTGTTACTGATTGCTGTAGCTCTTTCGATTGCTTTATTAGCCTGATCCTCTAGCACTTCAGCTCTACTTGGATTCTCTCCAATGAATAGCGCACATAGAGCCGCTGTCTTGTATGCCAAGAAAGTGCGAGCACCAATCGCAAATATCAGTTCTTCAGGAGTTGCGACGTAATCGACTCCCTGAGCTGAATACTTCAGTTCGATTTCAATAGGAGCAGTTGCACCACTTGGATTAAATCTAATTACACCTCGTTCAAAGATCCAATACAAGAGAGAATTAGTAGCTGGAGATACCTGACCGAATTCCCTGCGTGGTAGAGCAATGAATGGTCCCCCAATTCCTTGTATTCTCTCACCTACTTCCTGAATTTCAATCAAGTCATCAGGATACTTGGGTGCTCCGGGGATTACAGATTCATTGATAGTGATGAAAGTTCCTCCTGCTGGAATCTGAATAGGTCCGGAGACTCGATTAGTGGATGTCATATTAGAGACAGGGGTATTAGCCTCTGCCATCATATCAGAGTATTCCTCTATTGCCATGTTCAGATAAGGCAACATGACAGTATACTTGTAATCAGTTTTATTGGGGTCATTCAACAGATTCGCAGCACGATCCATTATCTGACCCGCTGATACGGCTGTGGTACTCATGGTGAATGACCCCTATTGACTACTTCTGACCCCGGTACTTGTTCACCAGATCCCAGTATTCATGGTTGGTAGGAATGTTCGATTCCTGCCCACCATACTGACTCAGAATCTCCTGAATCTTTGCAAGATTCTCAGCCTTCTGGGGCTTGTCATCATCCTTGATGACTTTACCCGGAGTCTGTTCAGGTGCCTTCTGAACTGGTTTCGGTGCTTCAGCCATTTGTCTTTTCCTCTCTATACTAGGAGACGGTAACAGCCCAATTACCACCTGTAATTGCCACTACGACAGCAGTTACAGTTGAAAGATCGAATTCTTTGATGTTATCGCCAACAGTCTGTTCAGTTGTGATGAACAGTCTCTTATCATTCAACTGAAAGTCGATTCCAATCACGTTCGGAATGACAGCCGCCGTCAACTGTCTGTCAGGTCCCGTCTTTGCTGTTACTGTAGCCTGATGTGGCATTGTCTCTTCTCCAAACTATTGAACGAAGGAAAGATTCAACTTCTTAGCGAGTTCTGGGTCAGCCACGGCTTTACATGTCTGACAAATTGGGAAATTACTATTCCTCAATGAACCACACGCAATACAACGGACCAATTCGATGGTTTGCTGATCGCCAAGCCAAGGTTTGTTGGAAATGTTCAGTTCACGACATGCGAGCCGCGCATCCTCTGAAATCGACAATGGATTACCATTGGATCTCGACCAAAGAATGTCAGCGATACGCACTAATTCCATGAACCACTTCTTCTGCTGTGCCTGAGCCTTATTCAGCAGTGGTTGGTGTTCTTTCTTTAGTTTCTCGACTGAATACTCTCCTGGAATGTAGAAAAGGCCGGGCATTTGATCAGACATATTACAAGCCAGAAGACCATTACTATAGTCACGAACAATAGAATCGGCAATTTGTATTGAAGATACAGGGATTTCAAGTAGTGGCTGATGTTCATCGATCTCTCTCCACCAACTTGATGGTCCTACTATCAGAATAGCTGGTTTATCATAGGTTCCGGGGGGAATTTCAAAGAAACCCGGACTAATAGTAGCCTTACGCTCCGAAATCTGCTTCGGAAGGATGGATACAACAGTAGATTTATCAAGTGGATTCACAGGCGCACGAATAATGCGCCGATTAGTGTTCTGCAATCCCGGAAATTCACCTACTTGACTCATTTTTCACCTTTTTCGTAGTTACTGGGGACTACGATACCCTCTTTGTAGTGAACTGCGTCCATTGCCTCTGTATCATTACCGAATATTTCTTCTTGAAGCTCTGTAATACGCTGCTCCCGGCCCTCGGGGGTAGTATTCTTTTCAGAATCTACATACTTGGCGAGTGAACTCTTACCAAGAGCAGCGTAAAGTGTATCTATCACAAACTTTGTAGCTGTCCACACAGGTCTAACTGGACCCCGCTCATTACGATAAGTCCAGACAGGCTCATAACTCATTTTCGTGGTTGGGAGTTCATACAGATTCATATCTGGAACTACAACCAACCTCTCTAACACGTAGAAATGCTGAATATAAGGATACTTTCTCACCTCACGCACTTCTGGATAAAGCAACTCTACACCGGCGTCAGTGAAACTGACCCGACGCTTTTCAGTCTGTTCATCAGCCCACACTATCCTAAAGATAGGCTGATCATCATCTGATGTTCCAAAGTATTCTTTTAGTCTATCGTTGAGTGTTGATATTGATTCCATTTACGCTCGGCGGGATGCACCACCCCTGATGCATCCCGCCCCTCCACTGATGTATAATCTCTCCCAGCTGAACCTTATACACCAGAGTTGATGATCCACTTACCGAGTGACCGCACAAACACCATCCATACAGCCCTATTAATGACAGCAGCAAGGCCGACGTTGATGTTTCCTGATGTGCCCAGTGTAATGGCACCATCTACAGGAATCAGAATCAACAATCCACTGAATCCCCCACCGAAATTAGGGAGAATCGTATTGATTGTTGTTGAGCCAGTCACCTTCACGATGTCAGTTTTCGCACTGATACTAGCTGCACTAGCAACAGTCGATTCTGACAGTTTACTTGTTGTTCCAGGTATCATCTCGCCTCCTCCACCATGAGATGAATCTCGTCTCTCCGAGTGTCACGCCTAGATTATGCTCTACTGCTTCCCGGCGTTCTCATAGCGCCATTACCGCGTCAGCACTCCCGCCGGCGGACTTCTCACAACTGGTTGCGCCGGATGCGGACTTTAACATGTTGTGACCGCAAAATACCGAACTAACCAACTGGAACGTACTTGTTAGTGATCGTATTGAACACCAACAACATGCACTCACCAACGACTGATGCTTTAGCCGTGGCGATGTTACCAGTTGCCAACACACCAGCAGTTCCCGCGAACAGGATACAAAGGATGTGTGGACCGTTCACAGGTGGAGTGATATTAGCGATTCCCACGTTACCCGTGAGAATAATCAAACCAGGTCCTGGAACGATGGTTGCAGCACTAGCGATGGTTGATGCAGGGCCACCCCAAGGAGTGAACCTCTGCCAATCAGAATCAGGATACGGCATTGTATTCTCCTTCCTTAGTAGCCGACTGGAACAGCCAGATTGTCGATGTATGAGCAAGCAGCAGGATTCGACACGAACGTCTGCATACCCACAACCATGTAGAAGATTTCCGCCGCAGCCACACCACCTGATGCGCCACGAATCTCGAAAATCTTACGTCCATCAGTAGTATAGAAGCCGATGGGAAGAATCTCCGCACGGCCCCACACTTCATCGACCACCAAGTCGATGCGCGTCTTGTCCCAATTGAATGATGCCTTGATGCTAGCACCAGCCAACTGCATGTTGTTCCCAAAATACATATTCAGCCCTTCTTCCTTGGCTGTTTTCTGGATGATGGAAACCAACTGACCGATCTCCTCATACGCCTGCACCTGACAAGGATGGGTCCATGCAGTAGGATTGAATGAGTTCTCAATACCTACTCTGTTACCAATCTTGTTGATAGCCAAACGTGGAAGAGGAAGAGTCAATGCAGCATTACCAGCATTGACACGATTGGCACGAATTTCAGGCGTCGTTCCACGACTGAATCCAAGCCATGTTCCCGCGGATGCATTCGAGTGATGATACGGCACACCGAACAGACCGGGGAGTGAAGCTGGTGCTGTGAGTCCAGCAGTCACAATCTTGTCAGTAGGTGCAACCGCAGCAATCTGTGGAGTGATGTTGATGACTTTGTTCTCAACATCCCACAGAGTGATGGTTCCTTCACCACGCTTGATGGCAAGTGCAGCATCCCACACCTGAACTGTCTGACCGAAGCGCATGAGACGCGCACCGAATCCATCAGTGGTCAGAGTGATGACGTTGCTACCACCAGCGGGGGTATCAGTGGTAACAACACCAATGACACCATCACCAGTCTGCATCATCTGGCTATCCAACTGACGACGCATCTCATCCAATGCAGTGGCTGTAAGCCGTCGAACTGCATTGATGACTGCTTTGCGCGCATCATCAGTAGCCCACTGTGTCAACTTGGTGTATTCGATGTTCTCTGACAGGAATACACAGTTCAACACAGCCTTGTCGAACGTAGGCCCACCACCTCGACCCAGATCACCACCATCTGGATTGAAGTACTGGAAACTACCACCGGGTCTGAGTTCCAGCGGAACTCTCATCTGACGATGACTGATCTTCTCTACATCACGCTTCTTGATGTTAGCGAAAAACTTGTCATCGCGCTCGAACAGTACGCGGACTTTCGGAACTACTTTTTCAAGTTCCGTTGCCGCGACTTGACTCTCAACAACAGCCATGATTCCCCTCTAGTCTTTCATTAGCACATCGAGTGTAGACATTCCTTTCGGAATATCCGATGCTTTACGAATTTTTCCACTAGAGGGGGCCTGTGGACGGCCATTACTTACTGAGCTCTTTTTAGGAGCTGGTGTTTCTTCAACTTCATCATCCGAACTAGACCGCCTACCCAACCCCTTTAGTGCATCATTACGCGCCTTCTTGATGACTGTCGGAAGTAAGGTCTTCGCTTTGGATAGATAGGCAGCTTTTATCTTCTCAGTAGAGTCCTTATCGAACCCATTCTGAAATGCTCTCTCCCACAATCTGTCGAGTAAACCACGGAACTGACGGTCTTTACTCAACAAATCGTCTAATTTGTCATAGGCTTCTTGGACTGCATGTGACTTCACATAATCAGTCATTGAACCCCGTGGATCGATGTTTCCATCGATTGTTGCCTTCAGCACGTTATCAGCTCTCTGTTGGAGATCACCTTTCACAGATTCAAATCTCTCATATACCTGCTGATGTTGCTGTCTCTGAAACTGTTGTTCCCTCTGCTGTTCCTGCGGATTAGACTGCCGCGATAGTTGAGTAGGTGGCTGGAATTGCTGCGAACCAAATACGAACTGATTCAGCACATTCGCTGCCGCTTGTAACGGCGCACCCTGTTCACCTAATGCGCGCCCCTCTCTGACCATCGTAATGATGGTATCCTTGATGACATTACCTAACACATGATAATACGCCTGCTGGTCTACTGCTCTGAGTGCCGGCAGATAGTTGTCAGCGATACGATTGAATGATTCCTGACTTTCATCCTTCGCTGCCATCAGAACAGTGCGTATGTCACCGTTACGTATTTCAGATTCAACTGTATCCATGATTCTGGCTTTCTCACCAGCCTCACGCGCATCATTGATAGTCGGAAATACTTCAGTGAACTGTTGTTCCCTGTAATATGCCTTTTCAAGATATGGAAAGTCCTTGAATAGTTTCGGATATTTCGCTAGAATCTCTCTCCTTCTGACTGGAGTCATCAACTCCAAGTCTTCTTCTTTAGGACCTTCTAGTTCCTCTTCAATTTCTTTCAGTTCATCTACTTCCTCTTCATCATCTTCCTTCTCTTCAACTTCAACTTCCTCAGTTTCTTCGTCAGGTTCTTTTCCTCCCTTTTTAGGCAGGTCAAGAGTCTCAACAGGTTCTTCGACATTGAGTAACTCAAACGTGTCGTCTTCGCCTCCACCTGATTCACCTTCACCAGGGGAGAAGTATTTATTGAATTGTAGGTTCATACTCACCAACTCCTAATTGTTGGCCCGTACTATCGGGCGGAGGTCCCTGTGGAGACTGTTGCCCATCAGTCTGTGGGGGTGGAGGGGGCATCATTCCTTGTTGCTGCATCATCTCTTGCATCATTTTCTGTTGCTGCATATCTTTGTGCATCTTCATATGCAGTAACACATTCTTGTATCCCGAAGGATTTTCCAGTTTGCATAGACGGCCCGCGTCAGATACTAACCACCTACGACAAAGATCAGCCTCAAGAACGTGATCATCTACTTCCATGTCACATTCAATTGAAGGTAACTCAATCGGCGGAGGAGGTGGCATTCCCATCTGCATGGCCTGTTGCATCATCATGGGATCAGGTGGCATCTGAATTGGTTCAGAATTCACCAACTGAATAATCTCCTCATTCTGCTTATTACGGTCATCCTCACCAGGAATGATGTAATCTGTCAATCCGATGGCTTTCTTGATGTAGGGTAGATTTTCAGGAGATGCGAGAGTCGCCGTAATCGCCTCGTTGTTTAGCTCAAATAGAGCCATTATCGCATCTTTCTGCTGATTCCATGTGATTGGTAGGTTTTCATTCGCTTCCAATTCGATGGAACCAATCTTACCCTCTAACTCTGCCTTTCGGATGAACACGTTGATGAAATTACCAAATTCATCCTTCTTAACCTGCTTCTCATCATCACGCATTTCCTTGATGAAGAGAGGAATTGTCTTACTGTGTACGTTTTTCCACCACGCTAGTAACATTTTCCATGAAGTCTGTAATCTTTGGAGTGCCTGAGCGCGTGACATCGAGTATTCACTCGCCGTTCGACTACCAGACATCTGCCCACCGAACAGACTTGGGAGTGCGCCTGATACTAGTTGTCCGATTTCTTGTATTTTCTGAGCGAATGGTAAAACTTCTTGACTTAGAGTAGCAGTTTTCACTTCATAGAATCCTTCACTGAGGGGTTTACCTGATTTTGGTGTAGCCGGATAGATTCCACCGGGTATAACTTCTGAATTCCTGTATGCATTGAAGTTGAGTACTTTGGGGTCCGCAAATGTCTGTGGAATTCCATGCTCGACAGTCTGAAGAACGAGTGAAATGAGGTCGTTAGTGATATCTTGTACCGAAGTGAGAAGTAGACCAAGCGGATCGAAGTGAAGATAATCCGAAAGAGGGTTGTAAGTAAGAGTCCAGCTATCATCAAGATTCTCGTTACATCCCTCTGCGACCAAATCATTGACCACCGTCACTTTCACTCCGTTAGGGAACTGCTCACGCAATTCATCTGACTCATCTTTAGTTAATATGTTGAATGATGCAGGTCGAAGCCAACACTTTCTAACCGTTACGTTATTGACTGGATGTTCTCCTCTGTACTGAGGACTAGTTCTTCCCCACTGTTCGTATAAATCGTAGGTAGCTCCTCCTCGTGTAATTTTATCATGCAATTCTGGAAATTCTTCCAGCACATTGGCGAAATGAGTTTCATAAGAGTAGATGAGATAATTACAATCCTTCTGACTACGCGCCCACACGGGAACTTTGACAAACAATCCACCATAGACTTCCATGCAAACACGAGATTTCGCGTGTTTAGTAATTCCTGTCATTCGAGTGATTGTGAATGAAGTCTGTTCCTTCTTCGGCACAACCATTCGACCACATGATTCACATCTCTCATGCTCAAATGATGGTTCAGGGGGCATAAATTCGTCAGCCCGCATTTCTTCATCTAATTTCTTCTGTATTTCCATTGCCTCGTATTCTGATTGAGGCATTGGATTAGTAATCCTATCACCCATTTCTGATTGACAGAATGGACATGAAGTAATTTCATGTTCCTCTAGTTCTTCTTCATATTCCTTCTCTTCGTATGTTCCATACTTCTCATCTGACTGAGAGTATGAATACATTGCCGTCATACCTTCAGTACAGAACACGAATAATGCATGGAGCCACAACAAGGGCGCATCGTTATGACGGAAGATTAGTTCAGCAATCTTATCACCAGCTTTAGCAGTAGTTACATCGAGAGGATTATCGGCATCATCAGGATAACAAGTAACAGGAGGAACAGTAATAGAGAGTGCCGCAATGATAGATTCCAAGTAAGCCCGGTAGATGTTGACGGGTTTATCATAATTTGCTTGATCGGAGTCGGCTCCGACTCTCTCACTTTCTGGTATTCTCCAGTCATGCGCCACCTCACTGTAATATACGTGTTGAATATTTTCCCACAGCAACTTTAATCTGCGCCATGTTCTGATCTGACGATCGCGCACAGCTCTATCTTCATCATCGAAATGATCGATGATTTGTTTCAGTAAAATTTTAGTGGGTTCGTCTAGTTCTTTATGAGCCATTATCTTCTAGCCCTTCGTTCAGGTTGAACTGAACCAATCTTTGGCATCCGTGCCTTGAATGGAGTTTCATCATCTGACCCTAAATACTGAGTCTCATATCCACGACGGAATGGCTGGTCATTGATTGCTTCTCTACGACCCTGCCCAATCATCATCGACAAGTTAGGATTATTCTGGTCAGCCATTCCCATTGGATTCATCATTTGTTGTGAATTCATTGATGGACCTAATCCACCACCTGATTCATTACCTCTACTGTAACCTTGTAATTGGGACATCTGGCCCATTCCACCACCTTGTGGCATGAATGGGGGAGTTCCTCCGTAACCACCTTGACCCTGCCCACCGAATCTATCCATGACACCCTGACCTACTTTAGCCAGTGTGCCTACTTTTCCACCTAAACTAGAAGCAGGTGTATTGAAACTACCTGCACCAAAGGATTTACCTAATCCCCCGAGTGCGCCCGCACCACCAGCTAATCCTGCATAGTCAGCACCCATTCCAAGGATTGCATCGAATTTAGAGGGCGCGAGTCCTTTAGCAGCAGCTGAGTTAGCATCGTGCGCGTTCCATGCGCCTAATGCTGTCTTAGTCATGGGCGCAAAGGCGAGAGATGCTCCACCAGTGAATGGCGCAGCCACATACGGAGCAGCCGCTAGTGCGACTTTACCGATTTTCTTCATTACTGACTTGAAGCCCATGCTACACCGTCAACTTTGAAAGGTAAGCCCACACACCAAACACCTTCAGAATCCAAATCACACATGCAACTACAACAACGAAGTTGATGAGTTTCAGCATCGAAGGACTAACGTATGGTGGTCCATAAAGATTAATCACGGCGAGTAGCACACCGAATGCGAGAAGCACGAGGACAACGGTTAAGAGAGGCATTATTTGACTCCTAATTCCTTCTCCAATTTACTGATATCCTCTATCTCTTTAGTCTTATCCCTCATGAGCTGTGCCTTCTTCCTATCTTCAGCTTCAAACATCTGCTGACGCACACGCCAAGGAATAAACTGAGGCGTAATCGCCTGTGGCTCTTCCTTTTCAATGACGATGGGGGGTGGTTCAGGAGGAGCCATCAGACGATGCAATAGTTCGCGGCGTTCCTGCTCACTTAACGTAAGCTGTTCGCGCAGAACTTCACATGTCGGGCAAGGTACCGGCTCCAACCTGAACCACTTTTCCAAGAGTCTTTTAATCAATGCCTGTATCTCCCAACAGGACGAATGTTTTCTTCTGACTCGGACTCTACCTTCGCCATGTTCCGATAGAATGCAGTCCAGTCATTACTCGAATTGAGCTTATTGACTAGTGCTTCCTGCATTTGAATCTTCTTGAACTCCTGATTCGCTTCGTCAAAAAACGACTCAGCGGCGTCAACGAGGTAACGTAATCCATCTATTGGATCGTCGCCCTCGAACTCGGCTATATCCTCCGCAGGTTTATTACCTTTAGGCTTATCGTAAGAACACGCCTTAATTGCTTCGACAAGAACCGGTGCGGCACCTGAAAATATCTGGAGTTTTGGGATATTGGATTCGGGTTCCTTCTGATCGAATGAGGCGAGATAACTCTTATACTCATTCATCCCTCGATTACGCATGATCCACATGGCATAGTCTTCGTTATATACTCCAATCTCAGTAGGATTTACTTCTTTTGGCTTCCATCTGAGGTATTCATGGATAAGGAGTTTGCCAGCGATTCTACTGCCAGGAGAGTTGTTAGAAAGTTCAACTGATGTTCCAAGTTCATCCTCGATTTGTTGCTGGATAGTGTGTTCTTGTCCTCTTTCTTGGCCCGCCGACTTACAAAATCTAATAAGTCGTGGACTTTCTTTGTCGATGTAGAGTTTGACATGAGGTGCCCATTCAGCTATCTTCGTCTTCACCCAATACTGCTCACGATAAATGTACACGCGCTTGGAGGGAGAGATTGCTGCGTAGCCAATCCATGTCATCGCAGCGAATCCCCAGTCACCTACTACAATACGCGGCCACCATTGTGGAATCTCAAACTCTGGTACAACGTGTAATGCATTCTCAGGTTCGTCATCGAATTTCTTAGCTCTGAATTCGTCGAATACCTGCCCCTGATATGCATCCCAATCACCTAGTAATTTAGCTTTCCTCTCAGCTTCAATCGTTATTCCTTGTAACGACTGTTTATATGTAGGATCAATATGTTTATTATCTTCGAGAGTTGAGTGGATATATATTCTTTTGTTGCCCCCTCTTCCAATGATGATTTTTCCACCCTTTGGAGCAGGTTTGATAAATCGTTTGTAAGTCCAAGTATGTCCAATACCTCCGGGCATACCAGCAGCACGTATGATAGCGGGTAATTCTGGTACTGGCGAGCGAACTCGTTGGAATCCGACATACAAGTAAATCCATTCAGTGATTGATGTCAACTCATCAGGGGTGAATAGGTTAATCTGCATCGTATCGTATTGATGGACATCATCTTCATTCTCACAATGACCCAGAAAGATCATTGCTCCTTCATTATGTCCACCTGTACCGCCATACTGATCTGGACGTGGGAATGTCCAGCACATTTCTGTTTTATTGAGTGTAGCACCGAACTTACGATAAAGTTCTCGACTTCTTGGTATGATTTCATTACGTAGTTCTGGGTAGGTTCGTCGCATAAACACTTGCTTGAACTTTGGATGCTCATGCCATCTATGTACAATTCCATAGAGCAGTAGAACGTCGGATTTACCTGAACCTGCTCCTCCACCATAGAATGCTTCCTTTATTGTAGTAGGAATTGAAAGAAATAGTTCCTGCTTTGGCTCAGGTTTCCACTCGTTTGCATTCATGATTAGTAGCCGCGCCGTGCCGCCTTACCTGATAGTTGAGGCTTCTTCTGAGCGAACATACTCTGCTTCTGTGGCTGCATCTGTGGAGCTTGTGGAATAGGCATCATCCCACCACCACCGCCCACTTGTGGTAGAGGTTCACCAATAGGAACTTGTGGTTCTTGAGGCATGAATGGCTGAGGCTGTCCCATTGACATTTCCATTGGTGGAGCAGGTGCTCCATAGTTCTGTTCAGGTTGCATAGGTGGTAGTTGAGGCATTGCTTGAGGAGGTCTACCCATAGTAGCCATCTTACCACCCATACCACCTGATGGATTAGGAGTAGGACCTATTCCTATTCTACCAGCTCCGGGAGGTGCCATTTTATTCATGCCCGGCAACTTACCTACTGCCTTGTTGATGGGCTTGAATGGATTAGATGTCATTGCTTTACCGACTGCGCCAAAGAATCCCATGTCATCTCCTCCATGTACCATTTACTACTATCGGATTCTGCACGAAATCTGCTGAACTAGCTTCACGGAAGAGACTACCATTCACGAATATCTGTACTGAAGTGAATGGATGAATTACAGTCTGTGGATACGTGAGTGGAGTTGCTTCAATTGATAGGAAGATTGAATCAGTAGTTGTACTGAATCCAACTGAGAACGGCAACGCCGTAATCACTTGAACTAATCCATCTAATGGATTACTGTATCGAATACGCGCCGTCGTTGCATTGCCACTTACTCGATAGTCTACCTTGATTGATTGAACAGTTGGTTCAGTTGGATTAGTCGGCTGATTAGGATTCTGCTGATAGAAGTAGTTCTTATCACATGCTCCCGCTAATGCGACGATTAGAATGAGTGGGGTGAGTCTCATATACTCCTTTACTTACATGTTACGATGGTACCTACGCCGGCAGATCGAATGAACACCTTGCCACTTAATTCACCTGATGTATGCGCGGCCCATGTCACCCCATCTAATGATGTCTCAACTGCGGCAGAAGATGTCACGAGACACAACTGAGCAGGAAGCGCATACACTTGGTTCTGAACCAATGTAGTGGCTGGACCGACTGGAAGTAACTGAATTGCCATGATGACTCCTAATATGGAAGGCCGTTACCACTATTCCACAGTGCTGTTCTATCAGCAGGAGTTATCATCCGTTTGAACAGACTAACTGAATGAATGACTCCATCCATCATGTTTGAATTGATGACACTATTGTCTGGAGTCCCACCGATGATGAGTGGTGCCGTGCCAGCGCGTGTGCCATCAGTCCATGCTGCTGTCTGAGGAGATCCATTATCTAGAACGAATCCCACTTGGTTATTGACTGAATCATGCCATGCGATGAATAGATGAAATACACCAGTTGATATTGGAGTTCCATTGTTATGAAAGATGTCACCCGCATTCGGCCCATTGAGTGAAAAGACTACACCCACTGAGGGATGAGCTGAAAGTTTATAACTCCTATTAGCAGTTAATGTAATGTCATACTTCGATAGAATGGCTCGTTCGACTGACAAGTCATCGAATTTAGCCCATGCCACTACAGTGAAATCAATATCACCTGTAGCTAGGCCTGCATTATTTGGAATTGAAAGATATTCAAGATTAGCTGGAATGAAATCCGCACCATTACCGAACTTACCTGCTGCCGTACCGACTGTATTATTATCAGTTAGATTATTAGTTCCATGCACATCGACTCGTTGACCTGATGCCTCAGTCATACGCCAATGACTGATTAGATTGATGGTAGACACCAATCCACTGAATGGTGTCCCACCACCTCCAACTACTGGTCTAGCATCCAGTAGTTTCTTCTTGCGAAGATTCACTTCTTCTCTTCTTTCAGAATCTTCTCTTCACTCTTTGCCTGAGCAGTAAACAGAGCAGTTGAAGTGAATGCAAAGTTCATTGCATTGCTTAGTGCCCCGCTAGCTGATCGAACCATGATGGGAACTACAGCAGGTGCAGCCCAGACTGACATGTTCACGCCAGTCTTCACTTGTGTAGGTGATACGAGTGTAGTCGGCTCATCGAATCCATTGAATACGATGACTGACTCAGGTGTAAAGCCTGATCCGTTAATCAATACATCGAAATTCGGTGAACCGAGGACTACCGTGTTGGGACTGATTGAAGTGATTACTGGAGGAGCGACTGAGCCACCTGTTAGGATGCGTGTGATTGCTACTAGTGCTTTCTCAGCGAAGCGTGAGTCTGAACATGCCTTGTCTAGTACTTTCTTAATGAACTCCATCTGTTCGATAGTTACAGTTAATGGAGGGGAATTGAATAGTGTAGGACTAAATGGATCTTGGTAGAACGCTTTGACTACAGGCATCATCCCCTCCACTAACTGATTGATTGGTTGAATTACTTAGGTTCAGGAGTCTGTGGCAGTTCGTTGTCAGGGACCAGAATCAGCCCATAACATGCGAGCCACTTCACCACATACTTCCGACCCGGCCTCGGTAGATCATTACCCACTTCAGGCTGATCACCTGGAAGTGAATTGTCAGGGCGTGTAGGATCGAATGGAAACACGGGAAGTGTAGTGATGTGACCACCACCGGGCAGTGAATTGTCAGGTCTACCATATCCCGGAAGTGAATTGTCTGGACGACCTCCACCATATCCCGGTACACCGTATGATGGATCGACTGGTTCACCAGCCTCGAAGAACGTAATCATTGCCATCTTGGAATGTGCCACTTCTACCTCCTCTATCTCATTCCATCACGTGGCCTTCATTCATTAAATTGAATGAATGCCGTGCCGTGATGGTGGGAATTACTGTTCCACTTCTGAATCTGGATCGTTGAAAACCACTGCCTTGATTGCCCACATTGCTGTCTGCTCATTATTCGTAATTGCAATGCTGAGCTGACGACTTTGTGGGCATACTTCTTTCATTACTTGTTCTACCTGACTGAATATCTCTCTCAGTCGGGTGATTGCTTCCATCCCACGCGCACTCGGTTTGTGATATGCGTAGGGCTTATCGATGGGCATTATTTTTTATCCCTTCTAACTGACTACTTGACGGAGCGAAGTCTACGAGTGATTGCAAGAAGTCCTGCTCCCATCAACACCAGCGTAGCTGGTTCGGGGATTGCAGTCTGTGTAGCATTGAATGTACCCGTCGCGTCGGCAGACGCTCCGCCTATGTTTCCACCTACAATGGAAAGTCCAGGAAGCCAATTGGAGAATGAGAGTGCAAAGCCACGCGGAACACCGAGTTTCAGTGGATCGAATACATCAGATGATCCAGTGAAGATATCAGGCGGCTGAGATGAATTCAATGTTGGATTGGACCCACCCGCACTACCTGACAGTTCATCTGAGAAGTTCACAGTCAGTAGATTGATTGCACCGATGAGTGAAGTGAATGAGATGAATCCAGCGAAGTCCTGACTGATGATGCCCGCGTTATTGACTGCGGCTCCCGTATCAGTCGCACTGAAGTTCAGCAGGTAGATACCATTACCCAATCCACCACATCCCGCCACGAGACAGAATGATGGATCGAATGTAACATTCACCTGCACATTAGTTGCCGTGATTGTCGTGCCATTGACGATAGTCCACGGAGTATTGAACAGTACCTGACTGAACTGAAGGAACGTCGATGCATTAGCGATAGTGGGGATGAGAGTGAGTGCAAGTGCTACTACAAACTTCTTCATGGGATTCTCCTACTCGTTGACTGTGATTACTTCAAAGGACCTTTCGTCCTTGAAGGAGGGGGCATAGATTACGAACTGGGGGGTCTTCTCTCCTGAACTCTCTACCTGAGTGGGAGGCTCTAAGTTTTTGATGATGACTGACATATCTTTGGCTATACCACTCAAATCACGAGCGTCGGTATAGTCAAGTTTCTCTTGCGTTATCGCAGCTAGTGCCTGCGACAACACTTTACCTGCTTTTTTGGTAGCGCGAGCGCGCGAGCGATTGATGTGAGAGATGATTGAACTAGCGGGGGTATTGTAGGACTTAGTACTAGTTGCGCCGTTAGCATACGCGCTGACACTTGACCGACTGATACCAAACATCTCAGCTAGGGCTACAGCAGATTGAGGCCCATCGATTACTGACGTTTCCCCTATGATCTGACGTAGTGAATCGGGTACATTCGTATCGCCTTCGGCTCTACCCCTAGTTGGTTTAGGGACTATTGACACCTTCGGAGTATGAGACTCTTTCTTAGAACTGAGTGAATCCAGTTCTGAAAGAAAGTCATCATCTGATACGATTCCGATGGGCACAGGTCATCCCCACTAATTGAATTGTTAATATGACAGTTAGTAAGGATTGGACAGATGTCGGCTGTCGCCCTACATTGTGAGGGAAAAAGTCGGAGAAGTCAAGCCCTCTATCTCCTTTCGATTCAAGGGGTTCCGGGGAGATGGGGCGGGGAGATGGGACCCAAAGCTCAGAGTGTGATTATACTTATTTATTAGGTTCTTATGTGAATATGGGACCCTAATTTTCCTATGTTGTCTAAGACTTGTAATTGAGACACCACCCCCTCCGGGCCTGTGCGGTACTGGGGGCCAGCATGGGTATACCCCCCTCCAGTACGGGGGGTACTCCCGTGCAGTAGATTGTTAGCTGCCAGCTAGAAAAAAAGTGAGTTGGCATGAAAATAAATGGTGCGATCGAGCCGACCTCGTGTATCATGTCTCTAGTCAATCGATGGTCGGTTGACAAGGCAAGGGAGTCAGACACATGAAGCGAGAGAAGTTCAGCGGCACCATCGAGCAGGCTTACGGGAAGCCGCTCGCCACGGCCATCAGCTACGAGGCGGAATACGACCTCTTCGAGAACATCTCGGAAGTTCGTTCCGCGAACGAGTATCCGAGTGATTCGGATGTCGTCAAGTTCCTGAACGCGCAGAAGAAAGCGAACGCGCGTCAGAAGGCCACCGTCGCAGCGCTGGATGCGGCCGGGATTGTCAAGCCCACGTTGGAGAACGACAGCCAGTTCCGCCTGCGTGAGATGGTCAAGATTCTCGTCGCGGCGGGCAAGTCGGAAGACGAAGCGCGCACGCTGGCGTCGGCGACTCTCGGCATCGAGTGGGACACCGAGTAGCACTCATATTGGGGGGTGGCTGCAAGCCACCTCTCAACCTACCTCCCCATTCACAATCCATGCCAGCCCCCCGGCCGTCCTGGCCGCGAGCGGAGCGAGGCCATCCACCAGTAGCTGTGCAGGTAGCTGTGCGCTTACGCGCTAAGTCCCTCCGCTGTGCATCTCTAAGTCCGTGTTAGGTCATATACCCTACAATTAGCTGGGAAGTAGCTGTGCATTAGCTGTGCTGTGCATGTCCCCTTCGGGGCACGCGCGTGCGGCTGTGCGCCTAATTGTTAGTAAGAAAAAGTAACAATCGTCCTATCAAGTGGACACCTCTCACACACTCCATACCTATAGGGGGGGCAAGTTCATAACTCAGACGTAACCCAACCTGACCCGAGTTATGAATACTTCCAAACAACTTCATAATTCATTATTCTCTTTTTTTTGTATTTTTTTTAGAGGTTAAATTGTTAGGTTTTGGCGGTTGGGTTGACTTGGGCGTCGAGTTATGATATCCTGCCCCCCATGCGCGGAGAGTGTGTGAGGGGTGACATCTGTGGATGACAAAGAGGGTGGCACGGCCCTTGGTCGGTCGAAGATGTCCATTACTAATAGGAGAATATAACAATGGCAAAGGATTATATCGACACCTGTTTCATCTGTAATTCACTTCAGTTGGTAGAAAGACACTACAAACAATTGATGTGTCATAACTGCTATCACTTGTGTCAAAGAATACGCGCTCGATACAAGAAGGAAACTGGCATAGAGATGGACATCGATGAGATGTTGACAAAGGCAACAACACGCAGAGCTGAGCTGAAGGAAGGTGGAAAATGGTCACAAAACGCAAAGAATCGCCCACCAAACATTGCCATCAGTATACTAAAGTGAGTGGTAAGTTCACTTCAGTCTGGAAATGCGCAGACCCGGACTGTAAGCATTTCGTCTATGCCACTCAGGAATACATTGTGTTGGGCCGTAGTTCCATCTGTTGGCAGTGTAGGCAGAAATTCACAATGACTGAAGATGCAATGAAAGAAGATGAGCCACGTTGCATTGAATGTAGAGTAGGTGTATCAGTGGAGGATATCGATATTGATAGCTTGCTGAATCCTCCAGATGAGCCTACAAGTGAGGGAGATTACTAACAATAGGCGACCGATTGGGTCGGACTTCGATTCGGTCGGTCGCCCAAGCCCCGTAAACCCTTATCCGGCAACGGGTTACAGCCGACTTGACAGGCACCCCCCGGTCATGAGACACTAGGGGGTCGCCCATTATGCGACCGATTGTTAGTAATCACTACTGGTAATCGATGCTGATTCCGAAAGGACGGCCCACACGTGAAAAGATTCTACTGCACAGTTTGTAAGAAAGTGAAGCGGGTTCGTAAGTATCCGCTTAACATCCAAGCGCCTGATTCAGTCAGTCCCACGGCGCGTATCGGCTCCTGCAATCATCACAATTCAAGCTACGCTCAATTCAAGTCCCGCAACCTCGTGGGTATGAGCGGAAAGGTAGCGCGCTAATGGCCCTGAATATCGTCCCGAAGGTCACTAAAGGTGACTGCGAATGCTGTGATTCAGTTGGTGTGGACGTGACATTCCAGCATGGTAATATGTGGATGTGCGCGTCATGCATCGAGAAGGAAATGACAGCGACGCAGTTGCTTGCTGACTCCAAAGTAATCGACCAGTCGATTACAGTGAAAGCTGACATCTACAATGCTTCGACGGTGGCTGCAATCGAACTACGCGGCGCCATTGAAGCTGATTCATCAATCCCACAGGACCAGAAGGAATACGCATACGCGAAGGCGTGTATGGAGCGATTCCAGCACATTCAGAAGGTCATTTTCGAGAAGCGGCAGGAATTGCTGAAAAACGAGAATGAACTACGGATGTGGCAGGTCAACGTGCAGACTACTGCCGGTAAGCTCCGTAGTGAGTTCCGCGAGCAGTTCAAGATGCTGGATGTCAGCTACCAGCCAGTCACTCCCAAAACGACCAAGCCGAAGGCAGTGAAAACGTCGAAGACATTCGCTAAGGAAGCTGTCAATGACGCTGCTAAGAAATACAAGGTGCCGGCGTCAGCAATTCAGATGATGGTCATTAGTCGTAATGGCATGTCACCTGACGCAGCTGGGAAGGAACTGGCGGAGAAGCTCGGCATCAAGTAATTCGACTCGTATCCGAAAGGACGCCTGTAATCAGGTGAAACTATGACTAGACAAGAAGCATCACAAGCACTACGGGACGAACTGAATAAGCACGGTCTGACTGACTGGTCAGTTCGATTGAATCAGAATGCTGAAAGTCGCTTTCTGGGACTTTGCAGTCACCGGGATAAGACGATTATCCTGTCAGCTCACCACATCGATATCCATCCATCTCCGGACGTGCTAAATACAATCAGGCACGAAGTCGCTCACGCGCTGACGCCGGGTATGGCCCACAATGAAGTGTGGGCTGCTAAGGCACGCGAGATTGGGTGTGATAACACTCAGCCCTGCTCTAATCTCTCACTGTCACCTGACATCATCGATGCAATCAGGTCAGGAGCGACTGTCGAAGTGACATTCGATGAGCATGTAGTGCGAACACCGAAGTACAACATTACTCGGCTGCAAGATAAGTGCGAGTACTGTGGCAAAGTCGCCAAAACGAAGTCTGAAAAGACTGTCTCAGTCAAATCGGACACTCAACCGGACCTGAAGTTCATCGTACTGGAATGTGGTCACACAATCGTCAGGAAAATCCCCAAAGGAACTCCATTCCACGTATTCCAGATGGGTGGTGACATCAATTGTCAGCACGAATGGAGTCGGAATGAATGTGTGAACTGCGGGCGTTTCAGGCCCTACGATTTTCAGCTAGAGGGGATGAAGTTCCTCGAAGCAGGGCTGGCAGTCAATAAAGGCGCGGCAGTATTCGATGAGATGGGCTTGGGGAAAACAATCCAAGCAATGGGCGTCACCTACTTCCATCAGGAACTGTGGCCCGTGTTGTGGATTGTGAAGTCTGGATTGAAGTATCAGACTTCCACGGCAATCATTCGGTGGATGGGCGATAAGCACATTCCGCAAGTCGTCAACACGTCGAAGGATTGGCTCATTCCCGGCCTGAAGCACTACATCATTGGCTACGACATGCTAGTCCACAAGGTCAAGACGTTGAAGTCTGGAAAGACCTCGGCAAGTGGCTTCGACATCGCACAGTTCGACCGTGTTGGGATTAAGTGTGTTGTGTTGGACGAGTGTCAGCAGATTAAGAACGTAGATTCATCGAGGACCCAGATGGTCCGTAAGGTGGTATCCACTCGTAAGGTAATTCCTCTCAGTGGCACACCGTGGAACAATCGAGGTTCAGAACTGTTCCCAGTGTTGAACATGATGGACCCTGTGAAGTTCCATTCGGAGGAAGGTTTCAAGCGTCAGTGGGTAGCTACCTACTTTCAGGGACCGCACTTGAAAGAAGGTGGTATCAGGAACATTCCTCGATTCAAGGAACACACGAAGGACCTCTGCATTCGTAGGGAAAGGGCTGAGGTAATGCCTGAACTTCCACCTACTAACAGAACGAAGCTCTACGTCAAGATGGATGTCACTCAGGAAGCCATCTATGATGCGGCAGTCGATGAGTTCGTGAAGTGGTTTGAAGAACAACAGGATAACCTCAGTGGCATGGCTATCATCGCAGCAATGGCTAAGATGCGCCACTTGGTAGCACTGGCGAAGGTTCCTGCTACGCTAGAGTATGTCGAGGAGTTCGTCGAGGAGACGGATAGAAAGATGGTGGTATTCGCCCATCACAAGGATGTGCAGGAGCTGATTTACGCGGACCTACATGAGAAATACGGAGCGGATATGTTGGTGTGTAAGATATTCGCCGACATGTCTCCATTCGAGCGTAACGAAGTAGCTGAAGCATTCAACAAGGCTCCACGCGCTCTCATGGTCGCTTCACAGTTGGCTGCGGGTGAGGGTTTGAACCTTCAAACATGCAGCGATACCATCATGCATGAGAGGCAGTGGAATCCGGGTAAGGAAGAGCAGTGTGAAGGTAGATTCCCACGCCCCGGACAGAAGGCGTCATCCATCAATGCCATCTACACTCACATGGATGGCCTCACTGCCATTGATAGCACACTCAATGGCATCGTTGAGAGAAAGCGGATTCAGTTCCACGCGCTCCATAACAATGGTGAGATGCCTCAGTGGAATGAGGACTCCATCATGAAGGAATTGGCCGACACGATTGTGAGGGCGCATAGGTCCAAGAAAGCGAAGGCTTCATAGTCAGTCAGATTATGGTGGGTAACAATCAGGACGGCGCATCCGTAATCCCCATAAGGGAGTGGATGCTGGGGCCGATAAAAGAGCAGTGGATAGTTTGCCTGATACTAATCTGAAGCTGCCACCCACCCCCATCTTTCATTGGCACTCATACAGGACATTAGTTCTGTGCATTATCGGAGGGAAGTAATGGATATTGCGGAAGCACTGAAGGTAATTGGAGAGAACAGTCTGACGACTGATAAAGCCTTGTTGAAGTTGTGTGAGGCACTCACAAACAAGGTGAACACGATGGATGTCACTCTCGATGAACTTGGAAAGAGAGTGATGAATCTTCAGGAGAAAGTCAGGGGACTTCAAGAGAAAGCTGACATTCTCTTGGAAATGTTCAACACGCGGGCTAACTAATCATTCAGTTCAGTCATTCAGTTCAGTGACAGGAGAGAAGAGATGACGACACTTCAGTACTTGACTCACAAGGACTTCGGATGCTGCACCACGGCGGAACTGATGGCACTCAGCCGTGCGAACAAAAAGGACTTGGAAGACTTGAAAGCGTGGGCGCGTGAGGAAATGGAGAAGAAGGGTATCGAAATCTCCTAGTTTTTTGGACTGTCTTTCACTCCATCATTCGATGGCGCCGGAGGGGGCTCTCAGGTGAAAAGAAGTGGAAGACAGTCTTGAGTACTAATGGAGGTGACTAATGGCTGGATACTACGACGACAACTACGGATGGTACGAGATTGAATCTCAGGATGACATCGACTTCTACCATCAGACTCAACGTGAGTCAGTTAGGAAGAAGTGCAAGGGCTGTGGGAGAATCGTGAAGATTCGACCAGACTATGCCTACTGTAACTCATGCGCGGATAAGCGTGAGAGAGGGATGGACATCTAATGACTCAGGAGGAACTCAACGAACTAGTCCAGAGAGCAATAGCCGACATGGTTATTCTGAAGAATCTGAGACTGTGGTCACGGCTTGAAGTCACTCAGTTCAATGTGCCCCACGTTCAACTAGTAGTAGGGCCAGTGAACTTCAAAGGAGAGAAGGAAACTGAATACGGCACCTACATATATTACATGGGTGTGAGTGGACCAAGATATCGTGTCGACTTCGGAGGATAGTGTGAGTGATAAGAAGCATTTTCCCGGTGAAGCTGTGTTGGCTCTCATCGCATTCTTGACATTCGTCATGTGGCTCAGTACACTTTAATTGAAGGAGGAACTAATGGACCGAACTGTCATCATTCAGATGGGCGAGAATAACATGTTTGTCGTGAGATACATGCGCGGGGGTGAGTTCGTCGCGCGTATGAAGTATCACTCGATGGGCGTCGAATTGGTCAGTGACATTCAGCGATGGCTTGAGGATGGTGAGTTGTGAGTCACTACCACATCACAATATCTGTCGATAAGACAGATGTGAAGGCAATCAGGGAACAATTCGACGACTACATGGAGAAGTGTGGTAGCTTGTCTATCGCTGTGGTAGCTGACAGGGAGGTGGAGATTTCACCTGAACTGGCGAATGCTATCAGGAGTCTGTTCGTTCGACTGCTCACTACTGTAGCGGCAGGGAAATTCGAGGGACTAAACTAATGACTGTAACTATTAAACTCGAAGGACCGGATGCCATGAAGGCATTGGCCGAACTCACATCAAACATTCAGTACGACAAGCTGAATGTGCGAGTCACTGTCAAGAGAGTTCCACTGAAGAAGGAGAACTAATGATGGGATTACTCGTCGTGGCAATGTTCGTACTGGGATACAAACTGGGTCAACTATCAGAAAGGGAGATTGACAATGACTGAAGGTAAAACACTGACACCGCTGACGCACGGCATCGTTGTAATCGTTGGAGCGAAGGCAAGTAACTTCGACGATGAAATCAAGAGTCATCCACGGGTGACAATCTGGGACAGTCAGAATGAGCATTGGACTAGCAAGGACCTGCCAGACAACACACGCGCAGTCTTCATGACGAGATTCCTTTCCCACGCAGCATCATCGAAGATTATCGGTGAAGCGCGTAAGCGTCAAATCACAATATTCAATCCTGACGGTACGGGCATGATTGTGAAGCAGGTAAAGGAACTACTGAACTTGACTCCGAAGCTGATGACCAATGGAAGTGGAAAGAAGGAACCGACTATCATGGAAGTCGCTGTGACTGACAAGACGAAGGGAAAACTGGAACCACTGTTCGAGTTCATTGACTACAGCAAATCGAACATCGAGAATGCCAAGATTCTGATGATGAAAGCCAAGGAACTTGGTATCACTACTACGATGGCATCACTCGCTAATGGAGTAGGGGTGAAGCGTAGGAAGGGACATCACTCGGCAGTTCCAAAGTCCATCAGAGGGAAGTTGGATGTGTCAGTGGAGATTCTCGATTCTGCTATCCAAGCGATGACTGACATCCGCGACTTCCTCATCTCTACCACAGAAGAGAACAGAAAGCTGAAGGAGAAAGTGGAGAGGTTCAAGAAGGTGTTCGACGAGATGTGATTTTTATTGGGTGCTCAACTCATCGCCCCTATTCATATCTCTAACATGTGTTAGTGAATGAATGGAAGTTGAGCATCCTATAAAGCTCACTCTACTGACTGGAGATAGAAAATAATGAATCAAATCAACGTAATTCATCCATACAGGTACAATGGTCAGTGGGTATTCGATGACCCGGCCAAGGAACTAGTGAAGGAACCTTTCGTAGCTGGAGCAGATGATATCATTGACATCAAAGTCGATGGTATACCTGACTCAGATAAGGGATTCACTCTATTTTTTTCTTCTGGTCCTTTCCCCGGCTATCACGTAGTACTCAAGTGGGCTGGCAGAGAAGACAATGGCAACTGGTACTTTGAAGAGTCTACAGGAATGTGGGGCTGGCTGTGCCCTGCACTCATGAGATACTTCGATGAAGTTCCGAAGGAAATCTACGCGCAGTTCAAAGAGAAGAAGTAATGGACATCATTCCATCACCGAAGAAGAATGTCATCATGGATGCCACTACTCTATCGAGTTTGATGAGTTGTGGTCGATACTTTGACATCAGATTCAATCATCGATTCGTTACACTGAAGGGCAGGTCAAACTCCATCGAAGTGGGAACACTCATTCATAAGGTCCTTGAAGTCTTCTATGACCATATGATCAAGGGGTTTCCACGGACTACATCCATCGGCCAAGCAATGACGGCTGGTAGATTGTTCATTACAGGTTGTCCATACTGTGCCGACATGACAGTAGAGAAGCCCGCATGTGGACATCACACAGGTGAGTATCCGGGTATGCAAAATACACCGGAGCAGAATGAGAAGTGGACTGTCGGCTGGGCATTCGCACTCGACACCTGTGAGCAGTACTTCAATTTCTACAAGAACGATGCATTCATTCCTCTGTCAGTCGAAGAAGTGAAAGGTGAAGTACTCTACGAGGACGATGAACTTAGAGTACTATGGAAGGCAAAGTTCGACCTCATCATTGACACCAACCAAATCGGAATAGTGTCAATGGACCACAAAACATTCAAACAGAGACGTGATAAGACGACTCTGAACAATCAGTTCAGTGGTCAGTGCTGCCTGTTGAAGTCGAGGAATGTCATCGTCAACAAGATTGGACTTCAGACTACACTGAAGATCGATGAACGGCTCACACGGGAAGTTCTCAGTTATTCAGCTGATAGGCTGCTAGAATGGCAGGGTGAGATTCTCCCCTACTATGCCTACAAGTATGTGCAGTACAGTGAGACTGGCTACTGGCCTCCTGACTACACGCACTGTGACACCATGTTCGGCCCGTGTCCATTCAAACAGGTATGTGAGGCTGACAGGAACATGAGAGAAGAAGTTCTACAGAATGATTACATGGTTGGCCCCGTGTGGGACCCAACTAACAGGAAAGATGAGGACTAATGATTGACTACTGCCCTGTGTGCAATAGAGACACAGTTCATGTCATCGTACTGAATGATGTATTTGAACACGCACTCGAATGCATCGAATGTAAGACAGTGTGGGAAGCTGAACTCTCCATCGAAGTGATTGAGATTCAGGTAGCTGGACTGAGGAAGAAAGAGAAGGAGATGAAGCACTAATGGAATGTGCCAACTGTGGAATTGACTATCCACCTGAACTACTGAGTCCAATCAGGGGCAGTATCAGTACTCATTCAGTCTGTGGAATCTGTGCGCTTGAAATCACGAACAAAGTTCTTGGTATCAATCGCAAGAAGTTCGACGGACAGATGGCTGAGGAACTGAGACTAGGTGCGATTGAATGGAGGAAGAAGAATGCCCCTAATCAGTAAGGATGTATGGATTACTAGAGAAGGTCAGCAGATGGAGATTAGGCAGATGGCATCCTCTCATCTATTGGCAACAATTCATTTCATTGAGCGGAATCGATTCATGAATGCCGCTGAAGTGTATAGTGAGAAGCAACTCGGTGACATGACTGATGCTGTGAACTACTATCTTCAGTGGCCTATTCAGTATGAGTCACTAGTAGCTGAAGCTCAGAGGCGGAAGTTAATCTATCGCGCCGTGGAAGGCGTAGAGAAGAAGAGGATCAAATGACTGTATGGATGGCTTACGAGACTGATGGAGATTCTGGTTACTACAGAATTGCATTATTCTCTACACTGGAAAAGGCTGAAGAGTATCTGAAGGCACTGACTCCGGGGTATGGACAGATTAAAGTGATGGTGGTGAACTAATGCCAACAATGGATAGCGTGAACTTCGACGCACTCTACTGCATGTTCAAGGGAGAACCGGGGACTCGTAAGAGTACTCAGGCTCTATCATTCCCCGGACCACAATACTGGTTTTCATGGGATAGGAAGATGAATGGTATCTATCTACCCATGAAGAAGTGGGGTCTAGACCCTAAGCAGATTACATTCGATGACTACGATGATTGGAACAAGGCCAAGAACAAGTTGGAGAAGTTCCAAGTCGAATGTCCCTATAAGACTCTAGTGTTTGACAGCCTAACAAGTATGGCTGATATGACACTCAGGCAGACTGTCAAGATGAAATACGGGCTCACTAGACAAAGTGGTGCAGCGGCTGGTAAGTTGATTGCAGGAATTGCAGTCAATGAGATTGAGGACTACAATGCGGAAGCAGCCGCACTTCAAGAACTCATTGCAATCACCAAAGACATCAATCAGTTCCACAAAGTCAACATCATTCTGATTGCTCACGTCGTTCAGGCTGAGTATCGGAATACGACGAATAACACGACTCACATTTCCCGTACGATTGTGACTGCGGGTAAGAAGGTCGCGCCTAAGATACCGGCATACTGTGGGGAGGTTTATCATTTCAATATTGATAAGGGATTTCAAGAGGGACAAGGAGGTGCCTACACACTACTGACTGAGCATACCGGAGATGATTTCGCTCGTACTGCACTAGGGCTTCCATCGAAGATTGAATTTGGTGAGAAGCCACTGTACGACACATACATCAAGCCAGCAATGGTGAAGATGAAGGAAACATACGTTCCAACTACGAAGTTCTAACCATGACTATTATTGAACTGTATCCAGATAAGTTTGATGTTGATCCTGAAACTGGTTGTTGGCTATTTACTGGTGCCTTAGGAACAAAAGGATATGGAAATATCAAATGGAGACACTATACAGTTCAAGTTCATAGACTCTCTGCATACTTGTCATTGGGATTAAACTTACTGGACAGCACGGTTCATGCACTGCACAAACCGGAGTGTCCAAATAGGAATTGTGCGAACCCTGATCATTTGTATCTAGGCAGTAATTCTGACAACGTACGAGATGCAATTGCAAAAGGAACGTACGTGAATCCCAACAAAGATAAAGAGTACTGTAAACATGGTCATCTACTCCTTGGAGATAATGTTTACATACCAAAGGATGGAAGAAGGAGGTGCCAAATATGTAGAGCTGATGCACGAAAACGACACCAACAACAGACAGACAACAACAGTTAGAAAAGGACAAGAAAATGCCTATCGTTTCATTCTCTGAGCGGGATCTTTTGAGGGGTACTGTCGTCGAGCCGGCGTGGTACCTCGTCATGATCGATGACATTGGTGAGGCTCCATCGAAGGATGGTGGTTCCACGAATTACCCCGTGGAAGGTACCATCATCAAGAACGATGACACGGGTGAGGAGAACTTCCGTGGAGTTCCACTCGATTGGAACTTCAACAGCAAGGCCATCGGCTTTGCAGTTGGTTTCCTCAAGTCGTTTGGCGTCGATGTGAAGGCTGGCGCACGTTTCGAGCTGGCTAACGCCAAGGGGAAGCAAGTTGCAGTGTTCGTGGAGAATGGTGAGTGGCAGGGGCGCATGGTGAATCGAGTGAACCACAAGTACAGGCCAGCGAGAAGCTAACATGCCAAACTACAGTCACAATCAGAAAAACCATATGAAGAAGAAACATGTGGTACACCGTATGGTAAATAAGACGGTGTTTGAAGAAGGTGGCTGTTGGTTGTGGACAGGTAGTCAGGATGGTAGAGGATACGGACAGGTTCGGCTCGTACCCGGTATGAATCCCGAAAAGGTCCATAGAATCTCAGCATTCTTTTTCTTGGATTACAGTGGTTGGAAATATGACCTTGTACTTCATAAGATTGATTGTCCCAACAAACACTGTTGGAATCCTGACCATCTCTACATCGGCACCTACTCTGATAACATGTGGGATCGAGTAGTGAGTAGCTAGTTCACACATGTGGGGTGGGTGTAACTCACCTCACACTTTTTAGAAAGAAGGAGAACTGTCATGGACTATGAAATGGCTGAAGTCGAGAACGAAGTGGAACCTGTACTTCCTCCTGTCACCCCTGAAGCAGAGGTGGAGGCAGAGGAAGAAGACGACGACGATGACTTCGATGACGATGACGACGACGAGGAAAAGTCAGAGTCAGAGTTGGAGTCAGATGAAGACGACGACGAAGAGGGGGATGAAGATTCATCTGATGAGGCTGAAGACCTGAAGTTGTGAGCAGGTTCTGTTGGCTTTGTTAGGTGACAGGGGGCGCACTCAAGACTGTCTGTTGGCAGTTTACGGGTGCGCCTCCGATTTAACTGAATGAAGGAAGAGAGAAGATGACTGACATCAAGCCTATAGTGGGACGAATCATCAAGGTGAGTAAGGCAGGTTGGGGATTCATTAGCTCAAGAGAGATTGAGTTTACTCGAATCTTCTTCCACTGGACTGCACTCAGACAAGACACTGTATCATTCCCTGAACTTCGCACTGGAATGATAGTTGAATTCACACCTCTAAAGATAGAGGGAAAAGGCCACCGCGCTGTGCATATCAGGGTGATTGAGAAGCCTACCCCGAAGGTGATTGAAGAGGCTCCAGAGGAAGTGAAGGAGGAACCAAATGATCAAGTGCCCACATTGTCAGAATGAAGATATGCGCGCCATCGAGAGGGTCCGCGTATGGAATAGTGAACGCATAGTACCGAAATACCTGTGTAATGTTTGTTCCAAGATGTTTGAGGTGACTGATGACAAAGGTGAAGATGACTTTACTAATCGCCCAACTCTTACGGAAAAGATTTCCAGACCTCGCCGACGTTAAGCTTATTGCAATAGCCCACGAGATTGTGGAGACTGTCTACGATGAATTTTCATAAGGAACTACTGGATGAAATCATCCAAGAGTGGACGACTGGACAGGTCAATAACTACATCGCTCAGTTGGAGGAACGCGCAGCCAATCTGAAACAATGGATTAGACACTTGAAATCCATCCGTAAGAAGATGAAGCGTAGACTCACACCAGACAATGGAGTACGAGGTGGAATCTAACATCTATCTAATTCCTCAGTTCATTCCATGTGAGAAGTGTGGTTACAAGATTTCAACTCTGCACATGGTATTGAATGAATACTGTCCTTTGTGTAAAGCAGTTCAACACCAAAAGAACTACGGAAAATACCTCGGCATGATAAAGGACGTTAAAGATGAAAGATAAGGTCTACGTGCCGGGGATGGGACCTGTAGGGGCCAAGTTCATGATACTTGGTGAAGCTCCCTCTTACGAAGAATCAGCCGCGAAACGGCCCTTTGTGGGTGCATCTGGTAGGGAATTAGATAGGTTACTTAAAGATGCAGGTGTCCCACGTAGTGAGGCATGGGTCACAAATGTATGTAAATACGAAGTCCCACCTAACATCGGTAAGAAGAGAACTCCGTTCACAACACGCGCCCGTGAAGCTGGCATAGACATAGACCAGCAGTTAGAGGAACTACGTGTCGAAATCAACGAAATTAAACCTAACTCTATCCTCGCTCTCGGTGGGACTGCTCTATGGGCACTGTCCGGTAAAACTAAAATTAGTAAGCATCGAGGAA